>Ga0307379_10002963_pt1 | contig 24802 bp, 22 predicted proteins | sample UN2MG_FD_202237 | JGI IMG/M metagenome (GOLD analysis project Ga0307379, IMG submission 202237) | Soil microbial communities from Risofladan, Vaasa, Finland - UN-2 | ecosystem: Environmental > Terrestrial > Soil > Coastal area > Acid sulfate soil | place: Finland: Risofladan, Vaasa | collected...
CGTTCAGGAGACGTTCCTCCGCGTCGCCCGGTCGGCCGGCGATTTCCAGGGCCGCAGCTCGTTCGCCACGTGGCTCTTCGCCCTGACGCGCTCGGCGGCAGTAGACCATGCCCGCCGGGAAGGGCGCCATCGTGCAATCGGCCAGCGGCCGGGCGTCCTGCGCCTGGTCCCGAGTGCGGACGACGCGACCGATCGGATCGACGACCGGCAGCGCGACGCCGTCCGCCGGGCCGTGGCCGACCTGCCCTGTGCCCAACGTGACGCCGTCGTCCTGTGCGAGCTGTTGGGCTGGAAGGTCCGTGAGGCCGCCGACGTACTCGGCTGGGGCGAGTCGCGCGTCAAGGTGACGCTCTTCCGCGCCCGCCGCCGCCTGCGAGACGTGCTGAAGGGCTACCTCGCGAAGCAGTCGGACACCGGCCGCGTCGGGGCATCAAGGTAGAACGTTAGTGTGGACCGGTTTTCAACCGGTCCCGAAGGGTCGGTACCATGGAATGCAAACACGCAAGAAAACTGATCGACGAGCGCCTCCAGGAACAGCCCGAGGCCGAGGGTGAAGACCAGCGCGACTGGTCCGAGCTCGACGCCCACCTGGCCGGCTGCCCCAAGTGCTCGGCCGACTGGCTCGAGCTGCTCCGCACGCGGAACCTGCTCGCACCCCTCTCCGACGATGCACCCACCGAACAGGAGGTCACCTCGATGTGGCAAGCCATCCAGACCGCCGGCCCGGCGCCCCTCACCGTCATCGCCCCGTCAACCGGACGCAGGCTCTTCCGCTACCTCGCCGCCTGCGCCGGTGTGGCCGCCGTCCTCTTCATCGCCCTTCAACTCGGCAACCTGCAATACGGCGCGGGCATCGATTGGCCCGGTGTCGGCCGATTCGGGGGGGAGCGTCCGGTCATGTCTTTGGAACTCGCGGCCCATCCGGCGGACACCCGCGCCCTGCGACGCGCCGTGACGCACGCGAGCCCGGACCCGGCCGAACTGCAACGCCTTCAAGCCCTCGGGTACCTGGCCCCCGATTCGCAAGCTGAGCGGCGTGGTGTTCCTATCGAGGAGGAAGTCCTTCAAGGACGTAGTAGCGCTAGTCGTTCTGCGGAGCTGGCTGTTCCCGGGCGGGCACCGGCCGAAGACAAGCCGTCCACCGCCGAGGCCTTCTGGAACCTGGTCCAATCGGGCGACGGTTCCGTCGATCAATACATCTTCCCCAGTGCGGATGAACTTGCCGACGTATCGCTCGTCTACTCTGGCTCTGCTGCCGGCGCCGGCCAACCCGTCACCGACTCGGTCCGGATTCAACTGCCCACCGGCTCAACCGCCGTCGGCACCGATTTCAAACCCACCGCACCACCCGACCTGCCGCCAGCACCCGACAACCCAACCGGCCAGACCGATGGTGGCGCCTTCCTCTTTGCGAGCATCAGCCTACACGGTGTCACCGAGCCCGACACCGGACAGGACGCCGCCGCGGTGCAGGAGCAGGCCGATGAACCCATGACGCCTCCCGCCCCATCTGATCGCCAGCCCCCCTCCACACGCACACCGGCGCAACCGCAGCCCAAGATCATCAAGACCGGTGAGCTGGGCGTCGAGGTGGCCGATTACGAGGCGGCCGTCGAGCGCATCGGCGTCATCGTGACCGAGCACGGCGCCTTCGTCGCCGACGGAGCCACGCAGGAGGAAACCGGCGGGGCGCTCATGGGCCGCGTCGTCATCCGAGTCCTGCCCGAGCGGTTCGACGCCCTCTTTGCGGCCCTCAAGGCCGTCGGGCGCGTCGAGTCGGAGAACGTCAAGGCCGCCGACGTGACGGCCGAGTACGTCGACATCGAGGCCCGCATCGAAAGCCTGCGCATCACCGAGCAGCGACTCCAGGAACTGGTCAAGAGCAAGTCCTTCATCGACAAGATCGAGTCGCTCTTGGAGGTCGAGCGCGAGCTCACCCGCGTCCGCTCCCAGATCGAGCAGTTTCAGGGTCACATCCGTGTCATGGCCGACCGCATCGCCCTGTCCACCATCACCGTCACCCTCCGCGAGCCGGCCCGGATGGTCCCGTCGGCCTCCATGTCGGTCGAGGTTCCGGTCCTGGCCGACGCGGCCGACGCCCTGGCCGAAGCGCTCGCCGGAATGAACGGCCGCCTCACCTCCGGCCAGACCTGCAAGCGCGACGACGGAACCCTCAAAGGTGAATACACGCTGGAGATCAGCCTGGCCCGATTCGGCGACCTGTTAAACGCCGTCGAAGCCCTCGGCCGCGTCGACCAACGCCAGATCAAGGACTGGCACCTCGGCGACGCGTCGCAGCCCTGGGCCGAACGGACCAAGTGTCAGGTCGCGCTTGTCGTGTTCGAGCGTTCCCGGCCGCTGCCCAAGGGCACGATGCAGGTCGAGATCGACGCCCTCTCCGCCGCCCTCGACGCACTCAACAAGGTCCTCGCCACCTGCGACGGCTCGATCACCTCGAACAGGACCACCCGCCGAGACGACGGCTCCCACGTCGGCCAACTCAACCTAAGCGTCCCCGCCGGCCGCTTCGCCGACCTCACCGACGGCCTCGCCACCCTCGGCCGCACCACCGCCAAGCAGATCGCCGGTGAGGCCGGGCAGATCGTCGGCGGCGCCGCCAGCGTCTTGTGCCAGCTAGCGCTGACCCTGGCCGAGCGCCCCCGCGAAGTCCCCGTCGGCCACATGGCCATCGAGGTGGACGACTTCGCCAAGGCCCGCGACTCGCTGATCGAACTCGTGGACAAAAAGAGCGTCGAGGTCCTCGAGTCCTCCAGCAGTCAGCGCAACGACGGCACCTGGGTCGGCGCCTTCCGCCTGGGTGTCAAGGCCGGTGACATGGAGGAGGCAGTCGCCTGGATGGAATCGCTCGGAAAAGTCCTGAACCGGAGGATCACCGGCCTGGGCCTGGGCGATCTCTCACGAATCGACCCGGACGCCCTGGGCACAATCGGCCTGGCCCTGGCCGAGAAGTCCGCCATCTCCCCCGAGCCGGACCGTGCCGGCGCGTCGATACGCGGCCGACTCCGCGACGGCCTGGCCGGCCTCTACACCTCGTTGGGCCTGATCGTCTACGGACTGGTGGTTTTCGCCCCCTGGCTGATCATCATCCTGCTCGCCGCCTGGGCCATCATGCGCCTGCGGCGCAAACGCGTCGCGGCCCCCAGGCGTCAAAGCAAGTCGTAGGGATTCCAGCGATGTGCCGACTGCCCGCCCCGCGGCGGCCGCAACCCGGAGAGTGTGGCACCGGTTTGCAACCGGTGCGGCGGATCGGTCACGCCGACGCCGCGCTCATCGCCTCCACGATCGCCGGCAGAATCTCGCCGCTGGGCCCGGTCAGGCAGTAGTCGGCCGCCGACGATAGGGGGGGTGCCTCCGGGTTGATCTCGACAATCGCGGCGCCGGTGTCCGCCGCCCAGGTAGCGATCGAGGCCGCCGGATGCACCACGGCACTCGTCCCGGCGACCAGCATGACCTGACAGTCCCTGGCAGCCGTAACCGCGGCGGCGAACTCGTCCGACGGCAGCATCTCCCCGAACCAGACCACCCCCGGCCTCATCATCGCCCCGCATTTCGGGCAGTGCGGAATCTCGTCAAGAACATCGTCCGGAGTGACCCGCGTGTCGGGGCACGGCGGCTCGTCCGACGGATGACCACCCGTGCAGCGATTGATCCAGACGTTCCCGTGCAGCTCGATGATGCGTTCGCTGCCGGCCACCCGGTGCAGGTCGTCCACGTTCTGCGTGACCAGCGTGAAGCTCGGGATCATTCCTTCCAGCCGGGCCAGGGCGTAATGCCCCGGGTTGGGCTTGCACTCGGCCAGCTTCTTCCTGCGCCAGAAGTAGAACCGCCAGACGTCCTCGGGGTCGGCGTGGAAGGCCTCGGGGCTGGCCACCTCCTCCGGTCGGCGCCCCTCCCACAACCCGCCGTGTCCGCGGAAGGTGGCCACGCCGCTCTCGGCCGAGACGCCCGCCCCCGTCATGCAGCACACGCGTTCCGCCTCCTTCAGCATGTCGGCTACTTGTCGGATGTTGTTGGCCAGTTCGGTCGCCATGTCGGTCCTCCACGAACGTAGCTTGACAGGTGACCACGATCGCATCAAGGTGCATCCATGGCGCGGCGCTTTCTCCTTCTGGCTGTGGGGGTCGGATTGCTTGCCGGCACCCTCGGCTGCCACCAGTGGTTCCTCGATGAGGCTGACCGAGAGGTCAAGCAGCTCATCGAGTCGCGCCAGCAGGCCGCGCTGGGCGAAACCCATCCGGTCGATATCGGCTCCGAGACGGGCGATCTGGCCAAGACGGACGACATGTACCGCTTCGTCCCCCACCCGGTCGACTCCCGGGTGCCCGACGCGTTCCAGGCCGCCACCGCCCCACGCGACGAGCCCGAGGAGATGTCGGTCGAGGACGACATCACCTCGCAGCCCGCAACGTCACCGGACCGCCAGGCCCAGGTCTTCACCCTGGCCGACTGTCTGGCTTACGCTCAGGGCTACGCCCGGGAACTCCAGACGGCCAAGGAGGACCTCTACCTGTCCGCGCTGGCCTTGTCGCTGGAGCGGCACCTGTGGACGCCGCGGTTCAGCGGCGGCACGTCGTTCGAGTTCGCCGACTACGGGCAGGTTCGCGACTTCGACCGGGCCATGACGGCCATCGCCCAGTTGGCCGTCGAGCAGCAGTTGCCCTACGGCGGAACGGTGACGGCTCGGATCATCGACGCCTGGATGCGCGACCTGAAGGTCCACACCACGTCCGGCGAGACCGGTCAGATGATCCTCGAGGCCGACATCCCGCTCCTTCGCGGTGCGGGTCGGGTCGCCTATGAAAGCCGCTACCAGGCCGAAAGGGACCTGATCTACGCCGTCCGCGGCTTCGAGCGCTTTCGGCGCGAGTTCCTGGTGGACATCGCCAGCGACTACTTCAGGCTGCTGTCCTTGCTGGCCCAGATCGAGAGCGCCCAGGCTCAGGTGACCAGCCTGGCCGGCGTGCGTGACGAGGCCCAGGCCAAGGTCAAGGTCGACTACAAGGATTCCCTCCGGATCGAGGCCGACCGCGCCCGGGTCGAGTACCTTTCGGCTCAAAACCGCGTGGTCAGTGCCCTGGAGACGTATGACTCGGCCCTGGACCGGTTCAAGATCCGCCTGGGCATGAGCACGGAGTCCCCCATCGAGCTCGCCGGGGAGGACATCGCCTTGTACGAGCCGGACGTGGTCGAGCGGGAGGCCGTCGCCACGGCTTTGAAATACCGGTTGGATTTGCTCAACACGCTGGACAGCGTGGACGATGCCCGACGGGGCGTGCAGGTCGCTCGGAACAACCTGCTTCCCGATTTCGACTTCTCCGGCAGCGTCGGGATGAACACCGACCCGGACAAGCCCGACACGCTGCAGTACAACACCGAACGCACCACCTGGCGGGGCATGCTCGAGTTGGAGATTCCGTTGGACCGCAAGGAGGAGCGGAACCAGGTCCGATCGGCCTGGATCGACCTGCGACGGGCCGAGCGCCGCTACGACGAGTTCGCCGATCAGGTGCGGGCCGAGGTGCGCCGGGCCATCCGCCAGATTACGCTGGCCAGAACCTCGCTGGCCATCCAGGCGGAACGGGTGGTGATCAACGAGTTCCGCGCCGCCCAGGCGGCGGCTTTGCTCGATACGGGCAAGGCCAGGTCCACCCGCGACAAGGTCGAGGCCGAAAACGACCTGCGCGACGCCCGCAACGCGTACGCCAACGCCCGGGCCGATTACCGGCGGACCATCCTGGAGTTCCTGCTCGCCAGCGGGACGCTCCGCGTCGGCGACGACGGGCGATGGGTCACCTTCCAGGACGCCGCAGCCGGTGCCTTCACGCCGCCCCCCGAACCGCCGGATGCCCCCGACTGACACGCCGGGCGTGTGACAGTCTAGGTGGGTGCCACTGGCAGCTTGCCTGCCAGTGTGTGTGCTCCACTCGCCCACGCCGGGGACCGCCCCCCACGCCTCGCCTGAATCACCCCGTAGACACGCTCGCCGAATCGTGCGACTCTATGAGTGCCGGTCGCGGACGGCTGCCGGCAGCCGTTGGTCCCGTTACGGATGGGCGCTCAAGTCATGCGGCGAACCGCTGGGTTGTGTTCGTTCCGATCGATCGTCTTTCTGTTGCTGGGTGCGGCTGTGGTGCGTCCTGCTCAGGGGCAACCCATCGACCGCCCGATCAGCCCTGAGGTCAGGCAGGCGGCAGCCGGGTTCGAGCGGGCCTATGCGTCCGGCGAGTTCGCCGAGGCGCTCGAGCATGCCCTTCGCCTGGTGGAACTGCACCCGGGGTCAGGGACCCCGGAATACAACGTCGCCTGTCTGTTCGCACGGCTCGAGAAGAAGGACGAGGCCGTCGAGTGGCTCGAACGAGCGATCGACGCCGGGTACGACAATCCCGCCAAAATCGCCGACGACGCGGACCTGACCTCGGTTCGTCAACACGCTCGTTTCCAGGAGCTGCTCGGCAGAGCCAAGGAGCAGTTCGGACAGAGGTCGGCCATCTACCTGCCCGAGGGCTTCAGCCCGCAGACGCCGGCGCCCCTGATCGTCCTGCTGCACAACTTCGGCGGCAATGCCCGCAGCGTCATGAACCAGTGGCGCGAGGCGGCCGACGAGGCCGGCGCTGTCCTGCTCGCCCCCAAGGCGCCGAAGAACATCAACCCGGCCCAGGCCCGCTGGACCACGCCCGACGAGACCGAACCGATCGTCCTCCAGCAGATCGACGAGCTGCGGGCGCGGCACGGCAACATCGCCGCCGACCGCATCGTCCTGGCCGGCATGGGCCAGGGCGGCGACATGGCGTACGTTCTGGCGCTGAAGCACCCCGATTCGTTTTGCGGCTTGGTTTCGGTGGCCGGGCATCTTGTTCCGGCCTCGGTCGGGTTGGCCGAGGCGCCCGGGGTTGAGAAGCTTCGCGCCTACCTCCTCGTTGGTGACCAGGATCGAGAGGCGGACAACTGCCGCGCCGCGGCCGAGACACTGCGAGCGGCCGGGATTGCCGTTGAACTCAGGATGCTGCCGGATATGGACCGCTTCTTCCCGACGGACCGCACCGCCCAGCAGCGCCGGGCCATCGCCTTCGTCCTGGGTGAATCGAGCGGCGAATAGGCCGGCGGCCCGCATCACCGGCGGATCAGCACGGCACGGAGGGCATTGCAGTGGCCGATGGCGAGCGCGAGTTGGTGCGGTGGTTGCAGCAGCGGACCGGCCCGTCGAAGTGGCCTGTGCTGTTGGGCATCGGGGACGACATGGCCATCGTCGAGGTTGGTGGCACGGTGGCCGGCGCCGGTGCGACGGCCCTGATCACCAGCGACATGCTGATGGACGGCGTCCACTTCCAGACGGCGGAACACAGCCTGGAACAGATCGGTCGCAAGGCCATCGCCTGCAGCCTGAGCGACTGTGCCGCCATGGCCGTCAGACCGGTGGCCGCGACCGTTTCGGTGGCCTGGCCGGCTGGCGGCAGCATCGAGGATGCCAAGAGGCTCTTCAACGGAATGCAGGACATGGCCGGCCAGTTCGACTGCGCCATCGTCGGCGGTGACACCACCAGTTGGAAGCAGCCCCTGGCCATCGACGTGGCCATGATCGCCTCCGAATACGCCGACCATCCTCCGGTGTTGCGCAGCGGTGCCCGCACCGGCGATACACTCTACGTGACCGGTCCGCTGGGTGGCAGCCGCCTGGGGCGGCACATGAGTTTCGTCCCACGCGTTCGAGAGGCCCGCTCCATTGCCGCCACCATGGGTCCGCACCTGCACGCCATGATGGACCTCAGCGACGGCCTGTCGCTGGACCTGCACCGCATGTGCGAGGCCTCCAACGTCGGGGCGGAGCTGATCGAGGACCTGTTCGCCCGCGTCATCAGCGACGACGCCCGCCGCGTGTCTGAGGCCGATGGGGTCTCGCCGCTCCGGCACGCCCTGGACGATGGTGAGGATTTCGAGCTGCTGCTGGCCGTCGGTGGCGACGCGCCGGAACCGCCGGCCATCGAGGCCGTGTACCTGCATCCCGTCGGGCGCGTGGTCGCGGACGGCATCACCCTGCGCCGGCACGACGGCAGCACACAGCCCGTCGAGCCCGCCGGTTACGAGCACCTGTTGTGACCGCTCCGCCCTGCGTCGTCCATTCCGACAGTGTCGACCAGACCCGCCGGCTCGGGCAGCGCATGGGGGCCGCCTTGGCCGGCGGCGAGGTCATCGCCCTGGTCGGCCCGCTCGGTGCCGGCAAGACCCAGTTCGTCAAGGGCCTGGCCGTCGGCAACGGGCAGGCGGACCCCTCGCGCGTGACCAGCCCGACCTTCGTGCTCGTCAACGAGTATTCCGGGCGCATCTACGTGTACCACGTGGACGCGTATCGGCTCGGCGGCTCTGGCGAGCTCGTCGCACTGGGTTTCGACGAGATGATCTCGCCCGCATCGTGCGTCGTCCTCGAGTGGGCCGACCGAGTCGAGGGCGTCTTGCCGGAGGATTGCCTGACCATCCGGTTCGAGCCCACGGGCGAGACTTCGCGCCGGCTGACCATGGATGCCGGCGGGCCGTCGTCACAACGGTTGTTGGATTCGATTCGCGATGATGCCCGACGCGCCCGACAGCCCGAATAGTCCACCGGGGACCTCGCCCGGCCCGCCCGGCCGCACCGCGCCCGACTTTCAGTACCGTCCCGATTCTCGGGATCAGGGAGCGGCCCCCGTCCTCTGCGAAGAGACGCCCAACACCGCTTCCAGGATCAGCCCGCCGCTTCGCGAGCCGCGAACTTCAGTTCGCGCGGACTATGCCACGCGTGACACGCCGACTCGCGCCCTACCTGATCGGCATGAACAACGTGTAAACGGTGTCACGCGAGACGCGTAGGGCAGGTGGAGCGAAGCGCAACCCACCACCTGACTACCTGCCCTTGGCACCAGCGTCCTTATGAGTGCGTCGTTTCGCTCGTCCCGGCTTTTGATCGCCGTGCGTGGCTCGTCCTGTCTTTGCCCGTCCTGAGCCCCGCAGCGCCGCCAGATCCCCGTGCCGGAAGCACACCAGCACCCAGATCGCCAGCGGAACGACGAAGCACGTGGTCAGCGACCGGGTCAACGTCTCGGTGGCAAACGCCAGAACGCGCCGCCAGAAGTCGCTCGGGTAGAACAGCGCCAGCGGCGAGTCGCTGCAGAAGGCGTTGAAGATCATCAGCCACATGCGCAGCAGAATGAACGCGCCGATCAGGACGAATCCCCACAACACCGCCTTCCAGCGTCGGCGCCACGGAACCGGAGACGGCAGCACCAGGGCCAGGAACAGAACGGTCGGCACGTAGCCGATGTACTGGCTGCTGACCGGCTGGTTGCCCCTGGCCCGCGTCGCGTGGTTCATCAGTGACAGACGTGTGTCCTGCATTCTTGTGGCCGCGTACGTGCCGGCTTCCACGGCCTGCGGCTCAAACCGGATCGCCGCCCCGTCGTACCACCTGGCGAACACGAAGTTGCCCACGGACCGCAGCGCCCGCGCGTAACCCTCCGACCACCAGAGCCACCCCAGCATGAGAAGGATGTAGAGAACCGCCGCCGCCAGCAGGCGCAGCACGGCCTGTCTAAGCAGTCGCCGGGGAGGACGCATCCGGCACCGCCTTGGGTTTCGTGGCCCACAACGCCCAGATCACCCAGAAGAGAATCGCCAAGAAGATGAAGATCGCCTGCCACACGTCCACGTGCATCATGTGAAACAGCTTCGGGTACCAGATGCCGACGAAAAACAGGCTGGCGATGCGCACCAGGTTGAGCGTCAGCAGCGTGACCGTCCCGATGAGCATGCCCCACACCTTCGACAGAACCGGCGCCGGAAACGCGACCACGCCGGCCAGGAAGATCGCCGCCGGCTCGATCGCGTCGCACCCGCGGGCGATCTCGATCGAGAACGCCGGCGACGAGACCGTGATCCCGGTCGCCTGCGCGTTGTGGCCGAAGATGCGGATCAGCCACGCGCCGGCCCCCGCGTTCGCCTCCAGATACGAGGGGAACAGGTTGTCCTTGACCGTGCCGGTGGCCCACAACGCCTCGAAGATACCCATCAACACCGCGAAGACCACCACGAACCGGATCACCGGCCACTTGCCCCGGAACCAGCCCGCGCCCTTGCCGGCGTCGCCCGGCGCAGGTGAAGCTCCGGCATCCTTCGCCTGCTTTGACGGTCTTTTCGCTCGCTTGGTCACGCGCAGACTCGCAAGAACTTTTTAACAACCCCGTGCTGCAATCTGGCAGTTGTTCCCGCTTCGCCAAGGCTACCGCATCGTGAACTTCGCCGCAAACCTGATACCAGTTCCAGGATGACTCTGCCGTTTCCCGAGCCGCGAGCTTCAGCTCGCGCGGCCTGTGCAGCCCCGGACACGCCCACTCGCGGGACACCCAATCGGCATAATCAAACTGTGGTCGGGTGCCATGCTCACGCTCGCATGACCATGTTCGACGCAGGGTGCCACGGGCGGCTCGTCCGCCCGTGCGGTCTCCCGGGCGAGAGCCGTAGGTGGGTGGAGCGAAGCGCAACCCACCACCTGACTAACGAGGCGTGCTGCTTAGACCCTCCTTGGCCCGCTCACGCCCCGCGTTCCCGACGAATCGCGTAAGCCATGGCCACCGCCTCGCGCGACGCCCGCACGTCGTGCACCCGCAGAATCGATGCCCCACCCAGCACGGCCGCCGTGACGCACGCCAGCGAGCCGGCCAGTCGGTCCGCCGCAACCTCCACACCGGTCACCCGTCCGACGAAGCTCTTCCGCGACGCGCCCACCATCAGCGGCACGCCCAGCGACGCGAACGCCGACAACCGCCGCAGCAGCGTCAGGTTGTGCTCGGCCGTCTTGCCGAAGCCCAGACCGGGGTCCGCGATGATGCGCTGCCGCGAGATACCGCAACCGATGGCGAACTCGATCCGGTCCCGGAGGAAATCGACGATCTCCCCGACCACGTCGTCGTACACCGGCCCGCCACCGGCCGTCTGCATCGTCCTCGGCATCCCCCGCATGTGCATCAGCACCACGCCCGCCCCGCGCTCCGCGATCAGCTCGCCCATCTGGCCGTCGGTGCGCAGGGCCGACACGTCGTTGGCCAGATCCGCCCCCGCGTCAATCGCCGCGCGGGCCACCTCGGCGCTCTGCGTGTCCATGGACAGCAGCACGTCCGCGTGGGCGGCTCGAATCGCTGCGATGACCGGCACGGCCCGCGCGATCTGGTCCGTCGTGGAAACGGCGTCGGAGCCCGGCCGGGTGGACTCCGGCCCGACGTCGATCAGGTCGGCCCCCTCGGCCACCATCCGGGCGGCATGTTCGACGGCCGCGCCCGGCTCGATGAACCGCCCTCCGTCGCTGAACGAGTCAGGCGTGACGTTGACCACGCCCATGATCGCCGGCGCACGCGCACCGCTGACGACGTCGTGCAGAAGATCGTCCAGCCGCCTGCTCTTGCTCATCACGGACATCAGGTCATCGTGCTCGTCGTGTCACCACTCTGGCACATCTGAACGGCTCCGCCCTCGCCAGCCCCACGTAAGTGGGCCGGCCCCACGCTAGTGTAGTGTTTCACTGATATTGCATCGCCACGAGCCGCGAACTTCAGTTCGCGCGGACGCCAGAACGGCGCTGACGCCCCGGATTCGCGTCGATCGAACGACGCGGTAATCCTGAGACACTGCACTAGTGCGCCGCCCGCACGGGGAATCGCTCCAGCATGCGGGTTGCCTCGTTCGGCTCACCCCCGCACACCACCGGCCCGGCGTACAGGACTTCCCGCAGGGCGGCCGCGATATCATTCAGCTCCGCCTCACTCTCGCCACCGAGACGCACGCAACCGATCCGGTGCCTCAACGTGCCAATCCAGTCCAGCGGCCGACCGATGCGGGCCACGTCGGCCAGATTCAAACAGGCCGCGAAGCACGGCGAGTTGATTCGATCCAGCAGGTCGCGCAGCTCGACGGGCGAAAGCAGGAAGCCGTCCGCCGCCGCCTCGACTCCCACCGACACGCCACTCGACTCCATCGGCAGGCGAAGCGCAATCAGAGCCTCGTGCGTTCTCCACAGCGCGTCGGCGTAGGAAGCCACTTCCGCGTCTTGCCCACCCGCCGCGTTGTGGGCCGGCCTGACGGTCGCAATCGCGCCGCCCGCATCGGCGATCCAACCCAGCGAGGACGCCAGGTTCTCCGTCGCCGGTTCCGGCCAGCCGTCTGTCTTGCGTGTGCGCGGTCCGATCAGCCCATCCCGCCAACGCACCACGACCGGGCGCAGGCCGCGTTGCGAAGCCTGTGATATCCTGTCCGGCCCCGCGCCGGCCGGAACGTCGATCGCCTCGAACCCGGCCGCCAGCGCGGCGTCCAGACAACCGGCCCATGTGTCGGCCGACTGCGCCGTTGCGTCGTCGATAGCCAGAACGTGTCGCAAAGTTTGCCTCCGCCAGTGCGTCGAATTATACTCGCGTTGCACCGCTTGGCGATGCGCCGGCTGTCGCCGCGTTGATCGATCGAAGATGCCCCGCCGCGTACGGATTCTACCGTGGCCCAGATTCACGTTCTGCCCGACCTCCTGGTGAACAAGATCGCCGCCGGCGAAGTGGTCGAGCGACCCGCCAGCGTCGTCAAGGAACTGCTCGAGAACGCCGTTGACGGCGGCGCCGGGCACATCGAGGTGATGGTCGAGGAGGGCGGGCGACGCCTGATCCGCGTGGCGGACGACGGATCGGGCATGTCCCCCGACCAGTTGCGCCTGGCCGTCATGCCCCACGCCACCAGCAAGATCACCATCGAGGAGGACCTGTACCACATCGGCACCCTGGGCTTTCGCGGTGAGGCCCTGGCCAGCATCGGGGCCGTCTCCCGGCTGCGACTGGTATCGCGACCCCACGACTCGGACGAGGGCGGTGAGATCCGAGTGGCCGGTGAGCAGATCGAGAGCTGCAGCGCGGCCGGCTGTCCGCCGGGGACGACCGTCGAGGTGCGCGACCTGTTTTTCAACGTGCCGGCCAGGCGCAAGTTTCTGCGCACGACGGCCACCGAGACCGGCCACGTCAACGAGCAGACCACGCGGATCGCACTGGCCCGTCCGGACATCGGCCTGGAGCTGTCCACGCCCAAACGCGTCACCCATCGGCTGCCGCCCGACCAGTCGCGGCTCGATCGGATCGGCGAGCTGTTCGGCCCGGAGCTGGCCGAGGAGCTGATCGTGATCCGGCGCGACGAGCGCGGCCTGGACATCGAGGCCTACGCCGCGCCGCCGGCCCGGTCGCGCTCGACGGCGGCCGGGCAGTACATCTTCGTCAACGGGCGTTACATCCGCGACCGCGTGATCAACTACGCGATCCGCGAGGCCTACCGGGGTCTGATGGAGCACGACCGGTACCCCGTTGTCTTTCTGTTTCTGACAATCGATCCTGAGGCCGTCGACGCCAACGTACATCCCACCAAGATCGAGGTGCGCTGGCAGGACGCCAACCTGATCCGCTCGCAGGTGCTCAGTGCGTTTCGCGAGACCCTGCTGCGCAGCGACCTGACGCCGGCCCTGCGCACCGACCGGCCGGGCTCGCGCATCGACGCCGGACAGCGCGAGGAGATCCGCCGTCGAATGGCCGAGGAGTTCAAGAGCGCCGCGCCGGTCAGCGCGGAATCGTCGCGGGCGTTTTACCCGGCCGTGGCCCCCAGCGAGGGCCGGGGCTCCGCGCCGGGCGGTCCGCCCCTGGGTCGCGGGTCCGGGCCGCCGGGGCAGGGGCCGGCGGACCTGGAGCGTGCGGCCGAGGCGCTGTGGCAGTCGCTGTACCCTCCACCCGGTGACACCATCGTGTCACCGGCTGACGATACCGGTGCGATGCCTGCGGCCCCTGACGAGTCGTTGCGGGCGGGTGAACCCGCCTCGTCGCGGGCCGGGGAGTCCGGGCCGCGGCGGGCCATCCAGCTGCATAACACCTACCTGGTCAGCGAGACCGAGGACGGGCTGATCATCATCGACCAGCACGCCCTGCACGAGCGGGTGATCTACGAGCAGCTTCGACGGCGGCTGACCAGCGGGCCGTTGGAATCGCAACGGCTGCTGCTGCCCGAGACTTTGGAGGCCACGGCGCATCAGATGGCCCTGCTGCAGAACCACGCCGACCTGCTGCACAAGCTGGGCATCGAGGTGACACCGTTCGGCACGGGGGCGGTCGCGGTTCAGTCGTTCCCGGCGCTGCTGGTCAATGCTGACGTGCGCGGTTTTCTGCGCGATCTGATCGACAAGCTCGACGAGAAAGGCGACGCGGCACACACCGAAGAGGTCATCCACGAGCTGCTGGACATGATGGCCTGCAAGGCGGCGGTCAAGGCCGGCGATCCGCTGACGCCGGATGAGATCGACGCGCTGATCGCGGCCAAGGACCTGATCGACAAGTCCAGCAACTGCCCGCATGGGCGGCCGACGACGCTGCGAATGAACCTGCGCGACCTGGAACGGCAATTCAAACGCACCTAGAGCCGGATTGGCAGGACGAGTCCCGCGGGGCTCGCGGCTTAAATGTCTACGTAATAGTGGGTTATCCTCCTGTCTGCGGCTTCTGGTTTCGTCGCTAAGCCGGCATCCGGTGCATCTCACGGTGCGGCTCGAACCGGCCGCTGGTCTATCCCCGGCGCTGTTCACCACGCAGTGGCCGAGGCTCGGATGACCTTGTCTGCCCGGGGCCGGCATGCGTGCCACGGCGCTGCGGCCACGTGGGCTGGGCTCGGTGCCCGCGGTCTCTCCATGTATATAACTTGGCGCCCGATCACCTTCAGGGGGTGCGGATTGCGGAAAACGGGGTTTTTGGTGCGAAAAAGCGGGCATAGAAGTGAGAATTGAGAAGTGAGACGTGGGAGACGGGGAGGGCGAACAGGCGGCCGGCGGGGTGACCGGGGTGGAGGGGCTGGCGGCGGATGGCGATCCGGTGTCGAAAAACGGCTTGATCCACGGAGGACACAGAAGACATAGATATTGGGATGCGGAAGTCGGGGTCGAAAAACGGCTTGATCCGCAGATTTCGCAGATTTGCGCAGATTTTTCTTGAAAGGACAAGGCGCCTGTGCTGGAGAGATTCTGCGCCGAAGTTGATGAGCAAATTGAGGTCGAGGCTGGGCGCCTTGATGGCCAATTCAGTAACCGAGATTCATTCCCGGTCTGCAGAGTCGGCGGGGTCTGCGGGGGAGAAAAGTCAATCCGCAGATTTCGCAGATTTGCGCAGATTTTTTCTTGAAAGGACGAGGCGCTTGTGCTGGAGAGATTCTGTGCCGAAGTTGATGAGCAGGCCGACGTCGAGGCCGGTTGCCTTCAGGTAGTTGATTACCTGGGCCTCGTGGACACCCGAGAGCTTGCTGACGGCTTTGACTTCGACGATGACGGAGTCGAAGCATACGAGGTCGGCACGGTAGTCGCACGCCAGCCGCTGGCCCTTGTAGAGGACGGGCAGTCCGACCTCGCGGGCATGGGGAATGTCGCGTGTCTTCAGTTCGATGGCCAGGGCTTCCTGGTATACGGCCTCGAGGAAGCCGTGGCCGAGTTGACGGTGGACCTCCATGGCTGCACCGATGATGGCGTAGGTTCGCGGGTCTCGTTGATTGGCTTCGTTCATCTTACTCATCCTCAAGTGATCGTGGTCAGCGCGCTGTGCCAGCGAAGAGCCTCATGCGTGAAAACAGCCTTATCCGCAGATTTCGCAGATTTGCGCAGATTAAAAGCCAGGCAACTTGTTGGATCGGTCGACGATGAGCGGTTCATCCTCGTCCATTTCCACGTGCCGCGTTGGGCGGCGCCCTCCAAACCCCCGACCGCGGGTAAGAGGCAGAAAGGCTGAAGGGTCAAGTCCCCGCCGCGACACGGAAACCGATGCCGTTGAAGCGGGAGCCAAAGCTGTACCACTCGGGATAGGCGGAACGGAAATCGCAGTCGCTGCCGTTCCGCGAGCCGCCGCGAGGAACATGGTACCCGGAATGGCCTTCGGTCGTCCATGGGCTGGCGTCGGTCGGAGCCGACACCTGGGGGCGGAGTCTGCATTCTGGCCGGGGCCGTGATGGGCTATCAGGCGATCTGCGTGCCTTGCTCGTCTGCGGAGTCGGCGATGTCTGCGGACGAGAGAAGTCAATCCGCAGATTTCGCAGATTTTCGCAGATTAAAAGCCAGGCAACTTGTTGGCTTGGTCGATGGGAAACAGTGCATCCTTGAGCATATTCGCGCCGTGCGGGGGGCGTTGGGCCAGACCGCTCACACACCGGTGTGTCGATCCGATTGTCGGTGGCGCCCATCCGGGGCTGGATGGGGCTCGTGCCTCTCGGAGTTCTCATGGGAAGCAGGTGCTTTTGGAGGTCGACCACCGTCATGCTTGCTCTGCCTCGGTAGAGACGCCAGGAAGTAGCGCAACGACGAATCGACGTCGCGAAATACCGGCAACATGTTTCCAGGTTTCAGCCACGCTCTTCCCGTGTGCGTCGTGCCACGTTTGTCAAAGCGTCGGTTGATTCTGTAAGCCACTCGGTTCCAGTCTGCCGCCAGCTTATCCCGCCACCCACCGATCCGGAACGATTGGACATTGTATCCTGCGGCCTCAATATCCAAATACCGATCGGTCTCTACGGGCGGGAGTCGGAAGTGCTTCATGCACTTATCGTCGGATCGGATTTCAAACATGCCGACCATTCCCTTGCCAAGCTCGCCTCTAGTATGGACCACGTGTTCGTCGTCCATCGCATAACGAGTCATTTCAATGCACATTGTGCCAGACCCGTCTTTGCAGACAAGGCGAAGCCACACTCTGACGTCATGGAGCGGAAGTCCGAGATTGTTGACCCATACAGCGAACCGATGCGATTCGAGCAGCGGCTCGGCCGAATCCGCAGATCGACGCGCTTCACAGGTGGTATGCCCACTAGCCTTCAGAATGCGGAGGACGGACGCATTAGTGCGTCGGGCATTGACCCATGATATGAGTAGGGCTACGAAGGAAACGAAGAGGCTGACCGCACTGGCCGTCATTATCCAGTAGTGGAATATGGTCAACTGATTTTCCATGGCGTTCCTCCTGGACGACGGCGATCAAGGTCGTCGCGGCAGTCCTCCACTCCGATGGCGTGGAGGTTCTCCTTTCGGAGGGCGTGCAGGAGAGCCTGGTGGTGCTCTTTGAGGTCGGTGAAGGTGCTGGAGACCATGACTCCCTTGTATTGGCGAGGGGTGGCGGAGCTGTCGGTCGGCATGCAGGTCCCTCCGTAGAACGGCCTGACGTGGGCGAAGGACACGCGGGTGGCAGAGAGGGTGGTCTGATTCCACCGGCCGGCATCGGGGCGCCGCCTCGCCCCAGGTCAGGTCGGAGTCGCACCAGTTTTCAGTTTGGGTGTGGGGTTGTCAAGCGGGGCGGCGGAGGCGGGAGGTGGTGGGGGGCGTGGAACTGCCGGCGGCATGTCGCGGGGTCGCGTTTGGGTCATGATAGTCGTGGCTCAGCTGTGTGTGCATTCCTCCGCCCCCTTCGCGGGCGGGTTCGTTCAATGAAGATCATTACCACGGGTTGCGCTTCGCCGGCCCGGGGGGCCGGCTGCGCTGCACCCGCGGCTACACTCCTGCGGCCCTCCGGGCCGACGCTCGCTTCTCCGGGCGGCGAATGCGGAGAAGGGAGGGCGGACTCGGTGGGTTGACTTGGGGTGAGGGGGGATTGATGCTTTTGGGGATGCAGGATGGCTACGCCATGAAGCGGGTGGATTTGTCGGTTGAGCTGGGGGGGGTGCGGCTGGGGAATCCGATTTTGACGGCGTCGGGGACCAGCGGGTATGGGGAAGAGCTGGGGCCGTATCTGGATCTGAAGCAGCTCGGGGCGTTCGTCACCAAGTCGGTGACGGTGGAGCCGCGGAAGGGGAACCGGCCGCCGCGGACGGTCGAGACGGCGGCCGGCATGCTCAACGCCATCGGGCTGGCCAACGTCGGGCTGGAGCGGTTTGTGGCCGACAAGGTGCCGTTCCTGGCCGAGTTGGGCATACCGGTGATCGTCAACGTGGCGGGGCACAACGTGGGGGATTACGTGGCGGTGTGCCGGCGGCTGGACCCGATCGAGTGCCTCAGCGGGTTGGAGCTGAACGTGTCGTGCCCGAACGTGGCCGACGGGCTGGAGTTCGGGACCGATCCGGATCGGCTGGGGGAACTGGTGTCGGCCGTCCGGGCGGAGGTCAAGAAGAGCCTGCTGATCGTGAAGCTGTCGCCGAACGTGACGGATATTACGGCGACGGCGCGGGCGGCGATCGAGGCCGGCGCGGATGTGCTGTCGCTGATCAATACGTTAAGCGGTATGGCGATCAACGCGGATACGCAGCGGGCCATGCTGGCCAATACGTGCGGGGGGCTGTCGGGGCCGGCGATCAAACCGGTGGCGCTGGCGATGGTCTACCGGGTGTACACGACGGTGGCGCGGGAGGCGGGCGTGCCGCTGATCGGGATGGGGGGCGTGCGGACCTGGCGCGACGCGGTCGAGTTCCTGCTGGCGGGGGCGACGGCCGTTGGGGTGGGGACGAGTCTGTTTGTCGATCCGACGGGGCCGGTGGGGATTCGGGACGGGTTGGAGGCGTATCTTGGCGAGCGCGGTCTGCGGGGGGTGGGGGAGCTGGTGGGGAAGGTTCAAGTGTGACACGTCCAGCGGGGAAGTGGGGCGGTGCTGATAGTGTGTTGCGGCTCGGGAAGCGGTGGTACAGGCCGCGCGAACTGAAGTTCGCGGCTCGTGAGCCACGCAGGTGTTGGCACGCCTGGCTACTGACTGGCGCCGCTTCGCGGCTTACGGGTGCGGCTCGGAATGTCCGCTTCCTTACGGGCGCGGCTCGGATTGGTCCTCTTCCTGACCTGCGTCGGATTCGGCTGCGGCGATTTCCTCGTCGTAGGCGGCTTCCTCTTCGGCGCGGCGGCGCTCGGCGATTCGGGCAGCCAGCAGGCCGCCCTCGAACAAGGCGATCATGGGGATGGCCAGCAGAATCTGGCTGATGACGTCCGGCGGGGTGAGCATGGCGCTGGCCACGAAGATGGCGAAGATGATGTAGCGCCGGCCCTTGGCCATGGCCCGGGCCGGCACGATGTGGGTGGCCGACAGGAATATGACGGCGATGGGCAGCTCGAAGGCGATGCCGAAGGCCAGGGCCAGCGAGAGTACGAAGGAGATGTAGAACTGCAAGCCGTACTCGCTGCGGACGGGGGCGGTTGTTTCGGCCACCTCGAGCGGCAGGGTGAGTAGGCCGTCGTCGGTCTGCACCTTGAGGCGCCGGTCGGTGAGGTTTACCCAGGCGGAGCCGGGCGCGGGTCTGGTGGGGTCTTTCTGGACCAGCGGCAGGCTGGGCCAATCGCCTTCAAGCGGGGTCGGGGCGGTTTCCTCTTCCGGCTCGTCCTTGCCCAGCAGGAGTGCGGAGAGCCCCCCTCGTTCCAGGCTGGGCATGCCGAAGCTCTGGTTGAACTTGACGAAGAAGTTCAGGACGATGGGCAGGACGATGAAGTACATGAAGGCGACGCCGGCGGCGAAGAGGACCATGGAGACCGGACCGAAGAGCTTCACGAAGCGTTGCTCGCGCGAGTACAGGCCGGCGGCGACGAAGAGCCACATCTGATAGAGCATCCAGGGCATGGAGACGATCAGCCCGCAGAGCAGCCCCATCTTGAGGAAGTTGATGAAGGGGTCGGCCACGCCCATGGCCATGACCGAGGGTCTCTGTCCGTGGGCGTCGAGGACGACCATGAGCGGGCGGAGGAGAATGACCAGCACGTCTCGGGAGTAGATGAGGCTGACCACGGTTGCGATGAGCATGCCGATCAGGGCCCTGATGATGCGGGTGCGCAGCTCCTCGAGGTGGTCGCCGAAGGACATGCGGACCTGATCGACCGGGTCGTCGGGCTTGGGCTGCTGCGGGGCGGGAGTTGACGGAGGATCGGAGTCGGCCATTCGGCGGATTCTATCGGACGGCGCGAATCAGCGTCAATCGTCGTCGTTGCGTGCCAGGTCGAGTCGTGCGTCCCGCGGGGCATCGGCGCGGCGTGCGCGCGAGGCGCGGGGAGCCTGGGGTCGAGGATTGGCAATGGTCGGGTTTTCGGGCATGATGTGCGGCTCCGTGAAGTGGGGTCACCGGGCGCCAAGCGGCGCGGCGAGTGGAGGCTCGGGTGGTAGATCAGCCAGACGAGGACACGATGTCCCAACTGAGCCCGGGTGTTCCGGCACACGGTGTTCACGGTCCACCTTCCCGTCTGAGCGCGTTGGGTTGGGTGGCTCTGATCGGGGCGGGGGTTCTGCTGGCCTATCTGATTGCGCACTCGGTGACGGGGGAGTCCGCGGCGCCGCCGGGGGGGGAGCACGTGGGCGTGCCGGAGGGCTACCGAGCGCCGCCGCCGTGGGCGTGCATTCCGTTCGCGGGGCTGTTGCTGTCGATCGCCATTCTGCCGCTGCTGCCGGCGACGATGCACTGGTGGGAGAGCAACAAGAACCGGCTGTGCGTGGCGTTGGTGTTCGCGGGGCTGGCGATTCTGTACTACCTGTTCGTGCATCCGATGACGGTCAACCACACGACGCACCAGACGTACACGGGTGTGGCGAGCGTGGTGAACGTTCTGGAGCACGCGCTCCTGGCGGAGTACATCCCGTTCATCGTGCTGCTGTTCAGCCTGTACGTGATCAGCGGGGGGATTTCGCTGCGTGGTGACCTTGCGGCCCGGCCGGCGACGAACACGGCGTTTCTGGCGGTGGGTGCGGTGCTGGCCAGCTTCATCGGGACGACGGGGGCGAGCATGCTGCTGATCCGTCCGCTGCTGCAGACCAATTCGGAGCGCAAGCACGTCAGACACACGGTGATCTTCTTCATTTTCCTGGTGAGCAACATCGGGGGGTGTCTGCTGCCGATCGGCGACCCGCCGCTGTTTCTGGGATACCTGAAGGGTGTGCCGTTTCTGTGGACGTTCGGGCTAACGGTTCCGTGGGCGGCGACGTGCGCCCTGCTGCTGGGGGTCTACTACGTGTGGGACACGGTGGCGTTCAAGGGCGAGCGCGAGATCGATCTGATCAAGGACCGGCTGGTCAAGGTGAGGCTGACGCTGCGCGGGAAGGTGAATCTGCTGTACCTGGGCGGTGTGGTGTTGTGCGTGGGCCTGGTGGACCCGGGCAAGGAGTTTCTGGGGCTGGGGTTCAAGCCGTTCCTGTTCCTGCGCGAGCTGCTGATGCTGGGGCTGGTGGGTATCTCGCTGTGGAGCACGGCGCCGCAGATTCGCAAGGATAACGACTTCAACTACCACGCCATCCTGGAGGTGGCGGCGCTGTTCATCGGGATCTTCATCGCCATGCAGATCCCCATCGAAATCCTGAACGCCAAGGGGCCGGCGCTGGGTCTGAGCAAGCCGTGGCACTTCTTCTGGGCCACCGGGTCGCTGTCGGCGTTCCTGGACAACGCCCCGACGTATGTGGTGTTCTTCACGACGGCCGAGTCGCTGACGCACGAAGCGGGAGCGGGGGTTCTGGCGCTGGCCGGCGGTCAGTTCGTGCTGGAGAACCTGCTGGTGGGCATCTCGCTGGGTGCGGTGTTCATGGGTGCGATGAGCTACATCGGCAACGGTCCGAACTTCATGGTCAAGAGCATCGCGGAGCAGTCGGGCGTGCGGATGCCGAGCTTCTTCGGGTACATGCTGTACAGTTGTGCGATTCTGCTGCCTCTGTTCGTGCTGGTTACGGTGATTTTCGTGCGGTAGGGTGGTCGGGACGGCGCGGCTCCCTGCGGCGGGGCGGTGTTGCGCGCGGGTCGGGGGCGGTTGACACTTCCGGAGCGGCAATCTATCGTCGCCATTAAAAAGGAGGCGGCATGGGCAGGCACGACGGGCGCCGGGCGGGGGAGCTTCGGCCGGTGGAGATCGTCCGGGGGTACACTCAGTTTGCGCCCGGCTCGGTCCTGATTCGCTGGGGGCAGACGCACGTTCTGTGCACGGCCTGCTGGGAGGAGGGCGTGCCCGCCTGGAAGGCGGGGCGGGGCAGCGGGTGGGTCACGGCGGAGTACGACATGCTGCCGGGCTCGACGTCGGAGCGACGGCGGCGCAACCGCTACCGGATCGACGGGCGGACGCAGGAAATCCAGAGGCTGATCGGGCGGGCCCTGCGGGCGGTAGTGGACCTGGAGTTGCTGGGGGAGAACACCATCCTGCTGGATTGCGACGTGTTGCAGGCCGACGGCGGGACGCGCACCGCGTCGATCACCGGGGCGTATGTAGCGGTGTGCGACGCCGTGAAACACGCGCTGCGCGAGAAGGTTATTCGTCGGTCGCCGGTGACGGACTCGATCGCGGCGGTGAGCGTCGGGCGGGTCAAGGGTCGGACGCTGCTGGATCTGGACTATGCGGAGGACGCGGCGGCCGAGGTGGATTTGAACGTGGCCATGACGGGCGGCGGGCGGTTTGTCGAGGTTCAGGGCACGGGCGAGGGGGCGACGTTCACAGGCGGGGAGCTGGACAAGATGGTTCGGCTGGCTGCGCGGGGCATTCGAGAGCTGCAGGCGCAGCAGGCCAAGGCCTTGCGGAGGAGGCGGAGACCGTGAGACGGCGGATCGGGCTAGCGCTGCTCCTGGCGGCGGCCGGCTGCAGCCAGATGGGATCGTCCGAGGGATGGCTCGCTGGGGCGGGCGAGGCCTGGACGATTCTGTGTCTGGAATTGCAGGGCGAGGGCAGCGAGGCGACCGCGAGGGAGATCGCCGACGTGCTGCGCCGCACCAAGGGGATCGAGCCGGAGCTGGTTCGCGTGCAGATGGACCGGGAGGGAGCCCGGATCTACTACGGGGATTACCGTCGCCGGGTGAAAGCGAGCACGCGGGAGCGGTCCATTCCCAGGCGGATGCGGGCGGATCTGCGGCTGCTCAAGGAACTGGCCGACTCGGAAGGGACGCGGTTCTTCCTTCACGCCCGGACGGTGCCGGCGCCGAACCCGGACGTGGGCCCGGCGGATTGGGACCTTCGTCGGGCGGCGGGGTCTTACACGCTGCAGGTGGCGGTCTATTTCAACGACGCGGAGCTGCACAACCGCAAGCTGGCGGCCGTCGAGAAGGCGCGACAACTCCGAGGCCAGGGGTTGGAGGCCTACTACTATCACGGTCAGACGCGGAGCATCGTGACGGTGGGCACCTTCGGTGAGGAGGCCGTGGTGGACAGAGAGGGCCGCGTGCGCCACGTCGAGAGGGGCGGCGAGCGGCAACAGGTCGTCCACCGCTACAGCGACGAGGTGGAGGCTCTGCAGCGGCGTGCGGAGTGCATGTATAACCTGACCAACGACGGGATCTGGTACAACCTGGACAGCAACGGCAGACGGGTGCCGGTGCGTTCCATGCTGGTGCGCATTCCGCGCGAGGAACCCCGGCCGTGAAACGGGCCAAGACGATCCTGGTGGCGACCTCCAACCCCGACAAGCTGGGCGAGGTGCGGGCGGTGTTGGGGGAGTTGGGTGTCGAGTTTGTGACACTGGGCGACTTCGGCGATCTTCCGGCTGCGGTGGAGGATGGCGACACGTTTGCGGCCAACGCCGAGGCGAAGGCCCGGCACTACAGTCGGCTGACGGGGTGCTGGACTCTGGCGGACGATTCGGGCTTGGAGGTGGACGCGCTGGGCGGTGGGCCGGGGGTGCGATCGGCGCGGTACGCCGGGCGGGACCGGGACTACGCGGCCAACAACGCCAAGCTGGTGTCGGCGCTGGCGGGTGTGCCGCCTGAGCGGAGGGCGGCGCGGTTCCACTGTGCGATGGCCCTGGCCGCCGGGGAGAGGATTCTGGCCACTTCGGCGGGCACGATCGAGGGACGGATCATCGACATCCAACGGGGTTGCCACGGCTTCGGTTTCGATCCGCTCTTTCTGGTCCCGGAACTGGGGATGACGACGGCGGAGATGCCGCCGGAGCAGAAGAACCGGATCAGTCACCGGGGTCAGGCGTTGCGGGCGATGGCGCCGGTTCTAGCGAAGCTACTTACACGTGCGGACCCCGCCGATGCGAACCGGGTTTAGGCGCGCACCGGGTCGCCGGGCCCAACGGCGTTGGTTGTGCAGCCCGGGTGGCCCGCTATAATCCACCCGGGTTGGGCGTTCGAGGTGCGAGGAGATACCCATCAATGGGCAAGCCAATGGTCCCGCGTCAGATGTGCTTCACCAAGGGCGTTGGGAAGCATGGTCATAAGCTGGAATCGTTCGAGGCGGCCTTGCGGCAAGGTGGCCTGGCTCCGTTCAACCTGGTGCGAGTCAGCAGCATCCTACCGCCGGGGTGCAAGATGGTGCCGCGCCTGCGGGGGCTCAGCCAGCTCGAGGCGGGCGAGATCGTCTACTGCGTGATGGCCGAGTCGCAGACGAATGAGCCGAGCCGTCTGTGCTGCGCCGGCATCGGGCTGGCCCAGCCCGCCGAGAAGAGCCAGTACGGTTATATCTCGGAGCACCACGGTTTCGGGCTCACTGAGCGGAAATGCGCCGACCTGGTGGAGGACATGGCCGCCTCAATGCTGGCCACCACGCAGGGGATCGAGCTGGACCCGGACAAGGCGTACGACGAGCGGCGGGAGATCTACCGGGCCAAGGGCCTGGTGGTGCGTACGCGGGCGGTCGCCCAGACGGCCGAGGGGGACAAGAACGGCCTGTGGACGACGGTGGTGGCGGCGGCCGTTTTCATCTGCTGAGCCAGTGCGCTGACGAGGCGCTGCCGACCGTGCTCCAGGGGGCGCTCGCCCCGTCGATCCTCCAAGCCCGAGCAAAGGGGTCGGACACCGGGCGGGCTCGAAGCTCCGGAAGGCGACGGAGGAGAGCACCATGCATCAGTCGCAGGAT
>Ga0307379_10002966_pt1 | contig 24778 bp, 19 predicted proteins | sample UN2MG_FD_202237 | JGI IMG/M metagenome (GOLD analysis project Ga0307379, IMG submission 202237) | Soil microbial communities from Risofladan, Vaasa, Finland - UN-2 | ecosystem: Environmental > Terrestrial > Soil > Coastal area > Acid sulfate soil | place: Finland: Risofladan, Vaasa | collected...
TCGTCGGACGCGTAGACGTTGCCGTTGGGCGCGACGGCTACGCCGGTGGGGTCGCGAAATTGGCCGTCGCCGGCACCCTCGGTGCCCCACTGCCCCTCGTAAACGTAACCGGCGCGGGCGGCGTTAACGAGAAAAGCTAACGCGGCAAAGGCGAAAATTATTCCCGTTTTCATCTTTTAACCTCCGCGTTCGGTAATTTTTAAATTTATTTAAACAAGGCCTTCACGCGGCCGAGGGAGGCGGGTTCCACGGCCGGTTTATTGCGGTTGAAATATTGGATGCGGTGGTTCCACGTATCGGCTACGTAGACTCGGGCGCCGGTCTCGGATACCGCGATCCCTTTCGGCTCGTTAAATTGGCCGTCCCCGGACCCCGGCGATCCCCATTGGCCGACGTACCCCCAGCCTGCGGCCATAGCCGCGGACGCGATAGCTAACGTCGCCCACACGGTTTTTGCGACGCTCACCATAATTAATCCCCCTTGTTTGTTTCCGGATAAATTATAATATTACGGCTAATTTTGTCAATAAAAAACGCCGCCCTCGCGGGCGGCTTTTCTTTTGCTACTCCGGCGCTGCGCACGTTATATACGGCGCGATCTTTTCGACCGTCGCCGGGCCTATACCTTTTACTTTGGCCAGGTCTTCCGGCTTCTCGAACGGGCCGTGGCTTTCCCGGTACGCGACGACGCGCGCCGCGTACGCGGGCCCTATTCCCGGCAGCGCGCACAGCGCCGCGGCGTCGGCGGCGTTGACGTTGATTTTTTCGGGGGCGGCCGCCTCGGCCAACGCCGCAGCCTCGAGCGGCGGCTTAACCTCGGCGAGGTCGAACTCCGCCTCGAGCGGCTTCGGCGGCGGCGGCGCCCTCTCGCCCCGCAATACTTTAACCGCGGCGCCTACCGCGAGCGCCGCGGCTAAAAATATAAGGACGAGCCGTTCTTGTTTGGTCAGGTAAATCAAACCGGCGTGGGCCGCCCTCGCGCCTTTCGCCCCTATAGGCTCAGCTACGGGATTCGGGGAACCGCCGTTATCGCAACTACTACCGCGTACTAGCCGTCGTCGCCGTTACCGCCGCTGGAGGCGTGCGATATCCGGTTTTCGATTTTGCTCAGCGCCGCGCGCATGGCCGGCGTGAAAAAACCGCTTCCGCCGATCAGCTCCATCGTTTTGAAGACGTGTTTCATCGCCAGCAGTTCTCTTCGGGTAAAAGCCGTGTCGCCGGCGCGCGCCTCGCGCAAAACGCGGTAGCCGTGGTCGTAGTATATGGGTACTAAGTCGGAGAGGTCGACGACGTCGCGGTAGATGGTCCGCTCGGAGACGCCCAACGTCTCCGCCAGTTCAGCCGCGCGATAGCCCTTATCGGTACTCAAAATACTCGCCAGGCAAAAAAGCCGCTCCGCCTTTTTCCTCGTCATGACTCCGCGTAAACAGTACCCCGCTTTGTACCCGGTCGCCTCGGCAACGGCCAAAAAAGCACAACCACACGCGCCGAGGGGTTTCTTTGGTCCTTTGTTCCCTAAGCGTCGGTAGTATTTATAATAAAAAATGAGTATGCCGTTGTGTGTTAATTAAACTAGCAAAAAGCACGCCATTTGCACAACGTGTTTATTATTTAACAATTTAAGCCTTTTACGTTTTGGCATAGCCGGCCACTTGGCCGCCGATTTTGGCGGATATGGCCAGGTTTAAAGTGTACGTAAACCGTAACTATCTGGCGAATAACTAAATGTAAAAACCGCCAGAAGTGGCGGTTTTTTTTAAATATGGCGACCAGCGGCGCGTTTATTAGAAGCCCAAGTTGACGAAGCCGAGTTTTCCCGCGAGCCACCCGAGCTTGTTGAATAATATTATGTGGCCGAACTCGATCAGGAGGATGCCGCCCACGACCTCAATAGTACGGAAATGTCGCTTTACCTTTTGAAACGCCGAGAGGAACGAGTTCACCGCGACCGCGGCCAGCAGGAACGGGACCGCGAGGCCGAACGAGTATACCAGCAGCAGGAAGAACCCTTGCCAAACCGTATGCTGGTTGCTCGCCAGGAAGAGGAGGCCCGCCAGAAAAGGCCCGATGCACGGCGTCCAGCCGAAGGCGAACGCGAGGCCGACGACGAACGTACCCAGGATGCCCCATCGTCCCTTCTTGCCCTCGAAGCGCTTTTCCATAAGGAGAAATTTTATGCGGTACGCGCCTACCATGTGAAAGCCGAGGACGATGATGATAATGCCGGCGATCTGGTTGAAGAGCATCTTGTGGGTTTGGAGAAAGGAGCCGAGCTCGGTGGCGGTTATGCCCATCGCCAGGAACACGACGGTGAAGCCCAGGCAGAAGAACGCGGCGTGCAGGAGCGTATTGAGCATTATCTGGCCGCGGCGCTCCTTCCCGGTGAGCTCCTCGAAGGTATGCCCGGATATGTACGACAGGTACGCCGGCACGAGCGGGAGCACGCACGGCGATATGAAACTTAAAAAGCCGAAGACCAGCGCCAGGCCGGCGCCACCCAAAGAGAAAGATATGTCCACGAGTACTCTCCCGCGTTAATCGTTGAAGGCCGTCATCGCCCGGGCCGCCCCCTCGGCGAGCCACGCTTCCGCGGCGGCCGCGGCGCGTTCCAAAGCGGCGCCTACGGCGTCGGCCTCCTCGAGCGGCGACAGCACGTACGTTGCGGCGTCGTCGCCGGGAGGAGCACCCACGCCTACGCGTAGGCGGGCGAAGTTTTGCGTGCCCAGTTCGTCTATTATCGACTGGAGGCCCTTGTGGCCTCCGGCGGAGCCTTTTTCGCGCAACCTTATCTTGCCGGGCGGTAGGTCAATATCGTCGGATATTACTAGGATGTTGCCCGTGCCGAGCTTCAGTCCTTCGGCCGCGGCGGCCACGGCGTACCCCGACAGGTTCATATAGGCCCGCGGCTTCACGAGCCAGACGTCGCGGCCCGCGATGCGCCCTTTGCCGCACGCCGACTGGAAGCGGCGGCGCCACAGGCGAATGCGGTGGCGCCGGGCGAGGACGTCGACCGCCATCGCGCCGGCATTGTGCCTCGAGCCGGCGTACCGCCGGCCCGGGTTCCCGAGGCCGAATACGGCGTAAGTGTTAGGTCCGGCCACGACGCCGCGCGCCCGTCCGCGCCGTAGTTATTAGGAGGAGGTTTCCTCGGCGGGCGGGGGAGCTTCCTCCTCCCCTTTTTCGGCGGCTTCGCCCTCTTTGCCCTCCGCCTCCGCCGCGGCTGCCGCGGCGGCCTCTTCCTCGGCGATTATATCGGCGCGGGCCATACGCGGCGCTTTGACGACGACCAGCGCCGTGTCGGCCGGGTCCAGGAAGGTAACCCCCGTCGGCGGCGCGACGTCTTTTAGGTGCATCGATTCGTCCAGCTCCAGCCCCGAGAGGTCGTACGTAACGTTCTCCGGGATGTCGTGCGGCAGGCACTCGATGCGGATTTCCCGCGTCAAGTATTCAACGACGCCGCCCTCTTTTTCGCCCTCCGAATGGCCGGTGGCCGTTATGGGTATCGTAACCTGGATGGGTTTCCCGGCCGTCACCCGGAGGAAGTCCACGTGATGGATTTCGTCGCCCAGGGCGTCGTATTGAATCTCTTTGATAATGGCGAGCGTCTCTTCGCCGTCGCCCTCTACCGCCAGCTCGAGGATGGCGTTGGCCGAGCCGGCGCGCAGCGAGGCCCGGAAGTCCTTCTCTTCCACCGTTACCGGGACGTTGGGACCCTCTGCCCCGTAGACCACGGCCGGTATCAATCCCTGGCGCCTCATCGCGCGGCCGTGGCGTTTTTCCGTGGCCTCGCGCTTCGTTACCGTCATGCTAATTCGTTTCATCGCTATTCACACCCGATTGTGTTGGTCGAAATGCCGCTAGCCGAGCCGGGGCTCGAGCGGGCGGCCCCCCAACAGATGTACGTGAAGATGGGGAACGATTTGCGTCGCGTCGGCGCCGGTGTTTATGACTAGCCGGTAGCCCGACGCCGATACGCCGAGCCGGCGCGCGAGCCGTTGCGCCGCCATTATCATATGGCCCGCCACGGCCGCGTCCTCGTCGCTAAGCTCGTCCACGTTGGCGAGATGCTTTTTGGGAACGATGAGCGCGTGCACCGGCGCCATAGGCGATACGTCGGCGAAGGCCACGACGACGTCGTCTTCGTACAGCGGCTCCGTCGGGAGCTCGCCCGCGACTATTTTGCAGAATATGCACTCTTCCATAGTTTTACCCTCCGCCGGGCCGGACGGGGCCCAGGTCGCCGGCGGCGTAGAATATCAACGTGCACGCTACCGGCCCCGCCAGCTCCGCCCGCAGGCGCCGGGGCCCGAGGTCCAGCGGCCTGAACGCCGCGGCCGCGGCCCGCTTTTCTTCGTCGGCGTCGAACCCGCCCTCCGGCCCCACGGCCACCAGGAACCTGCTGGGCCCGGGTTTGCCGCGGCCGACGATTCCCGCCAACGGCCGGGCGTCGGCGTCGCGCTTGCATATGAAGGCGACGTCGAAATCGCGGCCGCGCGCCAGCACGTCGGCGAACGTTTTGGCGGCGTGTATTTTGGGCACGACGGCGCGGAGCGACTGTTTGACCGCGGCCGCCGCCACGCCCTCGAGGTGCTTTATCTCCCGGGTCGTAAACTCCCGCCGCTGCGACCGCGCGCATTCGAAGAATACGAATTCGCTCACGCCCAGCGCCGTGGCTTGCTCCACGACTTCGGCCAGCTCGGCCGGCTTGAGGAGCGCTTGCGCCAGCGTTACCCGGGCCAGCGGCTCGCGGCTGCGACGCGTCGTCCGGAGCACTTTGCCGAGCAGGCCGTCGGCGGTGCGGATTTCGACTTCCGCTTCGTATTCGACGCCGCGACCATCTATGGCGACGAACGGGTCGCCGCGGCCGAGCCGCAAAACGTTCTTGGCGTGGTGGCCTTCCGCCCCCGCGAGCCGGACGATGCCGTCGCGCACGTCGTCCGGGGCTATAATAAAACGAGGCGGCGGTTCTCCGCCCCGGCGTTCCCGGCCGGCCGACCCGTCGCCGGCCCTCGAATCCGATGGGGAATTTACCATAAATTTACGTCGGGCGCAACTACTCCTTGCCCGGTTTCTCGCCGGCCTCCCGTTCCAGGAGTTTACGCAGCTCGTAGAGGGCGTCCAGCGCCGCGCGCGGCGTCATACGGTCCGGCTCGAGCGCCGCGACGTACTCCTCGATTATCGGCGGCCGGGGCGTGAACAGGCCCTGTTGGTCGGAGTTCTCGAGCGATGCCCGGGGCCCCCGGCCCGCCTCCAGTTCCTCCAGAATTTGGCGCGCGCGGGCGAGTATGGCCGGCGGGAGGCCCGCCAGCCGCGCCACCTGGATGCCGTACGAGCGGCTGGTCACGCCGCGCGTCACGCGCCGCAGGAAGTGGACCTTGCCGCCCGCCTCCCGCACCGTTACGGTGTAGTTGACGACGCCGGCGCCGCCCTCGGCCAACGCCGCGAGCTCGTGGTAGTGGGTGGCGAAGAGCGTTCGGCCTTGCGTGTTCTCGGCCAGGTATTCGGCTACGGCCCACGCCAGGCTTAGGCCGTCGTAGGTCGACGTCCCCCGGCCTATCTCGTCCAAAAGTATAAGGCTGCGCGACGTGGCGTTGTTGACGATGTCGGCGGTCTCGGTCATCTCCACCAGGAAGGTGGAGCGGCCGCGCGAGAGGTCGTCCGCGGCGCCGATGCGCGTGAAGATGCGGTCGACGGGCCCTACGGTCGCGCGGCGCGCCGGCACGAACGAGCCCGCCTGCGCCAAGAGCGTTATCAACGCCGCCTGGCGTAGATAGGTCGACTTGCCCGCCATATTGGGGCCGGTGAGGACGACGAACCGCTCGTTCTCGTCGAGGTGCAGGTCGTTGGGGACGAAGGGCTCGTCGAGGTAGAACCGTTCCACGACCGGGTGGCGGCCGTCCTCGACGTCGAGCACCGGCTCGTCCACGATTTCGGGGCGGGCGAAGTCGTTCTCGAGCGCGGCCTGCGCGTACGACGCCATCACGTCCAGCTCCGCCGCCGCGGCCGCGACGCGGTTGAGCCGTCCGACGTGCCCGGCGAGCTCGGCGCGCAGCTCGACGAATATCTCCCGCTCCAGCGCGGCTATCTTCTCGTCCGCGGAGAGCGCGGTCTCCTCGTACTCCTTGAGCGTCGGCGTTACGAACCGCTCGGCGTTGACGAGGGTTTGTTTGCGGATGTAGTCCGCCGGGACCTTGTCCTGGTTGGCCTTCGTGACCTCGACGTAGTAGCCGAAGACTTTGTTGTACCCGACCTTGAGCGAGGTGATGCCGGTGCGTTCGCGCTCGGTGCGCTCCAGGCCGGCGATATACTCCTTGGCCTGGGCCGAGCGGTCGCGGAGGTCGTCGAGCTCGGCGCGGAAGCCGCGCCGGATGATGCCGCCCTCGGCCAGCGTCGCGGGGGCCTCGTCGGCGAGCGCGTCGGCGATAAGTTTCACCAGGTCGGCCACGTCCACCAGCTCGCGGCCCACGTCCGCCAGCAGCGGCGCTTCGGCGCCGGCCAACGCCCGCCGGAGCTCGGGCACGAGCGCCAGGCTGCGCCCCAGCGCGTGGACGTCGCGCGGCGTCGCCGTCCCCAGCGCCACCCGGCCGGCGAGCCGTTCCACGTCGGCGCAAGGCCGGAGGATTTCGCGGACGCGGTGGCGGACCTCGCTTTCCCGGAGCAGCACGGCCACGGCCTCCAGCCGCCGGTCGATGGCGTCTTTGGAGAGCAGCGGCTCGGCCAGGTAGCGCCGGAGGAGGCGCGCGCCCATGGCGGTGCGCGTCCGGTTCACAAGCTCGAAGAGGGTGCCGCCGCCCGGGCCGGGGTGCTCGAATATCTCGAGGTTGCGCACCGTCGTGGCGTCGAGGTACATCCGGTCGCCGAAGGCGCGCGTTTTGACGGAGACGATGTGCGACAGCGGCCCGAGCGAGGTGGCCGCGGCGTACCGCAGAAGGGCCCCGGCCGCGGCGACCGCGGCTTCCTCGCCCTCCAGGCCGAAGCCGGCGAGGTTGGCCACGCCGAAATGGTCTTGCAGGAGCGCCGCGCCCTCCGCCGTCGAGAAGTCGACGGCCTCGCGGTACGTCAGCGGCGCGTCGTTCTCCGACAGGCCTTCCGGCAGCGGCGCGCCGTCCTCGGCCAGCACCTCCGCCGCCCGCCACGACGCGACGAGCGACGCCGCGGCCGCGGCGTCCAGCGCGGGCCAGACTTCGAAGGAGCCGCCGGCCAGCTCGAGCCGGGCCGCGGCCCACCTGTTCCGCTTGAACGCTACCGCGACGACGTACCGCGTCTCCGAACTGGCCAGCAGCTCGTCCTCGTACACCGTCCCCGGCGTAATGACGCGGACCACCTCGCGCCGCACCAGCTCCTTGGCCTGGGCCGGGTCCTCGGTCTGGTCCGCGACCGCGACCTTGTGGCCGGCGTCCAGCAGTTTGGCGACGTAGCCGGTAGCGGCGTGGTGGGGGAAGCCGCACATCGGGACGCGGTTCTCGCCCTTGCCGCGGCCGGTGAGCGTCAGGCCCAGGAGGGCGCTCGCGGCTTCGGCGTCCTCGTAGAACATCTCGTAGAAGTCTCCCAGACGGAAGAATATTATCGCATCCGGGTAACTTTCTTTGATGGCGCGGAATTGCCTGAGCATCGGCGTCGTCATAGGCTGTTGCCGTCTCCGCCGACATAGTATAAAAACGGGCGGGGCGGCGCAAGGGGTTTTTAGGGTGCAGGCCGGCCCGGCGGCCGTATAATAATTTCGCGTAAAAAAACTTGGCACGCTTAACCTGACGTGTTATAATAATATTAGGGTAAAGTGAGTAATAAAGTCATAAGAAGGCCGGAACGGTTTTATTCAATCCGCTGTAGGAGGAATGTCGAATGAGGAAAGGGCTGTGGCTGGCGGTATTCTTGGCGGCGTCCGCGTTCGCCTATACCGTGCAAATCGATACGGTCGACGTCCAGGTAAACGGTTCGTCCGACCCGGCGTTTCTGGGGTACGACGTCGTCACCTTGAAGGACGCGACCGTGCTACCCGGCGAGCCTGGAGAGCCGAACTTACCGGCGGTTATAGTAACGGTAGCGTTGCCCAAGGGCACGAAGATCGCGTCGGTCGACGTCTCGTACGGCGAACCGGTCGTACTTCCCGGTACGCACCGCGTTATGCCGCTGCAGGAGCCTACGCCGGTAAGCGCGGGTGAATCGCGACCCACGCCGGCGGACGCGGCGGTCTATTCGTCGCACGAGCCGTTCCCCGGCAAGTTGGCGTACTCCTTCGAGAGCGGCAACATGGGCGGCTACGGCGTGGGCAGCGTCGTCCTGGCGCCGGTGCAGTACGTCCCGGCGACGGGTAAGTTGACCGTATATCCGGTAATCGATTTCAAACTGAACCTGACGCGCGCCGCCGAAAACGTCTACCCCAAAGTGCGGCTGGATTGGTTGGACCGCGACATCCGCGAGAGCCTGGCGGCGACGGTCATCAATCCGTGGGAAGTGACGTCGCCGAGCGGCGTGCGCTTGCTCGATGGCCGCGACGGCCTGGACGCCGACGTCTTCCCCTACCTGATTATTACGAACACGACGCTCGAGGCCAAGGCGAAAGAGCTGGCGGACTGGAAGACCAAGAAAGGCCTTTACGCCGCGGTGGTAACGATGACCTTTATCGAGAGCAATTACACCGGCCGGGACTCGGCGGAGAAGGTCCGCAACTGCATTAAGGATTACTACGAGAATAAAGGTACCCAATACATTTGCCTTATCGGGGCCGATTCCGTCATCCCGGTGCGCAAGGTGTACGATTCCAGGTACTCGACGCAGGAAGGCGACCACCTCGTTCCGACCGACAACTACTACGGCTGCCTGGACGGCGATTTCAACGCCGACGGCGACGGCTATTGGGGCGAGTACCCCGGCGACAACGTCGACTGGGTGTACGACGTTTACGTAGGGCGCATCCAGGTCTCGAGCGTGAGCGACCTGGGCGAGGTTATCGACAAGACGTTGTGCTTCGAGGGCGCCGCGGCTTCGACCGAGACGAACCCCTACGACTACCACAACCTGGTTATCCTCGCCGGCGGCTTCCTCGACTCCTCGACCAACGAGAAGTACCTGATGGAGTACGTACGCGATAACTACCTGACGTCGTCGCACTGGACGTTTACGGAGCTCTGGGACAATAACTACCCGGGCGGCGCCGTCTTCAATTCCACCAACTTCATCTCCCATATGGACCTGGGTAAGGGGCTCATAGGCCACGCCATGCACTGCAACACGACGGTGCTGGGGACGAACTCGGGGAGCGTCTACAGCTCCAATCTCCGGAACCTCACCAACCATCCCAAGTTCTTCGGCGTGCTGTACAGCACGGGTTGCTACCCGAGCAACACCGACAGCGCGAGTAACTGCGCCGCCTATTTCGTCAGCGCGCCCGACGGCGGCGGCGTCGGCTTCGCCGGCAACACGCGCTACGGGTGGTACATGCCGGGGAACCCGGCCTCCGGCGCGTCGGCCGATTTCTTCAGGGAATATTTCAACCAGTTCGGCCTCAACGACGTCTACGAGGCCGGCAAGCTCATGGCGCTGCACAAGCACCCGCTGCAGGGGACCGTGAGCAACACGACCATGCGCTACATCTACTTCGAGCTCCTCCACAACGGCGACCCCGACATCCGGATACCGACCGGCAACATCGGCACGCCGAACGTTACGTACGAAGACAGCATCCAGGCCGCGCCGCAGACGTACGAGGTCCACGTGGGCGATTCGGCGGACGGCGACGTGGAGGGGGCGCTGGTGTGCGTGTGGAAGGGCGACGAGGTATACGCCGCCGACGTCACCGACGTTACCGGGAACGTCTCCTTCGAGACAAACCCGACCACCGAGGGCACGATGTACCTCACGGTCTCGGCGCACAACTTCAAGACGTTCGAGGCGGACGTGACGGTGGAGCCGTCGGCGGTAAGGCTCACGTCGTTCACGGGACGGCGGACGGAGGCCGGCGTTCTGCTCAGCTGGGCGGTGGGCGGCGCCGAGGAAGTGGACTACTTCAACCTGTACCGCAGGCCGGTGGCTAGCGTCAGCGCGCTGGCGGCCGGAGGCAACGCGGCGGCGACGGCGTTCGGCAGGGTCGGCAGCGATACGGCGGAGGCGTTCAACCGGAGCGGCGCAGACACGGCCGTCGCCGGCGGCGACGGCTGGGCGAAGGTGAACGCGGAGCCCATAACGGGGCGTTCGCCGTACCGGTACCTGGACCGCGAGGTAGAGGCGGTGTTGTACGAGTACAAGCTGGAGGCGGTGCAGGGAGGCGGCCCGGACGAGCTGGGGACGACGCGGGTGGACGGCGCGTTGCCGGTGACGTTCGCGTTCGGGGTGGCGCCTAACCCGGCGGCGACGACGGCGAAGGTAATGATCAACCTACCCGGGGCCGCGGCGGTGAAGGTGAGCCTGTACGACCTGGCGGGACGCCGGGTGACGACGGTGGTGGACCGGGTGCTGAGCGAAGGCAAGCACGTCGCGGCGCTGGAGGTGGGCGGCATGCCGGCCGGGGTGTACATTCTGCGGCTCGAGGTCGGCGGCCGGGTAGCGGCCAAGAGGCTGGCGGTAGTGCACTAGTATTCGACCCAAGGCTATGCCGGGGCGGCCCGAAGGCCGCCCCTTTTCATTGTGGCCGGAGCTTTGGCCGGCGAAATCGAGCCCGCCGCGGCAAAAAAAGTTGGAAATGAGACGCAAATATAGTTATAATATTATGGTAGGCGAGCAGCGTTGCTAATACGCAATAAGCTTTGTCGGCGATGGAATATAGGAGGTCGTTGAGATGAAGAAGGGGCTTTGGTTGGCGGTCTTTTACGCCGCGGCCGCGTTCGGGTATACCGTACAAGTCGACACCGGCGACGTTCACGTGCGGCCCGCTAGCGACCCGGCTTTTTTGGGTTACGACGTCGTCAGCTTGGAGGGAGGCGGTGTGCTCCCGCTCGAGCCCGGCGAGCCGGCGTTGCCGGCGGTCGTCGCGACGGTAGCGTTGCCCAAGGGTACGAAGATCGAGTCGGTAGACGTATCGTACGGCGAACCGGTGGTCCTGCCCGGGTCGTACCGCGTAATGCCTATGCAGGAGCCGACGCCTTTTAGTTCGGCGAAAAGCAACGCAACGCCGCCGGACGCGAAGGTTTACGCTTCCGCGGAGGCGTTCCCCGGGAAGTTGGCCTACTCCTTCGGGAGCGGCAATATGGGCGGCTACGGCGTCGGCAGCGTCGCGCTGGCGCCGGTGCAGTACGTTCCGGCCACGGGGAAGTTATTGGTATACCCGGTAATCGATTTTAAACTGAACCTGACGCGCGCGGGGCCCGAAAACGTCTACCCCAAAGTGCGTTTGGATTGGATAGACCGCGACATCCGCGAGAGCCTGGCGGCGACGGTTATCAACCCGTGGGAAGTTAGGTCGCCGAGCGGCGTTAAGCTCTTCGGCGGCACCGACGGCGGCTTGGAAGACGTTTTCCCGTACCTCGTCGTCACGGACGAGGTTATGGCGGAAAAAGCCCAGGACCTCGCCGACTGGAAGACCAAGAAAGGCCTTAACGCCACGGTCGTAACGACGACCTATATCGAGGCCAACTACACCGGCGTCGATTCCGGCGAGAAGATTCGTAATTGCATTAAAGATTATTACGAGAACAAGGGCACGCAGTACGTGTGCCTCGTCGGTACGAATTCGATAATACCGGTCCGGAAGGTCTACGACCCGAGTTACAACGTGGCGGAAGGGGACTATCTGGTCCCGACCGACAACTACTACGGCTGCCTGGACGGCGATTTCAACGCCGACGGCGACGGCTACTGGGGCGAATACCTGGACGACAACGTCGACTGGGTATATGACGTGTACGTGGGGCGCATCCAGGTCTCGAGCGCGGAGGCGTTGGCGGAAGTAATCGACAAGACCTTGTGCTACGAAGGCGCCGGCGCCTCGAGCGAGGTCAACCCCTACGACTACCAGAACCTGGTTATCCTGGCCGGTGGCTGGGCCGATTCCTCCACCAACCTGGGTATAATGATGGAGTACCTGCGCGATAATTACCTGACGTCGTCTCACTGGTCCTTCACCGAGCTCTGGGATGACACCTACCCGGGCGGTGCCGTCTTTAACGCCACGAGCTTCACCTCCAATATGGAACAGGGCAAGGGCCTGGTCGCCCACATGTCCCACTGCAATACCACCGTATTGGGGACTAATTCCGGTTCCGTTTCCAATACCACCCTGTACGGCCTGGGTAATCACCCCAAGTTTATGGCCTACCTGTACTCCGTGGGGTGTTACGCCAGCAATACGGACTACGACGACAACTGCGCGGCCAGCTTCGTAAATGCCCCCGAGGGGGGCGGCGTAGGTTTCACCTGTAACACGCGCTACGGCTGGTATTCGCGCGGCGACCCGCTGAACCACTACTCCCAGGAATTTATTAAGGAATACTTTAAGCAGTTCGGGGCCGAGGACGTCTACGTAACCGGCAAGACGTTGGCCTTCCACAAACACCCACTGCAGAGCTACCTCACGCAGGCGATATATCGTTACATATACTTCGAGCTCATCCAACACGGCGACCCGGACATCTGGGTCCCGAACGGTACCATAGGCACGCCGAACGTTACGTACGAAGACAGCATCCAGGCCGCGCCGCAGACGTACCAGGTCCACCTGGGCGATTCGGCGGACGGCGACGTGGAGGGCGCGCTGGCGTGCGTGTGGAAGGGCGACGAGGTCTACGCCGCCGACGTCACCGACGTTACCGGGAACGTCTCCTTCGAGATAAACCCGACCACCGAGGGCACGATGTACGTCACGGTCTCGGCGCACAACTTCAAGACGTTCGAGGCGGACGTGACGGTGGAGCCGTCGGCGGTAAGGCTCACGTCGTTCACGGGACGGCGGACGGAGGCCGGCGTTCTGCTCAGCTGGGCGGTGGGCGGCGCCGAGGAAGTGGACTACTTCAACCTGTACCGCAGGCCGGTGGCTAGCGTCAGCGCGCTGGCGGCCGGAGGCAACGCGGCGGCGACGGCGTTCGGCAGGGTCGGCAGCGATACGGCGGAGGCGTTCAACCGGAGCGGCGCAGACACGGCCGTCGCCGGCGGCGACGGCTGGGCGAAGGTGAACGCGGAGCCCATAACGGGGCGTTCGCCGTACCGGTACCTGGACCGCGAGGTAGAGGCGGTGTTGTACGAGTACAAGCTGGAGGCGGTGCAGGGAGGCGGCCCGGACGAGCTGGGGACGACGCGGGTGGACGGCGCGTTGCCGGTGACGTTCGCGTTCGGGGTGGCGCCTAACCCGGCGGCGACGACGGCGAAGGTAATGATCAACCTACCCGGGGCCGCGGCGGTGAAGGTGAGCCTGTACGACCTGGCGGGACGCCGGGTGACGACGGTGGTGGACCGGGTGCTGAGCGAAGGCAAGCACGTCGCGGCGCTGGAGGTGGGCGGCATGCCGGCCGGGGTGTACATTCTGCGGCTCGAGGTCGGCGGCCGGGTAGCGGCCAAGAGGCTGGCGGTAGTGCACTAGTATTCGACCCAAGGCTATGCCGGGGCGGCCCGAAGGCCGCCCCTTTTTAATTTCGAATAACCGCGCGCGGGTGGCGGCCGGCGTGGGGTGGCTAAGGGCGGAGCTTCCGATTGCGAAGCACGATGCCCGGGGTGGCCGTTTGCCATACGCCGCGTTGCAAAAGCCGACTTTTAGTTTTGACACGTGTATGGCGTTGTGTTAGCATAAACGTTCGGAGCGACTTGCGAAGACTTCGTTGGAGGAAAAAATGTCTGACGATAGCGCCGCACGCGGCAAAAGGCCGACGGCGATATTAGTCGCGGGCCTTGTCGGTTTTTGGCCGGTTTTATTTATCTTGATAATGTGGGCGCTGACGCAGTGGGGCGGTGCCCCGGGCGAATTTTCGCTCGCGCCCCGAGAGACGACGCGCAACGTCGTCGTCCTCATCGTGGCGCTGGCGGCGACGCTGGTGCTGGACGTGGGGACGGTCGTCGTCGGCGTCCGCGCGCTAAAGCGACCGTTCTCCCGGGGCCGAGCCGTGGCCGGCGTCGTCCTGGCCGGCGTCGGCGCTTTGGCGATATTGTTGTTGTTGGGGGCCGGCATCGCGCTGAGCATTATTTTCGGCCGCGGCGGCGACGGTAAGCTGTCGTTGGAGGAGCGCGTAAAGAAATGTCGCTCGAACCAGGAAAAGATCGCGATCATGTTGGGGCCGGAGATGTGGGGTTTCGACCACCCGGACGCGCGGCCCGAGGATTTGAAGGAATTGGATTTATCGCCCGAGGGGGACCTGGTGAAGCCTGAAGACGGGCCGGCGTATACGACGGACCCGGCCGTTTTCGATTGCCCGGCCGACGATGACGAGGGCGACGTCGATTACGCCGTGAGCATAACGCCGGAGGGCGAGATCGAAGTGCGCTGTATCGACCCGGCCGGTATAAAAGAAGGGCACAACCCTTAAAGTAACTTTATGGAAGAGCCGAGGCTAGCGGAGGCCGAGCTGCGGGCTTTCGACGCGGGCGTGTCGCTGGGCGACTACCTCCGCGTCGTGATACGCCGCAAGTGGGCGGTCGTGATAATATTCTTGACGACGGTGGTTTTGGCGACGCTCGTCAGCCTTCGCATGCCCAAGGTGTACCAGACGTCGGTAACGGTAAAGGTGAGCCAACGGGTCGTGGGCCAGACCATACTGCCGACGTTCTATTACGACCCCTTCTTCCTGGAGACCGAGATAGAGATGATTCGCAGCCGCGCGCTCCTGACGACGGTGGCGAATCGCCTCGGGATGACGTACCGGGTTGCCGCCGCGCCGCCCCGCCTTCGCGACGCCGTAGCTCGAGCCGAGTTCGTAGAGGGAACGCCGGCCGGCGACCTCGTTGTTACCTTCACCGGGCCCGGTACGTTTAAAGTAGACTTCGACGGCCGCCCCGCGGGTACGGGACGGCCGGGGGAATTTTTCGAAGCCGAATTCGGTACGTTGCTCCTCGAGACCGACCGGGCCCGCGCCGGGGACAAGATTATAATTAAAACGCAAAAGGTCGACGCCGTCGTCTCGGGTTTGATAGCCTCGGTTCACGTCAAACCGGTGGAGAACGTCAATATGTTGCGCGTGGTCGTCAAAGGCCGCGACCCCAAGAAGGTCTCCCGCCTGGCCAACGTCGTCGCCGACGTATACGTCGAGGCGAGCCTGGAGGAGAAGAAGCTGCAAGCGACCACTACGCGTATATTTATCGAAGAGCAGATCGAGCGGACCGCGAACAACCTCCGCGAGGCCGAAATCGCGCTCGAGACCTTCAAGCGCGAGACCGGGATACTGGATATGAGCGCCGAGACCAGGCAATACGTCACGTTGCTCGGCAACCTCGAGTCGCAGCTTTTGGAGGAGAGCCTGGACCGGCGGATATCCGCGGTAGAGCTGGACATATTAAAACGGCGGCGGGCGGCGCTCTCCGGGGAAGGTGAAGCTTTCCCCACCGAGGAGGTCCTGATATCGCGTTTCGCCGCCGGCAGCGCGTTGCAACAACTCGAAAACCGGATCATCGAGTTGCAGCGCCGCCGCGCGGAGTTGGTCCAGACCCGGACGCCCGAGCACCCGTTGGTCGGGGCCGTGGACGCCGAAATCGCCGCCGCCGAAGGCGAGCTCAGACGCGGGCTGTCCGACGCGCTCGAGCACGGCGAGCTCGCCACCAACGTCGAGCTGGGGGAAGAGAAAGTGGCGATGATCGAGGAAGCCATCGCCGACTACCGGGACCTCACGGCCTCGTTGCCTCGAAAGGAAATGGAGCTCAATCGCCTCGTCCGCGCCTATCAGGTGAACGAACAAGTTTACACCACGCTGCTGGAGAAGCTCCAGGAGGCCAAGATCAACGAGGCCATGCGAACCGCCGACATCAGGGTCGTCGACTACGCCCTCGTGCCCCGGGTCCCCGTAAGCCCGAACTACGCCAAGAACATTTTGGTGGGGATATTGTTGGGGGTCTTCCTCGGCGTCGGCGTGGCGTACATGCTCGAGTTCGCCGACACCTCGCTCAATACCGTGGAGGAGGTGGAGCGCCGGCTCGGCACGCCGGTGATCGGGATAATACCGCGGATCGGGGGCGGCGGCGTAAGCCGGTTGGTGCAGAGGGCCGGCGAGTTCGATTATTATTTCGCGACCCACACCTACCCCAAGTCGCCGGTGGCCGAGGCTTTCCGTACCCTCAGGACGGCGATTCGCGCCTCGGGCGTCGACGTCGAGGTAAAAAAGGTTTTGATAACCGGCACGGGCTTGGGCGACGGGAAGACCATAACTTCCGTTAACCTGGCCATAATATTCGCCCAGGCCGGCGACGCCGTCGTACTGGTGGATTGCGACCTCCGCCGCGCGACGGTTCACCGGGCGTTCGGCGTGGAGAGGGTCCCCGGTTTGGCCGAAGTGATAATGGACCGGGCCGAGCTCGACGAGGCTCTCCAGCCTACCGGCGTGGAGAATTTGACGATATTGCCCAGCGGCGTCGTGCCCCCGAACCCGTCGGAGCTTTTAGGCTCGAAGCGATTCGAGACGGTTTTGGGCGAGTTGGCCGCCAAGTTCGGCCGCGTCGTTATGGACGCGCCCCCGGTCCTGGCCGTGACCGACGCCCTCGTCTTGGGGGGGCTCGCCGACGGCGTATGTTTCGTGGTATGCGCCGGCCGGACCGACCGAAACGCGGCCCGCCGCGCGCTGGAGATGTTGGAACGTTCCGGCTGCAGGGTTCTGGGGGTTGTCTTCAACCAGGTTGAGATGTCGCGCGTTTTCGGCGCGTACGGCTACAAATATTACAGTCAATACTACCAGGCTTACACCGAACAGGACGGGCCCTCGTGATAGGTATTCCGGCGCGGCGCCTCGTCGCGCGCGCGCTGGACGGCAACGCGGTAGACGTCGGCGCTTTGGTCGCCGCCCGGCGAGCGTGCGGCTCGTGGAGCCGGCTGGCCGATATTTTAAACGAAGAGCGGCTGGCCCCGCTTCTGGCGTACCGTCTCCGCGGCCGCGATTTTCCGGCCGACGACGACTTCAAAGAAAACCTGCGTTCGCTGGTGCCCGAAGTCCTCGCCGCCAACCTGATTCGACGGAAATTGTACGAGGAATTCCGGGATAAATTCGCCGCGGCGGGCGTACCCGCGCTTCCCATAAAGGGGGTAGACGTAGCGTTTGCCGTTTATCCCAGCCCCGCGTGCCGACCCATGACCGACGTAGACGTCCTTGTGTCGCCCGATAGTATCGAAGCGGCCGCGAATATCCTCGAGCGCGAGGGGTTCGTGCCTATAGCGCGGCGACCGCCTTGGTGGCCGGGCAGTACCTTTTTACGGAGCGGCGAGGCCGTTGATTTGCATTGGAGTCCGGCCGCGGCCGCCCCGCCGCGTCGGGCGTCGTCGTCGGACTTCGTTCGCAACCCCGAAGCCGTGACGGACGAGTTCCGTTTATTGGTATCGGTGTGTCACCACCAAAACCATTTCTTTTCGTTGCAGTTGCTCGACTATTACGAAGCGCTCTTGCTTGCGGGCCGCGTTTCGTGGCCCCGCTATTGGCTTTTGGCCCGGCGGTGGGGGGCGCTGCGAGCGACGCAGTTCGTTCTCGCGATGGCGCGGTTTTTCTTCGACGGAGCGTCTACCGCCGGGGAATTCGGTATCCTGAAGACGCTGGCCCGAACGGCCCTGTCGGGCGGTTACGCGGGCCGCGGCATACGCGCGGCCGCCGTATACGCGGCTTCCCTCGACAATCCGGCATCGGCCCTCGTCTGGGGTTTGCGGAACTCCAAGTGGACGAAGCGAATCGTGACGCGCGGCCTTTGACCGAAGTGACTTTTGAAGGATAAAGGAAGGTGAACGTTCTTTGAAGCTGCGCGAATTTTTCGACCGCGCGTTGGCCGTCGGCCGGGCCAACGACCCCCGCGGCGAGGACGGCGTCTTGGCGTACCTGGCCAAAGAACGCCGAACGTACGAAGGTTTGACCGACGACGCCAAGCCCGACTTTGACGTCGACCGCCTGACGAACCCATACCACGACACCCGCGTACTCAACGGCGCGGACGACACCGACGTGAAGGCCATAATGGTGGGGATAGACTTCGAGGTCGGCGAGCTGGTCCTGGCGGACCGGCTCCGCGAGCGCGGCGGCCGGGTCGACCTCTGCGTGGCCCACCACCCGGAAGGGTACGCGCTGGCCAACCTCTACCGCGTTATGGAGATGCAGGCCGACGTGCTGGCCCGATTGGGCGTTCCCATCACAGTAGCCGAAGGCATTCTCGACCCCCGCCTCCACGAAGTTAAAAGACGTTTATTGGTGCAGAACCATACCCGGGCGTTGGATGCGGCGAAGCTCCTGGGTTTTCCGTTCGTATGCTTGCACACGGTGGCGGATAACTGCGTCACCAAGTTCCTCCAAGGCCGCTTCGACGCCGAGCGACCGGACACCCTCGCCGACGTAGTAGGTTTGCTAAAGGCGCAACCGGAGTACGCCGAGGCCAAGCTGCACGGCGCCGGCCTGCAAATCCTGGCCCGCTCCATAAAATCGGAGCACAACCCGGCGCGTATTCGCGCGGGCGAGGTCTTCGTCGATATGACCGGCGGTACGGGCGGTTCGAAATGGATGTTCGAGAAGTTGGCTACCAACACCAAAGTCGGCACTTTCGTCGGCATGCACGTCTCCGAAGATAGCTTGGAGATAGCGAGGGAGAATCACATCAACGTCGTAATCGCGGGCCACGCTCCCTCCGACTCGCTGGGATTGAACCTCCTCCTGGGCGGCGTTATGGCGGGAGAGGAGCTGGACGTAACGGCGTGTTCTGGATACATACCCGTGAAGCGCAGCTGACGCCGGGGCATTAACTTAAGGAAGGTGCGGAATGAAGGATTTAATCGGCAACGTTTTTGATCGAGTTAAGGCGGAGGGCGCGAGCTACGGCGACATCCGCGTCTTACGCCGTCGCAGCGAGAGCCTGGAGGCGAAGAACGGTAAACCCGAAACTATCGCGGCCACGGAGACCGAGGGTTTCGGCGTACGCGTTGTCGTCGACGGCGCCTGGGGTTTCGCCGCGTCTTCCAAGTTGGGCAAGGACGAGATGTTCCGCGTGGCCTCGCAGGCCGTGGCCATCGCCCGGGCGAGCGCGCGCTTCAAGGCCGAGGACGTCGTCCTCGCTCCGCAGGAGGCGGTCGTGGCCTCGTGGGCCAACGTCGTGGGCGAGGACCCGTTCGCCGTCCCGCTCGAGGAGCGGATGGACCTGCTGGTCCGCGCGACCGAGGAAATGAAACGCGGCGAGCAAATAAAGGTGTCGGAGGGGTTCCTGCAGTTCTGGCGCACGGAGAAAATTTTCGCCTCCACCGAGGGCGCCTTTATCGAACAGAAGATCGTAGAGTCCGGCGGCGGCATCGTCGCCACCGCGGTATCGGACGAGGATATCCAAACCCGTTCGTACCCCAACTCCTTCCGCGGCAACTTCGGCACCGTCGGCTACGAGGCCATCCGCGACCTCGACCTCGTGGGGCACGCGCCGCGCATCGCCGACGAGGCGGCCCAGCTCCTGGCGGCGCAGGTCTGCCCCACGACCGAGACCACGCTCATCATCGGCCCGTCGCAGCTCGCGCTTCAAGTGCACGAGTCGTGCGGCCACCCCATCGAGCTCGACCGCGTACTGGGCCAGGAGGCCGCGTACGCCGGGACTTCCTTCCTGACGCTCGACAAGCGCGGCCATTTCAAGTACGGCTCGCCCATCGTGAACATCGTCGCCGACGCCACCGTGCCCGGCGGCCTGGGCACCTTCGGTTACGACGACGAGGGCGTCCCGGCGCAGCGCACCGATATCGTGAAGGAGGGCATCTTCGTCGACTACCTCACCAACCGCGAGACGGCGCCGGTGCTGGGGCCGGAGGCGCGGTCCAACGGGACGGCGCGCGCCGAGTCCTGGAACAACATCCCCATCATCCGCATGACCAACATCAACCTCCTACCGGGCGATTCGTCGCTGGAGGAGATGATCGCGACCACCGACGACGGCCTCTACGTCGAAACCAACCGTGCCTGGTCCATCGACGACAAGCGCACCAACTTCCAGTTCACGACCGAGTGGGGCCGCCTGGTCAAGGACGGCAAGCTGGGCGCCGTCGTCAAGAACCCCACCTACACCGGCAAGACGCCCGTCTTCTGGGGCAACTGCGACGCGATAGGTGGCGAAAGCGAGTGGTATATGTGGGGGACGCCCAACTGCGGCAAGGGCCAACCGGGCCAGGCGATGCACGTAGGCCACGGCACCGCCGCGGCCCGCTTCCGCAACGTCAACGTCCAGGGGACGTAACCATGTTATGTAGGGGCCGGCCTTGAGGCCGGCCCGCCGTGGTGGACAAGGGGCTTAAGCGTGGGTGAGACAGTGGGCTTAAGCCCACTGTCTAATGCGACACCGCGGCTTCCGTTAAATTAGCGTCCAGGGGGCTATTGATATTTAGTAAATAAGCAAGGCCGGGCGCGAACCCGGCCTTTTTTACGTTTATCGGGAATTGGGCGTCGGTCGGCGCGAGGCGGCCGTTTCGTTTAGGGCCGGGCCGCCGCGTCGTGATATTACGGATTTGACCACGATGGAGAATTTTGCTATAATGTAAAAGTCAACAGGGAGGTTCGCTATGCTTACGAGTAAGGGAATCACCGCAATCGCGGGGGTTTTGGCGTGCGTGGCCGCGTGTTCCTGGGCCGGGCCCGGGTCCGTGATAAGCTCTTTCAAGGTGACCGAAACGGGGGATAGTCCCTTCGGCGCATACCGGGACGCGGACTACGTTTACGTTATCCACATGATGGGGCCGCTTTTTCACTACGCCATGAAATATACGCCGACGGGGAGCTATGTCGGGATTTCGAATTTCCAGAATTGCCGTTTCGTTCCCGAAGACCCCGACCACAGTTACCTCGGGTCCTCGTACATAACCCTCGCCGTAGAAGCAGGGGTGGTCACTTACCCGAAATCCGGCGGGTCGTGGGCGCGTTGGGACCACGTCGAGCTTACCGAGACCGTCGGCTACGCCCATCGCCCGGGTAGCCCGTATTATTTCGTCACCGTTTGGCCCGAAGACAGCGACATTATCGTCTACCGGTTCAACACCGGCGGCAGCCTCATTAGCTCCTTCGTACCCGATTACGGTTTGAAATTGGCCGCTACCGACGGCTTCGCGCGCGCTCCCGGCGAATATTTGATAACCTTCGGCGGGTCGATCTGCGCCGTCTACGAACCGACCGGGGCCCTGGTCGCGACGTTCAACCAGGAGGCCGGTTATTCGCTTTACGGCGGCGCGGCCGGACCCGGATACCCCGCTATCTACGGCACGACGCTCTGGGCGTTAGCGATGCGCGGTTACCAAAATAACGTCGTCTATCAAATCGACCTGGGTAACGAAGTAATCCCCGCCGTAGCGCCCGCGTCCCTGGGTAGGGTAAAGGCTCTGTTCCGCTAAGGTACCCCGTACGCGATAAGGCCGGCGTTTGACGCCGGCCTTTTTTATTGGTTATTACCGCACCCGTCGCCTCGTTTCGGGCGGCGGGGGTCGATCGCGCCGTTATGTAAAAAAGGGGAACCGCGGCCGGTTCCCCCTTTTAGTAGTTATCAACTGGAATCTAGAACGCGACGTCGATTGCGGCGCCGGTTATATTCTCCTTGACCGCGTCGGCCTTACCGGTTTTCCGGTAGGCGTATTCGGCGTGGAGCGCGACGTTCACCGCTTTCCAGTCGCCCAGGTAGTAGCGGGCGAGGCCGGCGTACGAGACCACGGTCGAGCTCTCATCGGAGGAGGGAGGCGCAACCCAGTTGTACAGCACGCCGGCGACGAGCTTATTGTTCGCCAACGTCGCCCAATCCAGTTCCGCGAAGCCGCCGGAATATTTGTAGTCTTCGGTCGGCGCGGCGGCGTTGAAGGCCATGTCGTCGAAGCCCTGCAAGTAGAGGGCGCGCAGGTTGAGCGTTTGCCAGTTCAGGCTGACGTCGCCGCCCAGGCGATACACCGGCTTGTTTGCGCCGCCGTCCAGCTCGCCCCACGGCGATACGATGGGCGAGTCGAAAGCCGTCGGCTGCCAGCCGTAGTACCCGAAGAGGCCTACCGCCTGGCCGGAGCTTTGGCCGTCGCCCGGGCCGAATACCTTGAGTACGTTAAGGTATACGTCCTTGTTGACGTTGTTGTCCGCGAAACCGCCGGTGCCGTTGACTACGCCCAGGCCGTACTTGAAGCCGTTGCGGAAGTGGCCCGTGGCCTCCAGGCCTAATTGGTTTTCGCCGTAGGGAAGGGCCGAGGCGCCGCCGAAGTCGTATATCTCGTAGGGCTGGAAAATGAAGTAGGAACGGCGGGGAGATATCGGCCAATACGCCGGTTCGAACCTTCCGGCGCGGACGTTTAGCGCCCGGCGTACGATATTCGAGAAGACGACGTTGGCTGACTCCAACGAGCCCAACTGCGACGGCTCGGGTACGCTGCCGACGGCGCCGTACACGGCGGGGAAGTCCAGCCGGGGCGTATAGACGAAGAAGGCGGATATGTTTTTGTGGAGAAGGCCGCCGGCGAGGAGGTCGAGGCCGGCTACGTTGAAGCCGGAAGTCGTGCCCTTAACTTCCCCTTGGCCCTGGTCCGGTTGGGTGGCGTTGTATACCGTTACGACCGGGGTGGTGCGGAGGGCGATGGGCGGCGCGGCCGTGTCGAAGACCGTTTTCTCGGTACCCTCTTGCCCGAGGAGTTGGTAACCCGAGTCGCGGTAGCGCTGGCCGAAGTCGTTCAGCTTCGGGAACGCCGTATGGCACATGGCGCAGTTGAACGCGGTTTTCCGGGCGAACGCCGGGATGGCCAGCGCCGCCGGGGCCGACAGCAGCAATACCCCGACGAGGACGGCGCTCCTTATATTCATTTTTCCCATATCGTCCTCCTTTACCGGGGAAGTTGGTCGGCGGGAATGCCGGGTTCGTTTGCCACTTCGGCGTTGAGGCTGGCCAGGCCCTGTTCTATGAAGGCCACCAGCGCTTCGATCTCGCGTTCCGAGAGGCCCAACGGGACCATCAACGGGTCGAGGTTGGCGTTTTTGCCGCCGCCCCGGTTGTAGAACCGGATTACGTCCTCAATGGTTTTCTCGCCGCCGGTGTGCAGGTAGGGCGGCCGGGCGCCCGCGTCCCGCGCCGTGGGGGTTTTGAACGCGCCCTTGTCTTTCGGGTTCTTCGTTACCTCATAGCGGCCGTCGTCGGTCGCGAGCGGCCCCGTCTGCGGGACGCCCAGATTATGGAAGCGGCCGTCCGAGAAATTCGGGCCCCAGTGGCAGGAGGTGCAATGGCCTTTGCCGTTGAAGACCTCGAGGCCTTGGCGCTCGAGCGGCGTAAGCGCCGAGTTGTCTCCCCTGGCGTAGCGGTCGAAAGGCGAATCCGTGGTGACGACGGTGCGCTCGTAGGCCGCGATCGCCTGGCCCACTTGTTCGATGGTGATGTGCGGGGTCCCGAAGACGTCCCGGAAAGCGTCGACGTACGCCGGTATCCCCGTGAGGCAGGCGACGCAGGCGTCGTGGGTAAAGCCCATCTCGATCGGGTTCGCTATCGGGCCGATGGCCTGTTCCTCCAGGCTCGCGGCGCGGCCGTCCCAGAATTGGAGAGGATGGTATGCCGCGTTCGATACCGGCGGCGCGCGCCGGCCGCCCATTTGGCCGTTAATGCCTTCGCTGGTGGGGCCTTTATCCGACCAACCGTGTGCGGGGTCGTGGCACGTGGCGCAACTTACGGTGCCGTCCGCCGAGAGTCGCGGGTCGAAGTAAAGCTGTTTGCCGAGGATGACCTTGGCGTTATCTTGCGGGTTAGTCGCGGGAGCGGTTACCGCCGGGAGAGGCCCCAGCGGCAGCGGCCCGACGCCGAGCGCGTCCGCCGCGGTTACGGGCGGGGCCGGACTATTTCCCGGTACGGCGCCCGCCGTGCATAGCACGAGCATCAGGCCCGCCAGTAAAAAGTATTTCTTCATGACACCTCCTCGAGGGTAAGAATACGCCCCCATACGCAGCAAATTATAGAACCGGAATCGGTTTATTGTCAAGCGTTTATTTATGCCTAGAAATCTTATATATATTCGTCCGACTTAAAGGCATTTCGGAAGAAATCGGCCCGCGGTTTTGTGGCCTCTGACGTGAAATTCAGACCGGTATGACGAAAAAAACGCCGGCCCCAAGAGCCGGCGTTTCGTTTCACCGTGTTATGATTGTGATTATAATAAATTTTTTAATACTTCCCCGGCCTTGCCGCGGCGGCTCTCGTCCGCGAAGGGCGTGAGCGGCGTCTCGTCGGGATTGACCTCGACGACGTACGCGCCGGCGCGCTTCGCGAGCTGCGGCAGGTACGCTACCGGGTAGACGACCGCGGAGGTGCCTACCACGAGCATCAGGTCGCAGGTCTCCGCCGCGGCGAACGCTTGGCCTATCGCCTCCTCCGGCAGCGCCTCGCCGAACCAGACGACGCCGGGGCGCAAGAGGCCGCCGCATTCGTCGCATTTCGGCGGCAGCTCCGGGAAGGGGAGGGTCCGGTCCTCGCGGCTCGCGCCGCACGCGGTACACCGCACGTCCCAGATGTTGCCGTGGACCTCGAGCAACTTGCTCGAGCCGGCGAGGCGGTGGAGGCCGTCGACGTTCTGCGTCACGAGGAGGAAGTCGCCGCGGCTAGCGCGCTCCAGCCGTGCGATGAACTCGTGGGCCGGGTTGGGCTTGCAGGCCGCGACCAGCTCCCGGCGCCACTGGTACCACTCCCACACCAGCTTGGGGTCGCGGGCGAACGCGCCCGGCGTCGCGAG
>Ga0307379_10002967_pt1 | contig 24777 bp, 19 predicted proteins | sample UN2MG_FD_202237 | JGI IMG/M metagenome (GOLD analysis project Ga0307379, IMG submission 202237) | Soil microbial communities from Risofladan, Vaasa, Finland - UN-2 | ecosystem: Environmental > Terrestrial > Soil > Coastal area > Acid sulfate soil | place: Finland: Risofladan, Vaasa | collected...
TGCCACCCACGTAGGCAGACAACATACAAATTCATACGTGACAGGGTACTACTATTGTTTCACATATTCAATCGGATCTTTGAGTCCGGCCTCGGCGAAGCCTTTTAGTCTCAACCGGCAGGAGTCGCATCGGCCGCAGCTTCTGCCCTGTTCGTCGGGATCGTAGCAACTGTGGGTCAGGGAGTAATCGACGTCGAGCTTCGTGCCGGTCGTGATAATCCGGGCCTTTGTCATTTCGATGATGGGCGTTTGGATGCGGTATCGTCCCCTGCCTTCGACGGCGGCTGCGGTGGCGAGGTTGGCCGTCTTCTCGAAAGCGGCGATAAATTCCGCCCGGCAGTCGGGATAGCCGCTGTAATCGGTGGAATTGACGCCTATAAAGATATCGAACGCGCCCAGCACCTCGGCCCAGGCAAGGGCGTAGCTCAGGAATATCGTGTTTCGGGCCGGGACGTAAGTCACCGGGATTTGGGTCGAGCAGTCCAGGCCGACTCTGTCCTTGGGCACGTCAATGGCCGAGTCGGTCAGGGCCGAACCGCCGAACGCGGCCAGGTCGATTTCGATAATACGATGTTCAGCCGCTCCGAGCGATTCGGCGACCTTTTTCGCTGCCTCGATTTCCCGCTTATGCCGCTGGCCATAGGCAAAAGTCAAAGCACAGCACCGGAAACCGTCGCCGCGTGCGATAGCCAAAGTTGTGGCCGAATCCAGGCCTCCACTCAGTAAAATTACAGCTTTTTTATCCGCCACAAGTCGGTTCCCGCCAATCTGTAAGTTGTCGTCAGACGGTTGGGTGGCAGCCTCAAAGCCAAAGTACATATTTAGCCGGCCTCTGGCATTCGCGACCATCCCCAAGCTTGAACCCCGCCTTGCGGTGGTCCAAGCTTGAGGCTGCCACCCTTCCAATCTATCGAATCAAATTTGACAAACTACCAGCTACTCGGATAGTATCTCGATACCGTTGATCTCGGGATTCTGTATATTCAGGGTAAATCCGATAGCCAGTTGGCCATTAGTTACAGTCACATCTTCGATTTTCTTAACCGCGGGCTTCTGATAACCGCCGGCTTCCTTAAATGGATCGAAGTCCTTCAGGACGGTCTGGTCGTTAACTGTCACAGAGAAAATCCGTTCGCCTTCTGCCGTTATGCCGTCGTACGTTTCGGCAAAGTGCAGCCGGACGGTATATTTTCCGTTGGGGACGGTGAATTTGTATCCCTCCAGGCTGTAGCGTTCGGTCTCGTAAATCTTTGGCGCATCGGTACCTGCAATACCCAAATCGCCGCGGTCAACGGTCAGGCCATCGACGGCACCCCATTTCCCGCCGGGCTCCATGCCCTGGTCGGCAAGCCATGTGTTACCAGCTTTGTCGGTGTAAGGTTCGGCGGCTCCGCAATTAATCCGAAGCGTCAATTTAGCGATTTCGACCTTTTGTACCTCCTTGACTTCTTCGGCCGCTTTAACTGCTTCAGCCACTTTAACCGCTTTGACCTCTTCTGTCTTGCTGACTTCCTGGGTTTCCTGGGCTTCCTGGGTCACCTGAGTCTCTATAGCGCCTTCGTTCTCCTGGACTTCATTCTGTGTATCGCAACCCGATAGAGCGAAAAAAACTGCCCCAACCAGTAAACCTGCAACAATGAATCTTTTTATCATTTTCTGATTCCTTTCAAACATTTAACAATTCGTAACGGGATTTACCGATATCAACCGCGTCCTGCTAAATCATGGTGCCTTCGGAAAGTCAAATATACCTGAGCTTCCGGCTCCATGCAATACTTTTGGCCCGTTTTTGCAATCTTTGTGCCGGGGGGAGATTTTAATCATTTCTTATATCGATTATTACTTGTCCCAGAGCAATCTCTCGATTATACTATAGCAAATAGTTTTGTAAGGGCGGTTAAAAAGAATAATGGGCGAGCAGGTAGAAATAGAATTGTTCGAAAATCCCCGTCCGGGGCGGGATTATCGTATAACGATCAGATGTCCCGAGTTTACGAGCGTTTGTCCTCGAACGGGCCAGCCTGATTTCGGCGAGATCCTTATCGAATACTGTCCCGATAAATTATGTATAGAGCTCAAGAGCCTGAAATTCTACATGCAAAGTTACCGCAATAAGGGGATTTTTTACGAGGCTCTAACGAATGATATACTGGATGATTTGACCGTTTTATGCAAACCACGCTGGATGAAGGTTATCTCTCGGTTTACACCTCGCGGCGGAATAACCACCGAGGTAGTCGCAGAATATGAAGCGAAGAAATAGATAGCGTATAAGCAATGATTTACCGAAAACTAACGTCAAAAAACTAATAGAGGTGATACAATGGCGATAATATTTCATTGCGAGCATTGTGGCAAAAAAATCGAAGCGGCGGACACGGCCGGCGGCAAATGGGGCAAGTGCCCGTCATGTCACAATAAACTATATGTCCCCAGCATGGACACCGGCGAAGAGCTGAAGCTGGCGCCAATAGATGAGACCGATGTGGAAAGAGAGCACCGGCTAATGGCCGAGACACACAAGCTTACACAAGACATTCTGAAAGAAAGAGAAATTCCAGACGGACCCGCTCCGCCTGCCGGAGCGGTTTATCAGATGGGCGACAGGGAGTTGACACAAAACATAATCTTGTATCTCCGGCAAATAGTGAACGGTGAATTGGACGAAGCTGAAAGGACTGCCGCTTTGATCGCCCCTTTCGATCATCGGGCAGTGGCGATTATTGACCGAATAGCGCTTAGTGAAATCCCCGAACAGGGATTGGCTGATATTCCTCCGCAGGTACTTGCAGGTACGATAAGAACCTTGCGAGATATAATAGGCTGACCCGGATAAAATTCCCAAAGCCGGCTAAACGCGTCCTAAAATACACCTTTAATCTGCAAATTTCACACCGTTTTTTCGGTCCAAACAAAACGGCACGTCACAGCGCCCCTTTAATTTGTTTGTAACGATCTCATTACGTATATTTTACGTAGATATGATAGAAACAACCTGATTAAACCTCAGATTGAACTTGGAGGGAAATTACTATGACCAGAGAGACAACAGCAGTGCACGTCACCCATGAGACGGTGGGGAAGGTCGGCGGTATCGGCGCCGTTCTGCATGGTTTCTTCACCAGCAAATCCTACCTTGATGCAGTAGAACGCTCAATACTCATCGGCCCTCTGTTCACCACGGAAGGCTCCGCATCGGAACGACTCGGCGAGAATAGCGAGGTGCTCTACTCGTCTATCGATGAATTTGTAAACACGGGGTACGCTCCGGCCTTCCATAAGATCGAAAATTTCTACAATGCAGGCATAGTATACGGCAGACGTACTTTTGTTGACGAGCAGACAGGTATAATAAGCTCGCCTGAAGTTGTGCTGGTCGATGTAAGACATATAGATAAGGGTCCGATCAACGAATTCAAGAGGCGGTTGTTCGATGAATTCGGCATCCGCAGTAATTCATTCGAGAACCTATGGGAGTTCGAGCAATATGTCAGATTGGCCCCCGTGGCAATTGCCGTGCTCAAGGCAATCGGCGCCGCCGAGGATTCGACCATAGTTATCTCACACGAGTTTATGGGAATGCCGACCGCATTGGCGGCTATTATTGAGCCGGCGTGTAACTACAAAACTGTTTTTTACGCTCATGAAGTAGCTACTATGCGACGCATCGTGGAAGAGCATCCCGGGCACGATACGATGTTCTATAATGTCATGAAACAGGCTCACAGCGACGGACTTTACGTCAACGAAGTGTTCGGCGATCAGAGTAACTATTTCAAGCACTCTCTCGTGGAGGCCTCACAATACTGTGACCGTATATGCGCGGTCGGCGATTATGTCGTCGATGAATTGCGCTTCCTGGCGCCGGAATTCGAAACTGCCGATATCGATATAGTATATAACGGCATCCCGGCATACGAAATCAGTCTTGCCGAGAAACTCGCATCGAGAGAAAAACTCCAGCGATATTGTGAAAACCTGTTAGGTTATAAGCCTGATTATGTTTTCACGCACGTAACAAGGCTCGTTCGGAGCAAAGGAATGTGGCGTGATTTGCGCGTTCTTGAACATATCGAACGGGAATTCAGGACACAGGGCAAGACAGGAGTGCTGTTTGTCCTTTCGACGGAAGTATCGCAGCGTCGCAGCCGGGATATTCACGATATGGAATCTACATATAATTGGCCCGTGGCTCATCGCGAAGGCTGGCCGGACTTGTCCGGCGGGGAGGCAAATTACTATACGGCAGTGCAGCAATTCAACGCCAGAAGCAGAAATTTGAAAATAGTGTTCATCAATCAGTTTGGCTTTGACCCCCAAAAATGCGGCCAAAGGATGCCTCATGATATGGAATTTATGGACATCCGCAAGGGTACCGACGTCGAATTTGGCCAGAGCATTTATGAGCCGTTCGGAATAGCCCAGCTTGAGCCGCTGACTTTCGGCGGTATATGCGTATTCAGCAGTGTCTGCGGCTGTTTAGGTTTCCTGCGGGACGTAACCGGCCCGGAAAACGTCAAGAATGTTATTGTCGCCGACTATACCGACCTGGAAATCCGGAGTTATGTCGACATCGAAGATTTGTTTCAGATCGACCGGTTGATACGGGACCGAATAGAGGCAAGCCAGAGCGAAAAGGTCGCGATGCAGATATGCTCACGATTGCCAAAAGACGAGTCCGAAATTGAAAGCATACTTAAAACCGGCTATGAACTTGCAAAAAATATGAGCTGGGACATGGTAGTGAAAGACTATCTGTTGAGCAGCATACAAAAGATTCCGGATAAAGTCAGTCTCTCGTGATATACCCTGCCTCTCGCGTTACGCCGATGCGTGCCGGGTTTGCAGACGCTGAATTTACAATCCTTGTGCTTGCCGGGATTTGCATAAAGTCCTTGCAAAATCAACTGCTCTCGTGCTATAATCATATCAGCTTGAGATGTAGAGGCAGGCCGGCATTGCCGCAATAATTCTTCATCTGTATAATTCGGTTCTATTTCATAGCATCGCAGCCCGGGCGTTCTCAAGCGGCTTTTGCCAATGAATAGGGTAAATCATGGAGAGCAGGTAAATGAAAAAGACGGTACTTTCAAGTCTTGCCCTGCTCTTATTTTCAGTGGTGTTAACACCGGCGGTAATTGGCGCAACCCCCTGCCGCTGCGTTCCGGATGAGATAATTGTAAAATTTCGCGGGCCGGCCGCCGATGTAATCGAAAAACAACTACAACTCCGGAACCCGGCAGATATTCCGAACTTCTCGCCCTTGTCGTCTCATCCGGGTCAGTTGAATGCGAAATACAGGGTGAACCGGATCAAGCCTCTTTTAAAGAACTTTCGAAAAAGACAACAGCAGCTCGATTCACTCAGGGAAGAAAACGGCAAATTCCCGGCACAAAAACAAAAACGCATCCTCGAAAGACTCAAGCGGGTTCCGAAAACCACAAAGGTCCCCGACCTCGGCAGAATATACAAGATTCAGCTTGACTGCGAATCCCGGCAATCACTTGAAGACGCTCTTGCGGAGTATCGAAGCAGTCCCGATGTTGAATATGCGGAGTTAAACTATATTGTTTCGGCAAACTCGATACCGAATGATCCTATGCATCCCGACCAATGGTCTCTGGGCAAGATAGCTGCCCAGGAAGCCTGGAGTATTTACACCGGAAGCTCACAGACGGTTGTTGCCGTATTGGATACGGGTGCTGACTATAACCACAGAGATTTACGGGACAACATGTGGGTAAATGAAGCCGAACTTAACGGGGCCGAAGGGGTAGATGACGACGAAAATGGCTACGTTGACGATATATATGGCTACAACTTCATTTATAACACCGGCGACCCTATGGATGACTATGGCCACGGCACTTATTGTTCCGGCATAATCGCCGCCAGGGGTAATAACGATTTCGATATCACGGGGATTTGCTGGAATACAAGGATAATGGCCCTTAAATTTATGGGCTTGTTCGGAGATGGAAGCGCATCCGATGCGGTACTTGCTGTTTATTACGCCGTGGAAAACGGCGCCGACATTATTTCCAATAGCTGGAGTACGCCAAATGAGTCCCTGTTACTGAAAGATGCCGTTGATTACGCTTACAGCCAGGGCGTAATAATAGTCGCGTCCGCCGGTAACGATGATTCGAATTTACCCCAGTACCCGGCTTGCTACAAAAACGTGATTTCCGTTGCGGCAACAGATTCGGACGACCAAAGATGGCCGTATTCCAATTATGGAAACTGTGTGGATATAGCCGCTCCCGGGGTAGATGTTTTATCACTAAGCGCAGAAGGTACTTCGATTGGCACATCCAATAACGGATACACAACTATCTTATCAGGAACGTCAACGGCATGTCCCCATGTCGCAGGTGCTTGCGCTCTTTTACTTTCAGCCAATCCGTTAATGACATTCGATCAGGTTTATGACGTACTGACGAGAACGGCGGATCCGATTTCGCCCGGAATCTGCCTTTCGAATGGCAGGGTAAACCTTTCGGGAGCAATGCATGCCGTCATTCCCTCGCGAGGGTATATCAGTTTCGATAGTGACTATTATGGCCGTCCCGGCGTTGTGGGAATGCTTCTGGCAGATTGGGATCTCAGGGGCAAAGGCATGCAGGAAGCGACCATAATGACAGGCAGGGGTGACTTGGAAAAGGTTGTTCTGCCCGAAAGTGGTTCCGTCTTCGGCGTTTTTACAGGGAGCATTGAAACCGGCTCCGGCGAACCAGGTAGAGAAGATGGAACTGTCCAGGTTTCCTCTGATGAGGTTATTACGGCGATATATTTCGATGCCAATGACGGCACCGGCAATCCGGCGGCAACAATGGACAGTGCTATTACAGATTCTGAAGCACCGGTGCTTTTGAATGTCCGGGTTGAGACGCTGGGGCATGTGGCAAGCATTACGTTTGCGACCGACGAACCAACTAAGGCCCGGGTTCGTTGCTCTCTGACATCCGGCGGGCCATATACCTTTGCACAGGAAGATGTTATAATAGCCAATGATCATACCATCAGGCTCCAGCCTCTTTCTTTAAATACGGACTACTATTTCGTTATAGACCTGGTCGATGTAGTTGGCAACAAGGTCACGGCGGACAACAACGGTCTGTGCTATTCGTTTACTACATCGGCGGAATTTCCCGGTTATCGTGTACCGAACGTCTATCCCACAATTCAGGCTGCGATAGACGATGCCTCGGATGGTGACACTATATGGATTGCTGACGGGCAATATTCCGGAGAAGGAAACTTCGATATCGACTTCAAAGGAAAAGCTATCACGGTAAAAAGCGAAAACGGTCCGCAAAACTGTATTATCGACTGTCAGTTCAAGGGTCGCGGCTTCGATTTCCACAACGGCGAAGACGAGAATTCCGTCCTCGACGGCATTAAAATTAGCAATGGATCCGCCGGCGGGTTCGGTGGCGGTATCAAATGTACGGCAAGCAGTCCGACGATAATCAATTGTATCATCACGGGAAACACTGCCGGAGAGTATGGCGGCGGCATTTGTAACTCTTATAACAGCTCACCAATACTGACCAACTGCACTTTTAGCGAAAACTCGGCCGAATCCGGGCTTTCCGCGCTCGGCAGCGGCGGCGGAATATGTAATTTGGTTAACAGCAACCCGGTACTGACCAATTGCACTTTCAGCGGGAATTTTGCCAACCACAGTGGGGCCGGCATTTATAACTCCGAGAATAGCAACCCGGCTTTAACTAAGTGCACTTTCACTGCAAACACTGCCCGACATGGCGGCGGTATGTATAATTGTTACGACAGCAAACCGAGCCTGAAAAACTGCACATTCAGTGAAAACTTAGCTGAGTACGGCGGCGCTGTCAAAAACAGCGAGGCCATACCCACTCTCATTAACTGCACATTACACGGCAATTCGGCGGAGATGGGCGGCGGAATATGGAATGGATGGGGCGGCAGCGCCGAATTAGCCAATTCCATTCTCTGGGGCAACAGTGATAGCGGCGGTATGGAAGAATCGGCGCAGATTAACGATGCTCGCGGCAGCAGGATATCGGTCATAAATTATTGCTGTATCCAGGGTTGGACCGGGGTACTTGGCGGGATTGGAAACATCGGTACCGATCCGCTCTTTGTCGATCCGGAAGCAGGCGACTACCACTTGAAGAGCGCAGGCTGGCGATGGGACGTCGAGCGCCGGCGCTGGCACTACGATGAAATAACCAGTCCATGTATCGACGCCGGTAATCCCGGCTCGCCATTGGATGGCGAATTGTTGAATATGCCGGATGGCCCATCTAATTTGTGGGCAGGCAACCTGCGTATCAATATGGGCTGCTACGGCGGCACAGCCGAGGCCAGTATACCTCCCTATGGCTGGAGTTTGCTGGCGGATATAAATAATGATGGGCTTGTCAACTTAAAGGATTTTGCCTTTCAGGTCCAATTCTGGATGAAAACCGAAAGCCGGCAGCCCGGTGACCTGGATCGAAATGGTATAGTAAATACGGCAGACCTTGCCCTGTTGACGGAAGATTGGCTCAAATACGTAAAAACACCTGTTGTTAATATTATAATGCCGCACAATGACGCCATTTTTGTTATGCAGCCGGTCGAATTTGAAATCCAAGCCGTGGCATGGGGTATTAACGGGTCCGTGGTGAAGGTTGAGTTTTTTGTCAACGGCAGGAAAATCGATGAGGATAATGACAGTTCCGACGGCTGGGTGACGATATGGAGACAGAACGCAAGAGGACTCTATAGTCTCACTGCAACGGCGACAGACAGTCGTGGGATAACTGCAACCTCATCCCCGGTAGAAATCACTATTACCCCGCCACAATAAATTTGTTGAATTAAAAATTCCTTGACCGGGTGCAAAAGAGTGGTTAAACTGTCTGCCTGTGAACATAATCGGGGACAAACCAATAATAGGTGTTTTGGGTGGAATCGGCTCCGGCAAAAGTACTGTTGCGGCTGAATTTGCCAAATTGGGCTGTAAGGTAATTGATGCCGATAAGATCGCTCACGAGCTGCTCGACAGGAAAACTGTTAAAGAAGAAATTGTCGGGCTTTTTGGCGAAGCTGTTTTAGATTCTTCCGGAAGAATCGAACATAAGAAACTTGCCGGCGTAGTATTTGCTTCAGGCGATAAGCTTGATTCTTTGAACGGGGTAATTCATCCTCTTGTCCTTGCGCATGCTGAAGAGCTTATAGAGCAATATAACCAACAAAATCAAGTCAAGGCAATCGTGCTGGATATGCCGTTATTGGTGGAAGTTGGCTGGGCAAAGCGATGCGACAGGCTAATTTTTGTCGATTGCGAACAAAAAATAAGGGCAGAAAGGGCAAAAAAAAAGGATTTTGACGAAAATCAGATTAAAATTAGAGAAAATTTTCAGATTTCTCTGGACAATAAGGCAAGCGTCGCCGATAATACGGTAGAAAACAATTCTGACTTCTCGGCATTGGTCAGACAGGTCGCTGATATTTTCTCTGATATTATGGATAATGGGTAAGCGGGGTTTTAACAGTTCACTCGAATTTACTATTGCCCGTTTTTGAAATTTAGGTTTTATTTCTACTATTCAATGTTCAAATCTTATTGAATTCCTTCGGGAAGGTTATTCTGTGGAATAATGCCTCTAACGCTTCTTAGTAGAACGAGGTTCACAGGAGTAACAGAAAACTTTTACAAATGGAAAAGGAGTCATAATGGCTAAGGCTGTAAAAGGCACAACCAAAAAACGCAAGCGCACGAAGAAAAAGGCAGTTGCTGAAAAACAAACTGTCACCGAACCGGAAGAGCAGACACTGCCGGAGAATGAAGTGGCAACGGCAACGGCTACGGCTGAAGAGGCCACCGGTTTAAGTGCCGAGGAAGAAGCCCTGAGAGCTAAGAAAGCTGAAGAAGAATCCACTCATGCCAAGTACGAACGGATTAAAAAAGGCAGCTTGTATTTGACGGATTTGCAGAAACTCACCGTCTCAGAACTGCATGATCTTGCCAAGAATGAAGGTATCAAGGAATACAGCGCGCTGAAAAAGCAGGATTTGGTTTTCAGGATTCTCAAGGAGCGTATTAACCAGAGCGGTCTAATGTACGGCGAAGGCGTGCTGGAAGTGCTCCCGGATGGTTACGGATTTCTGCGAAATCAGGATTATAACTATTTGTCATCGTCGGATGATATTTATGTATCTCCGTCTCAAATCAGACGCTTCGGCCTGCGGACCGGAAATATTGTACAAGGTCAAATCAGGCCCCCGAAAGATTCGGAGAAGTACTTTGCCCTTCTGCGCGTCGAAGCGATCAACTTCGAAGATCCTGACAATCTTGCTGAAAAGATTGTCTTCAGCGACTTGACGCCGTTGCATCCTGAAGGCCGTTTTATACTCGAAACGACAGCGGAAGAGCTGAATATGCGGATTATCGATCTGGTCACACCGGTGGGCAAAGGCCAGCGTGGCCTGATAGTTGCTCCGCCGCGAACCGGCAAGACAATCCTGCTGCAAAAAATTGCGAACGCCCTGAGCACAAATCATCCTGAGGTGAAATTGATAGTGCTGCTGATCGACGAACGGCCGGAAGAAGTTACCGAAATGGAGAGGAAAACCGCTGATGATGTTGAGGTTATAAGCTCGACTTTCGACGAACCGGCCTCACGTCATTGCCAGGTTGCGGAAGTCGTAATCGAAAAAGCAAAGCGGCTTATCGAGTACGGCAAAGATGTAGTGATTCTGCTGGACTCGATAACGCGGCTTGCGCGTGCATATAATACCGAGATGCCGCACTCGGGCAGAATCCTGACAGGCGGTGTCGACGCCGGCGCCATGCAGATGCCCAAGAGGTTTTTCGGCGCTGCCAGGAACATCGAAGAAGGCGGTTCGCTGACTATTTTCGCAACCGCATTAATCGACACCGGCTCAAAAATGGACGAGGTGATTTTCGAAGAGTTCAAGGCGACCGGTAATATGGAGTTGCATCTTGACAGGCGTCTTGTTGACAGGAGGATCTACCCGGCTATTGATATCAGCCGGAGCGGAACCAGGCGGGAAGAGCTGCTGCTCGATCCGAAAGAGCTTCAACTCGTATATCGGCTCCGAAGGGTTCTGAGCGAATTGAACCCCGTCGAAGCGGTCGAGTTGCTCAAAAGCAGGCTTGCCAAGACTCGAACCAACGGGGAGTTCCTGATGACCATGAACCTCGATTAGGCCTGGCGGCAAGTGCAAAGCTCCCTGTCGTAAAACGCATAGTAATAGCCGATTTTGCGTTCGATTGTTTGCTTTACATCGTTGTTCCTTTTTATTAAGATAATACTCCGGCCAATGTATTGAGCCGGAGTTTTTTATGAACAATTATCTAAATCTGAAAAGCCATGAGTGAGCAACTTCCGAAAATTTATGAATCCGAGACGATAGAGCGGCAGGCGAATGAGATATGGTCTTCGCATCAATACTTTCACGCCGAACCGCACGCTGACGGCAAAAATGGTAAAGCCTACACAATCGTAATCCCCCCGCCTAACGTTACGGCACCGCTGCACCTGGGCCATGCGCTGAATAACACGTTGCAGGACATCCTCATTCGTTTTCGTAGGATGCAACAATATAATACTTTGTGGATGCCCGGCACGGATCACGCCGGCATTGCCACGCAGACGGTCGTTGAGAAGCGAATCCTTTCGGAAGAAGGAAGACGCCGGACCGACTTCGAGCGGGAAGAATTTGTCGGGCGTGTTCAGGCCTGGAAAGACGAATATGAAGCCCGCATTATCGAACAATTGAAGGCGATGGGCTGCTCGTGTGACTGGCAGCGGACACGGTTTACGATGGACGATATGTGCGCCAAAGCCGTTCGCAGCGCGTTTTTCAAGCTCTTTAAGGATGGACTGATCTATCGAGGCAAAAGGCTGGTCAACTGGGACCCGGCTACACAGACCGTGCTGGCCGACGATGAAGTCGAGCATGAGACGGTACAGGGACATTTCTGGTATATGAGGTATCCGCTCGTCGAGCCGGTTGAAATCGATGACGAGCAGGTTGAGCATGTCACCGTAGCCACGACCCGGCCCGAAACGATGCTCGGCGATACGGCCATAGCGATGAATCCAAATGATCCACGTGCAAAATATCTTGTCGGTAAGAAAGTCCGTCTTCCGATTGTCGGCCGTATTATCCCCATCATTGCCGATGAGCACGTTGTTCTGCCCGACCCCGATAGTGAGGACGAAAAGGCAAAATTCTCTACAGGTTTTTTGAAAGTCACGCCGGCCCACGACCAGGATGACTGGGAGATCGGCCAGAGACACGGATTGCAGGTAATCAACGTGATGGCCCCTGACGGCTCGATAAGTGACAAACACGGCTGGGCGGACGCCGGTGAACCGGAAGCACAATCTTTGATCGGTATGGACCGCTTCGAGGCTCGTGAAGCCATTGTTGAATGGTTTCGGCAGGAAAATCTGTTAGAAGATGTTCGCGAATACATTCACGAAGTCGGACACAGCTATCGCAGCCATGTCCCAATTGAACCATACCTATCCGACCAATGGTACATTGCCGTAAAAAAGCCGATTGAGCATTTGGTTGATAAATTCGGCGGAGGACTTATCGAGGGTACGGATGTGCCGGTAAATTCCTTAGCCGGCCTGGCCTTGAAGCCCCTGCTTGACGGCAGGTTACGCTTTATCCCGGAGCGTTACGCAAAGACCTACCAAACGTGGCTGGAAAATCTGCGCGACTGGCCCATCAGCCGGCAACTATGGTGGGGACATAGAATTCCTGTATGGAACCTAAATCTACATCTTAACATCCTCGAAACAGATGTATGTAATGATTTAACACCGCATTTCGAGAAAGCAATAGGAGAACTGCTTCATGCCTTTGAATTAGAAGACCTCAGCTTTGTCATTTATTCATCGGAAGAAGAGCGTAGAATTGGATACGTCTGCTTTGAAAGTACAGTTGGAGATGATATTCTTAACCGAGTGGGTAAGTTTCTTTATAGTCTACCTGAAAACATAAATTCAAGGAAAAATGGAGAACCATACCAGCGTGTTGAACGTGTAGAGGGAATTACAGGCAACCCAAATCGGATTAACGCATGCCATGAATTTTCGAATATTATTCGTATATGGAATCGGGACGAGGATGTTCTGGATACATGGTTTTCTTCGGCGCTTTGGCCATTTAGTACGATGGGCTGGCCGGAGGATACGCCGGAACTCAAGACATTTTATCCGGGCGATGTGCTTTGCACGGCGCGCGAGATTATTACGCTGTGGGTTTCGCGAATGGTAATGATGGGACAATATTGTGCCGGCGATATTCCGTTCAGCGATGTTTATATTCACGCGATGATTCAGGATGGCCAGGGGCGCAAGATGTCCAAGAGTCTCGGTAATGGCATCGATCCTTTGGTTGCCATCGACAGCCACGGGGCCGATGCGATGAGATTTACGCTGGCCAGCATGGCTACGGACACGCAGGACATCAGGATGCCTGTGGCGGCGATGACCCTGCCCGACGGACGCCAGGTAAATACGTCGCCGAAGCTCGATATCGGGCGAAATTTCTGTAACAAGCTTTGGAACGCCTCGCGTTTTGCGATGATGAATCTTGACGGCATTGACCCGGCCGGTTTCGATCCCGGCAAAATGGAAATTACCGATAAGTGGATTCTGTCCCGTTTGACCGATACGATTACCGAGACAACAAGGTCTCTGGATGAATACAAATACAGCGAGCCTTTGGCGCTGCTCTACAGGTTTTTCTGGAACGATTTTTGCGACTGGTATCTTGAGTGGGCCAAGCCGCGAATGCAGGATGAGCGGAAACGGCCGGTCGCCCAGAATGTTCTGGCTTTTGTGCTGGATCAAACCTTGCGTCTTTTGCATCCGTTTGTCCCGTTTATTACCGAAGGGATATTCCAGAAACTCAATGAAATCGCACCTGTCAGGCGGCTTGAAGGACTCATGGAGGCGAAAAATGCCGACGCCCTGGTCATAGCCGAATGGCCCCAAAAAGTTGACTCCCTGCGAGATCCGGATGCTGAGAAACAAATTGACATCATTCAAACGGTTATTCGTACCATACGGGATATCAGAAGCAACCGGAATATACCGCCGAAAGAGCTTTTGGTTGTATCCGTCAAGTCGCAACAGGAGATTGCCGGGATTCTCAATCGAAACGCAGAGCTTATTAGCCGGTTGGCAGGTGTTAAGGAATTTCAGGCCGGGACGGATATTGTAAAGCCTGCAAATGCCGCGGTTTCAATCGCAGACGACACGGAGGTTTATGTCCATGAAGCGATTGACCCGGAAGCCGAGCAGCGCCGATTCGAGAAACAGAGACAGCAGATAGAAAAAGCGAAAGAATCCGTAGAAGCCAAGCTGGCGAACGAGAATTTTGTGACGAAAGCCAAGCCGGAAGTCGTTGCTCAGGCAAAAGTAAAGCTTGCCCAGCTTATAGAACAGTTAGAGACCGTGGAGAAACACCTTTCGGAATTGAAGAATAGTGAATGAGTGAACTCAGGCGTTCCTGCATAACATCTACTTGAAAAAGGTGGCGCTAAAATGGAAATGGAAGCAGAACTTTCGCGTATCATCATAAACGAAATGTCCGACCAGCAGGTGATCGTCCTCAAAGAACGTCACGGTGATCGAAGTTTTCCCATCGTGATCGGCATTGTTGAAATATTTGCCATCGACCGTCGACTTAAAGGCATCAAGCCGCCCCGCCCGATGACACACGACCTGTTGGCGAATATAATTGAAGATCTCGGCGGCAAGATCGAAAAGATCGTGATTAGTGATTTGCGCCACCACGTCTTTTATGCGACGCTGCATCTGAGCTTGAACGGGCGCACAATTGAAGTTGACTCCCGCCCTTCCGATGCGATTGCCCTTGGCGCAGCATCAAACGCGCCTATTTATGTTGCTGATCATGTTTTTGAGCAGGCTTCTCAATAAGAAAGGTCGAAATAATCAGCAGCCCGACCCCGATGCAAAGCAAGCTGTCCGCGACGTTGAAAGTTGGCCAGTGATAGTTACCCCGATAGACGTCGATGAAGTCTCGCACTGAGCCATTATTAAAAAGGCGGTCGTAGAGATTTCCGCAAACGCCGGCGGCGAAAAAACCCAGAGCGATATGAATCAGTTTTTGCAGGCCCCCGCTTAAAAGGAAGACAACTAAGATTCCCACGATGGCAATTATCGAAACTATTGCCAGGAAATAGGGTTTACCCGCGAACAGGTTAAAAGCGGCACCGTTATTTACCGCTCTTATCAGTCGTAAGAAACCATTTATGACAGGGTAGGTTTCATGTGGTTCAAGCCAGTTGAATACAGCCTTTTTCGTCCACAAATCCAGTGCCAGCCCACCTGCCATCAAAGACCAGAATATAAGATGAGTTCTTGCATCCGGCAACGAGAGTGCCATTTCCTTGAAAAAAGCCCGGCTTGGACTCGGCCGGGCGCTACTGGCTTTCGTCTTATTTTCCGTCATAATTCGTGTTTGCCGTTATGCGTTGACTGTCCCTTATCACTGTTAATAGTTTGTCGGTCGGCAGGGAATTATATCACACTAAGTATCGCTGTCAAAAACTTTTAGCACAAATGGAAATATTGTTTTACAGGCGATCTGTTAATGTTTGACATAATGATCGCAACGTTGTATCATATTCTCAATTCAATCAGACTGTAAATGTAGACGAGGTAATGCCTCGTCTTTGTTGTATTTACTTGAAAGGTATATTAATGGCGAAACACAAGGTGACTTTGAAAAATAAGCCATGTGTGCTGATTATTCGTGACGGCTGGGGTTATAATCCGAACAGCTCCGAAGACCAATACAATGCGATCAAGTGTGCCAATACGCCGGTGGATGACATGCTGATGGCGGAATATCCGAACTGCCTTATCCATACCAGCGGAGAAGACGTGGGCCTGCCGAACGGTACGATGGGCAACAGTGAAGTAGGACACCAGAATATAGGGGCAGGCAGGATCGTTCCGCAGGAATCCGTCAGAATCAGTAAAACCATCAAGGATGGGTCTTTCTTCGAGGCGCAGGAGTTTCTGAATCTCATTGAGTTCGTAAAGAAAAACAGCGGCAAAATCCACATCATGGGCCTATGCAGTGACATTGGCGTCCATTCGCTGTTGGGCCATCTTTATGGCCTGCTGGAACTGGCAAAAAGAAACGACGTCAAGAACGTTTTTATCCATGCGTTCATGGACGGTCGGGATTCGCCGCCGGACAGCGGGGCCGGATACATCGCCGATATCGAAAAAAAGGCTAAAGAAATCGGTGTGGGCAAAATCGCATCGGTCATGGGACGATTCTACGCGATGGACCGCGACAGCCGGTGGGACCGGGTAGAGAAGGCTTATGAATGCCTGGCGATAGGCAAGGGTCTTAAAGCTGCCAGCGCGGCCGAGGCCGTCGCCAACAGCTACGAAAAGGAAGTTACCGATGAATTTATCGAGCCGACCTGTATCGTCAACGAGGACAGCGAGCCGATAGCGACGATCGGCAACGGCGACGGCGTGATTTTCTTCAACTTCCGCGGCGACAGACCCCGTGAAATCACAAGGGCGCTCGTCGGGCCGGACTTTAAAGAATTCCCAAGGACGACCCAGCCGGATATTTATTTTGTCTGTATGACCGAATACGATGCAACTATCCCGGCGCCGGTGGCGTTTCCAAAGCTGGCGAAAATGAAAAATATCCTGGCGGCGTATTGGGGCTCACTGGGGCTGAAGCAATTTCGCTGCGCAGAGACGGAAAAGTATGCCCATGTCACGTTCTTCTTCAACGATTATACGGAGAAGCCGTTCCCCGGCGAAGACAGGCAAATTGTTCCTTCGCCCCGAGTTCGCACGTACGATCTGAAGCCTGAAATGAGCGCTTACGAGGTTTGCGAAGTCGTACTGGAAAGGCTGGATTCGAACAAATACGATGCAGTAGTGGTCAATTTTGCCAATCCGGACATGGTCGGTCACACGGGCATTCTGTCGGCAGCCGTAAAAGCGGCTGAGGTGGTGGATGAATGCGTTGGCAGAATTCTCGACAAAGTCAAGAGTATGGGCGGCACGGCCATTATAATGGCCGACCACGGCAACTTCGAGAGAATGTGGGATTATCTAAAGAATCAGCCGCACACGGCCCACACCGTCGGAGATGTGCCGATGATTGTCTTCGGCGAACGCTTAAAGGCCGGCAAGCTACGCCAGGGCGGCAGATTGGCCGATATAGCCCCAACCCTGCTGGCAATGATGGACCTGCCGAAGCCTAAAGAAATGACCGGCCAGAGCCTGATAGTAGACTGACGCTAAAGGAATCGGGTAAGAAGCTCACGGAACGGAGAGCGCTACAAAAGAAAACAGCCTACGGTTACTTCTTAGAAATAAAACCTGGCGGGAAAAAAACAAAAACCAAGTAAAATGGCGTTAGAAGCCGGCAAATGTCTACAGAAAGCGGTACAGGAAGAATTTCAGCGAAAGGCATTGCTCGGCCAGTATGTTATCATAAACCGCAACGGCAAAGCCTGCCGAGTCTCGGCCAAACAGGCCCTGGAAATCGCCAAATCCAAATGATTCGGCTTATCCGATGAAGCCCCTATTATGCAGGAAACAAAGGCAGATTGAAACTGCATGTTTCAAAGAATATTTATATTTTTCAACTTTTAATTGTCAATCAATTCTACCCAAACTGAACTTTTGTTCCAACGGTAAATTTTTTTTATGCAAACCGCCTACGAATCCCAACCGGTAGTGTGAAAAGCTGCTGGAATTCAACAAAAAAATGGATACAATGATTCAGCTATGGGACAGATAAGGGTACTTGACCAGAATATGATTAATATGATTGCCGCCGGCGAGGTGATTGAACGGCCTGCAAGCGTGGTCAAGGAACTTGTGGAGAACAGCATCGATGCGGGGGCGACAAAGATAACGGTAACCGTCGAGGACGGCGGCAGAAAGCTCATATCTATCACCGATAACGGCTGCGGTATGGACGCCGATGACCTGGCTCAGGCCTTTGAGCCGCATACCACGAGCAAAATCAAAGCCAGCTCGGATTTACTCGGCATATCAACACTCGGCTTTCGAGGCGAAGCACTGGCAAGTATCGCTTCGATAGCACAAGTTCGGGTTGTCAGCAGGACGAAGGACTCGACCGGTGCTAACTGCGTTGAGATCGATTGCGGAAACAAGAGCGGCCTCAGCCCATGCAGCGCCGATTACGGTACGACCATCCAGGTCAGGGACATTTTTTATAAACTGCCTGCCCGGCGTAAATTTCTGAAAACCGCCAACACCGAAATGGGCCATATCACCGAGCAATTCACACGCATCGCGCTTGCGAATGAGAACCTGGATTTGACACTGATACGAAACGGCAAAGAGCTTTATCGGCTGTCGGACAAAGATGATCTTCGCCGGCGCATAACCGAACTGTTCCCGATGTCTTCGAGTGACATTTCTGAGAATCTGATCGAGGCCGAAAGCGGCGAAAAAGGATTGCACGTCCACACCCTGATGGGCAAGCCGCTCATTTCACGGACAAATAATCGGTTTCAATACGTTTTTCTAAATGGCCGGTTCATCCGTGACAAATTCATTTCGCACGCGATAAAAGAGGCGTATCGCGGGCTTCTGGAGCCCGGTCGATTCCCCGTCGTTTTTCTGTTCATTAAGATGCGTTTTGAAGACTACGACGTGAACGTGCATCCGACGAAAATTGAAGTGCGTTTCTATAATTCGAATCTGGTGCATTCGCAAATTCTCGGAGCTCTGCGTGAAAAGCTCCTGGGAACGAATCTTGAGATGCCGGGCAGGCTGCCGGAAATGCAATACGGTGAAAGCACATTGCGCCATTCTCCTCCGGTGCGGGATCACAGAATTGCCGATGCGATGGCTGAGTTCTTCAGAAAGCACAGGCCTGTTCAAATGCAGCAGCAACTGGGATTTCGCCCATCGGCGCCGGGCAAAGTCCATGCCGTATCTCGCGAAAAAACAGCGCAGTACGATAAAAAATATCTGCAGATACATGATAGTTTCATCGTGGCACAAACTGAAGATGGATTCGTCATTATAGATCAGCATGCGCTTCACGAGCGCATCATATATGAAGATTTGTGCAGGCGGATACGGAAAAACAAACTCCAGTCGCAGCGACTGCTGATCCCCGAGAGTTTTGAGGTCACCGTCTCCGGGGCGGAGGCCCTGAAAACCAATGCCGAGCTGACGGACAAATTAGGAATCGAGCTTGTGCCGTTCGGTCCCAGGACCATGGCTGTCCAGGCATTCCCCACCCTGCTCTCGGGTGTTCAGCCGCTCGACTTTATTCAGGATTTGATAGATTTGCTCGACCGCAAGGAGGCGGGGCTCGATGCCGAGAGACTGCTCGACGAGGTCTTGAATATGGCTGCATGTAAGGCGGCAATCAAGGCGGGCCAGAAACTGACCGAAAGCGAAATTGAGCAGTTGCTTGCGGATCGGCAAAACGCCGAGTCGGCAAGTCGCTGTCCGCATGGCAGGCCCACTACAATAAAGTTTTCGATCGGCGATTTGGAAAAGCAGTTCAAGAGAACCTGATGAATAAGTGGTCTTGGCTATTACTGATCATTTCTTGCTGGATGGCCGCCGGAGCTGCCATGTTTGGCCCCCGGCAAGGTCTGAAAAGTAGCGGTGCCCCCCTGCCGGACCGGGCCGACAGGATTGTTTCTTTGGCCCCGAATATTACCGAAATTCTTTTTGCGATAGGGCTGGGGGACGCAATTACCGGTGTTACGCTTGACAGTGATTATCCCCCGGATGCTGCGGAAAAGCCGAAAGTCGGGACTTTCTGGCAGCCGGACATTGAGGCGGTAGTGGCCGCCAGGCCGGACCTGGTGATTACGCTTGGATTCGAGCAGCAGAAGAATCTTGCTGAGCGATTGAGGCGAATCGGCTATGACAGCCTGACAGTGAATATTGAAAAGGTAAGCGATCTTTTCGATGCTATCGAAAGAATCGGGGCAGCGACAGGCAGGCGGCTACAGGCAAATGAATTGATAAGTCGTATCAGGACAAAGTTGCAGCAGCTCGCGAGCCTGGTCGGCGCCGGGCCCAAAGTCAGGGTGCTCTGGGTCGTTCAGAGAGAACCTCTGCGGGTGGCCGGCAGGGACACATTTGTTAACGAGATGATTGAACTGGCGGGCGGCGAAAATGCAATCGGGCCGACAGTGCATAAATATCCCCCGATTGGTTCAGAGCAGGTCATTGCCTGCAATGCCGACGTTATCATTGAATCGGCGATGGGCCGGGATGATATTGAAAACCAACGGGACAAGGCGCTGCGGCATTGGAGTAAATTTAAGTACCTGCCTGCCGTGACTAACCGCCGAATTTATGTAATTAGTGGCGATACAGTCTCACGGCTTGGACCGCGGCTATACGAGGGGACAGAGACAATTGCCAGGTGTTTAAGGCCCCATCTTTTCGAGAACTGAAGCAATGGAACAATTATTGACGCCCAAAAAGCTGTTCGCCAGGATCGGATTAGCCCTTGCGGTGCTTGCGGCAGTGATGTTCGTTTGTTCTCTGATCGGCACGGAGAGTGTTTCATTGAAAGCCGTATTTACCGGGCCCGGCACGCAGGCGGCGCCAAATCCCGATTATGAAATCATGGGTTTCAGGCTGTCGCGAATTATTCTCGCCGGCCTGGTGGGCGCGGCGCTGGCATGCGCGGGTGTTGTGTTCCAGGTTCTTTTGCGGAATCCTCTTGCCGATCCCTATATATTAGGGATATCGAGCGGAGCCGGGTTAGGGGCGATTATCGCCGTGATCAGTGGGTTTAACTGGACGCTTTGGGGACGCTCTCCCATTGCGGTTTTCGCATTTGCGGGGGCTTTGGGGACGGTCTGGCTCGTGTGGTTCATAGGACGGCTGACGGGAAAGTTTCATGTGACGGGCCTGCTGCTCGCAGGGGTTGTGGTCAACGCCTTCTTTTCCGCTCTGATGATGTTTTTGACGTCAATAGCGAAATCGGACCAGGTCTATTCGACCATATTCTGGTTAATGGGCAATCTGACGGAGGGAGATTTTCTTGTGTTGTGGATCGGGGCTGGATGTGTGGTTGGAGGAATCGTGGCATTGTTCTTCATCAGCCCGCAGCTAAACGCTCTGAGCTTCGGCGCCGATGACGCCAGGAGTATGGGCGTAAACGTCGCCAGAACCCGGACAATTGCCTTTGGTATCGCAGCGGGAATCACCGCTGTTGCGGTCAGTCTAAGCGGACTCATAGGATTTGTCGGGCTTGTTGTCCCGCACGGAGTGAGACTTGTATTCGGCCCCGACCATCGTCAGTTGCTCCCGCTGAGCGGTATTGCCGGGGCGATATTCCTGGTTATTGCTGATACGCTGGCGCGTATTATCGTTGCGCCCGCACAGTTGCCGGTTGGTGTGGTGACAGCCATTGTCGGCGGGCCTTTCTTCCTGATTTTATTGGTCAAATACAGTAAAAAAGTAAGCTGGTTGAAATGAGCGGCATTATCGAAGTTGATAATTTGAGTTTCGGCTATACATCAGAGACTACAATTCTGAAAGATATTAGCTTTAATGTCAGCCCTGGGACATTTGTGGCGATAGCCGGTCCTAACGGTGCCGGCAAGAGCACGCTGCTGAACCTGATGTGTCGAGCCCTGACGCCGAACTCGGGTACGGTTAGAATTGACGCGGCGGCGATAGAATCATATGACACCCGGGCTCTTGCTGCAAAAGTGGCGGTTGTCAGGCAGGAGCTTACGCCGATCTTTGGCTTTTCGGTCATGGAAACGGTTTTGATGGCAAGGACGCCTTATTATGGCTCTACGGGATTCGAGAGCCGGGCCGACAGGGAAATCGCGAATGATGCACTCAAAGCGACAGATACGGCCCGGTTTGCCTGCCGCCCGCTCACAAGTCTGAGCAGCGGTGAGCGGCAGCGTGTTTTTATCGCAAGGGCGCTCGCTCAAAACAGCCTGATCATGCTTTTAGACGAGCCGACGAACTTTCTGGATCTGAAACACCAGGTTGGTATATATGATTTGCTTAAAACCGCTCAAGTTGAAAAAGGTAAAACAATCGTGGCCGTAACGCACGATATCAACCTGGCGAGTCAATATTGTGACGAAATTCTGCTTCTCGGCGCCGATGGCAGTTACCATATCGGAAAGACAAAAGCTGTTTTGTCTCCCGAGAAAATCAAAGAGGTCTTTGACGTCGATGTCTTTGCGGGCAAGGTTGGACAGGAAAAGTTTTTTATTCCTTTAGGTAAATTGGCTAAAAACAGCAGAAAAACCAATAACAAACCGGGAAATGCCTGATTGTAATTGCATGTCATACAAGATCTTAAGTGTTATTCAATGATTTAGCTTGAATAATCTCCTTACGTTGTCTATACTTCTCGGGCTTGAATTGGGCTATTCGATAAACAAACAATGTACGTGATATGATATGAGATGTTATAATGATCATTTGTGTAGATGTCTCAAGTAGTATAGCAGAAGAAAGGTGGACAAAGAAGTGGAACAAAAACGTAAAAAGACATCTAGAGAGCAAGTAAGCTCAACCAGGAGAAAGAAGCGCGGCCTGGTAAACGCCGATGCTAAGCATTTCAAGGAATTGCTGATGGAGAAGCGCAGGGAAATCCTTAGAAATGTTACCGAGTTTGAAGATGAAGCTTTGAGGAAATCCCGTTTGGATGCAAGCGGAGATTTGTCAAGTATGCCGATCCATATGGCTGACCTTGGAACGGATAACTACGAGCAGGAATTTGCCTTGGGATTAATGGATAGCGAAAGGAAGCTGCTGAGAGAAATTGACAATGCGTTGGGACGTCTTGAGAACAAAACTTATGGCATCTGCGAAGCCACCAGTAAGCCAATATCCAAAGCCCGGCTTGAAGCTCAGCCCTGGGCCAGATTCTGCGTTGAATATGCCCGGATGCTGGAACAGAGACTTGTAGCAGGGCAAGAAGAATAAATTTAGTATGAAATATAGATGTCCGGTCTGTCAAAAGACCGTTAAAGAATTAACTCAAGAAAAATCTGAAGAAGCAAGATTCTTTCCCTTTTGCTCCCGGCGGTGTAAGCTGGTAGACTTGGGCGCCTGGCTTGATGCCGAATATAAAATAGAGTCCAGCCCTGAGTCGCAGGAATCCGGCGGGCTATCCGATATCTCACCCACCTCTTCCGACAAGCAGTAAACAACGGCTTTCGGCAACAAAATCTGATAATATTTGTTGAAATCGACCGGTTATAGGTTATATATATTTGCGTTCGCTCTTTACTTACCCAACGGCAATTGTAACCTTCTTGAAAGGAAGCAAAATGGTCAGTGGCAAAGAATCGGCTCAATTACTTGACAATCTTGTCTTTCCGAAAATATTCCAGACTTTTCGTATGTCAATTCAGCCGACTAAATTGATAATCACCTCTGTTGCACTGGCCATCATATGCCTGGCGGGTTGGGTTATGGACTTCAGCAGAACTGTTGTGGGCAGAGGTGACGGAATTACGGAATTACAGGTCTATATGGAGAATCCCGTCCAGCTCCAGAAATTCATAGATAAAAACAAGGATTTTACGAATGAGCGTAGAGGTGTATTCTCCACCCTTTGGCACTTCGCCGCAAAACAGTTCCATGGTGCGGTAGATTCCGTATTTGCATTGGACTTGCCGGGTCTTATAAGAAATATTGCCGATTTTTTTAAGGCCGTGGGATGGGCTCTAAGGTACCAAACGGTCTATTGCATCGTCTTTTTCATAATAATGCTTGCCGTAATTTCCATCTCCGGAGGTGCTGTCTGCCGAATTGCAGCTCTGCAATTTGCCCGGGGAGAAAAACCGGGTTTGGCCGAATCGCTGCGATTCAGTACAAAGAGATTCGTGAATTTTTTCACGGCACCGTTAGCGCCGATCGGCATAATTATTTTCATCGGGCTTTTCATATTTCTTTTGGGATTGGCAGGTAACATTCCGCGGGCAGGAGAGTTAATAGTAGGTCTCAGTATGCCGCTGGCCTTATTTGCGGGTGTATTGGTAGCGGTCATTGTGGTAGGAGCTGTTGCCGGATTAAACTTGATGTTCCCTGCGGTAGCGTATGACGGTTCCGACTGCTTTGACGCGATAAGTCGCTCCTTTAGTTATGTATATGCCAGGCCATGGCGGATGGCTGTATACACTGCGATAGCTGCTGTTTATGGTTCATTTTGTTATGCATTCGTTCGAATTTTTGCCTTTTTGTCGCTCTGGATTACCCGCTGGTTATTACAGCTTGGCCTCTGGGCCGATAACGGCAGTAAAGAGGTCAATAAGCTTGCAGCAATCTGGCCTAAGCCCGAACTTAGGTATTTGGTTCGCTTTTCACCTCCGGCGGAAGCCAACTGGACGGAATGGGCAGCAGCTTTTCTGGTATACCTGTCTTTGTTGGTTATTGTCGGATTGGTCGTCTCTTTTATCATCAGCTTCTATCTTTCAGCCAATACCATTATCTATTCACTTATGCGCAACAAAGTTGACAATACTGCTTTTGATGATATTTATATGCAATTCGAGGAAGCAGAAGTCGAGCCGACTGCCAGCGAACTGCTGCCGCAGGAAGAACCGCCGTCATCGGAGTCTGAATCGAAACAGGATGAATCATCTTCGGAACGTTAACGAAGCGAGCTTTTTGCGAGAGTGTTGGAGTATGCCGGACAGATGGAAACTGTAGTGCCGAGAGAATATGCCTGAGACAAACACAAACATACAGCCAG
>Ga0307379_10002969_pt1 | contig 24758 bp, 22 predicted proteins | sample UN2MG_FD_202237 | JGI IMG/M metagenome (GOLD analysis project Ga0307379, IMG submission 202237) | Soil microbial communities from Risofladan, Vaasa, Finland - UN-2 | ecosystem: Environmental > Terrestrial > Soil > Coastal area > Acid sulfate soil | place: Finland: Risofladan, Vaasa | collected...
GCGGACTCGGCAGCCGCGCACGGCAGACGATGCGCCCCTTCGTCGCGTCAATCTCGAACACCGCCCCCGTGGTCACGATCCGGGCGCTCTGCGCACGGACCTGCGCCTCCTCCACCCCCATTCCCCACGCCGCCTGCATGAAGTTGCGCGGCGACAGCATGAGTTGCCGCTCATCCGGCGTTCTCTCGGTCCTGGTCGTTGCCATTTCAACCGTCCCCTATCCTGTGATGATCGTGGTCATTCCGGCGTCGGCGGCTGCTCGAACAGCAGCAGGTGCATACTCCAGGGCGCGACCTCGGGCACTGCGACGCGCCGGTACCCCGGCTCCGGCGTAGGCTCAGTTTCCAACCACGCCGTCTTCCCCTCCATCGGCACATGCTCGACCTCACCCGGCGGCATCCGTAGCCGCAGCGCCAGCTCGGGCTGCGGGTCGAGCGAGGCATTGAGCACCACCACCGCCGCCCGGCCGTTCGCGCCCGCGCGCGCCCACGTGCCGCGCGACGGCCGCCTCTCGTGCCCGCGAGCTGCGAGGGGGATGGGGAGGGCGGCACTACGCGGCGGGCGGCACTTGCTCGAGATAGACGCCGTCGGCGCGAAGCACATCCTGCAGCCCGGCGACCTCCAGCTCGGTCATCTCGATCCCGGCCTGCAACGCCAGCGCCGCCGCCGTGCCCACCCCCTGGCCCATGACCATGCAATGAGACTGAAGCCGCACCGACGCAAGCCCTTCGTGGGTCGCGGAGGCGCACCGGCCGGCGACTGCCAGATTGGGAAGGTCGTCGTTCAGGCACATCCCCAATGGGATATGGTAGCTTTGCCCGGCGGGAAGCATGATGCTCTCGTTTCTGTCGTGCCATGTACTGTAGCCCGAACCGAGGGGGTCGTGGATGTCGATCCCCCAGAAGCCGTGGCCGACCGCATCGGGCTGCTTCCGGGCGGAGAGGACCATGTCGGCGTCCAGAGTCTTCCGACCCTTGATCCGGCGCGACTCGCGGACCCCCAGGGCGAAACCGGTCTGCTCGACCTCCACCTGCTCGAAGCCGGGGATCCGGCGCCGCATGAAGCCGACGTATTCGTGCGCCTGCCGCCGCGCGCGCGCCGTGAGCGCTGTCAGCTCCTCCTCGTCGAGCGGGTCGCCGGCGACGGGGCTCATGTTCGCCATCTGCCGATTCTTCGCGTGGCGACAGGGGTTGAATGCAGGCCCATAGGGAGGGAGATCGCCTGCACGGCTGAGCGCCCGCATCTCTTCGCCGATCGCCTCCATCTCCTCGTCGGTCATCGCCTGCCGCCTGCACTCATCAATCCCGCACAGGCGATACACCATGGTCATTCCCTGGACGCGACCGTCGGCTCGCCGCCCGTATTCGAATCCCAGCCCGGCCTTGGCGGCGACGTCTCCGTCACCGGTGGCATCAATGACGATCCCAGCCGTCACCGCGCGGCGGCCAGCCTTGGTGTCGGTCAGGACGCCGCGGATTCTCCCCTCCTCGATCACGGGATCGCCGGCCACCAGATTGCAGATCGTCCGCACGCCGGCTTCCTGCAGCATCTCATGCCAGACCACCTTGAGTCCTTCCGGCTCGACCCAATGGGTCTCGTAGAGGTGAGGGGTGCGCGGAAACCAGCGCGCCCAACCGCGCTCGTGCAGCCGTCTGGCGGACTCATCTACCAGCCCGAAGATGACCAGCTTCTCGCGATCACTCCGCACCCAATGGTTGACCAGGGCCGCCGTCCCCATGCCCCCTACGCACGGCCAGCGCTCAAGCAGCACGACCTCGGCCCCGTGGCGGGCCGCCGCGATCGCGGCGGCGACCCCGGCAGGACCGCCGCCGCAGACGAGAACATCACATTGCGCCAGGACCGGTGTTTCTGCCTGCGGTACGATTACGTGCATGGCGTTCGCTCCCGTGCGCAGCCCTCGCCTCCGCTCCGTGCCCCGAGGGCGGCGAATGGATCTTGGCAAGGAGCTGCGTCGCGCTCCCAAGTCGTCTCGGCGGAGCCCGGCCAGACCGCGTGCGCCGCCTGCTCGATGAGCGCGTGCAGCCGGTCAATCGTGCCCCGGTTATGTTCCAGCCAGGTCCGCCGCAGCAGCCGCTCCTGCTCCAGCCAGTATGCCGGATGTACTCTCAGTGCGGTTATCATCTCGCGCCTCCCCAACTGCTATGGATGCACGGCCACGCCCTGGGGCGCGGGGGCGATGCGCGGAGACCGCCGTTTCGCCGCTCGCGCCGGGATGCCTTCTGCAACTTGGCGCGGCAGGACAGCCGGTCAGCGGCGGCTAGTAGCGAGCGGTTAGAGCTGCCCAGGCGCATGTGCGCCGGCGAGGAGGGAGTCCGATGCGAAAGGCATGTATCGTCGCACTCTTGGTGGTTGCCTTGGCGACGGGGCTGCTGGCCTTCACGGCCGGCGCGGAGGTCTCGGCACCGACTAAGGTGACGCCCAAGATCATCGCCGCCCCTGCGGCCAAGGTTCTCGCGCCGCCTACGGCGAGCATCCAAGCGAGTTTCCAGGGCTTGGTAGCCAAGCAGAGCTGGCCCCGGGACCAGCAGCAGGCGGTGCTGGGGGCATTCGCCAAGCTGCCCGCCGGCATGCAGCAGGCGGTCGCCGCCAGCCGCGACCGCGGCGTGGCGAGCAAGCTGGGCGTGGCGGCCATGCGCTTCGACCGCTCCATCATCGCCCGCCCGCCCTTCGCCATCAAGTTGCCGCATGTCACCAGCGTGTGGCCGGCCAGCGGCGACGGCGCGCCCCACAGCTACCTGCTGGTGTACGGCATCGGCATGAACGCCGACTGCGAGGTCTGGTTCGACGGGGCGGCGCGCACTACCCACTACATGCCCTGGGGCGAGGATTGGGGCGATTGCATCGGCTGCGAGATCCCGGCGCTGGCGCTGGCGCACGACTACGACCTCTACGTCAAGGACACCGCCGCCGACCGCGCGGGCAATCATCTCAACTACCGGGTGGTGGCGCCGCGCAGTTGGCGCGGGTGGCACGGCTGGAAGTTCGCCAATTTCGGCGAGCCCAACCCGCCGGGGATGCCGTGGGAGAACTTCCGCCACTACTTCGGCGCCGACGAGGTGGAGGACGGCGCCGGGCATCACCTGCCCGCGGCCCAGGCGTGGTTCGACAGCACCTACCGCGGCGTGGGCCGCGGCGGCAACTGCTTCGGCATGACCCTGCGCGCCATCCGCACCCTGTTTTGGCAGCCGTGGTCGGCCCACCAGTCGTGGTGGAACGGCCACCGCCTCGCGCGCGCCTGGAGCTACGACTTCGTCAACGAGGTGCACCGCACCGTCAACGAGGACCAGGCGGCCCAGCTCGAGGCCAGCATCATGGCCAACCGCCAGTGGCTGCTCGACAACCAGGACCATAACCAGGCGTGGGAGCGCTGCCGCACCCTCATCGGCCAGCTCGGCGCCGGCAACCAGCCCCTGCTCAGCATCTACGGCCCCGGCTGGGGGCACTGCGTCTGGCCCTATCGCACCGAGGAGGTCGGCAACACCCGCCGCATCTTCATCTACGACAATAACGTCCCCTACGCCGAGGACGAGACCGCCGATGGCACCCGGGTAGTCGAGATCAACAAGACCACCGGCGCCCTCACCTGGGGCAGCGCCACCCGCACCATCTGTCGCAGCTACGCCGACTGCACCCCCGCCAACCCCCACCTGCCGACCGAGGCGACCGACGGCGAGGCCGCCACCATGGTCACCCTGGTCCTGGACAAGCCCGGGCGCATCACCCAGATCAGCGATGAGCGCGGGCGCCATTTCTACGTCGCCGGCCGTATCAATACCGATACCAAGACCCGCATCCCCAACGCGGGGCTGTTCCTGCCCGACACCGGCACCACCACCGACCCCGACTTCCCAGCGGTTTACATCTTCCGTCGCGCGCGCGACAAGCAGCTCGACCTCCAGCTCGCCGGCGTTCGCGGCCGCAAGCTGCGCGCGTTCACTCCGGGCGCCGTGTTCGAGGTGGAATCCGGCGGCGATCAGGCGCAGGTGACCCTGGCCCGCCTGCTGACCAACCAGGTCTCGCTGCTGTGGAACCAGGACCAGCCGGCGCAGCTCCGCGCCATCATGCGCGTCGGCCCGCGCCAGGAGCGCGTGATCGGCGTCAAGGTGCTGGAGGGAGCGCGGGGGCTGCGGCTGACGCCCAAGGCGGACCGCAGCGGGGTGACCATCGAGAACCGCACCGGCGCCGCGGTGCGCTACCAGGTTGAGATGCAGAGCTTCCAGGCGGGGCGGGTGCTGACGATGCAGGCCCCGGTGCAGACGCTCGCCACGCAGACCGGGGCGGTGGTAACTCCCGCCAACTGGACGCAACTGCGGGACGTCAACCTCGAACTGCGCAACCTGCGCACCGGCGCCACCATCCGCCGCGAGGTCCTGCGGCCGCAGTAGCCAGGGGCGACGCAAACGCGCAGATCCGGGGGGCGGTTCGCGAGCCGCCCCCACGGCTGCGATGAGCGCATCAGATAGAAACCGGGCGCGCACGCAAGCGCAAGGGCAACATCGCCACCGCCCTGCGCGACCGCGCCGAGCGCCGCTTCAGCATCGCGCGCCTGCAGCCCCCACATGTCGGGGTGTCACCCGCGGAGCCAGGTTGTCACCCCCTCCATTCGCAGCGGCTGGACATAACGCGCGATGCCGGAGGTGACCGCATGCAGCACCTCGCGCTCCGGATCGGCGGCGACGCCGAGAGTTTGGGCATTGGCGTACAGCCGCCGCCGCGCCTCCTTCACCTGCGGATGGGTGAACGTGTAGTGCCCGCAGACGATGGTCACCTCCGCGCGGCGAGCCGGGTCCGCGCGCAGGTCGGCCTCGGTGGTGCCCTTCTCCGCCGGCCGCAGCCACTTGGCCCAGCGCCCGGCGGAGAGCACCTGGTCCTCGACGATGCGCCGCAAGTCCGATGGCGCGACACCGGGGGCGGGGTTCTCGCGCAGGGCGGCCGTCTCGCGGTCGGCGAGGGCCAGCAGGGCCTCCGTCTCGGCGTGACCGAACTCGGGGGCGATGTTGGCGGCGGTGATGCCCAGCTCGGGGTGGGCGCGCAGCACGTCGTCAGGCAAGTAGTCCGCGTTGTGCTCCTTGAAGCCGAGGCCATGCTCGCGCGCGACCCTCGCCAGCCGCCGCGCCGTGGCCGCGTCGAAGACGCCGACGTTGTCCCGCATCTTGAGTAAGGTGCCGGTTTGCCCCACGACGAACGCAGGGCGCGGCAGCCCCTGCGCCTCGAGCTGGCGCAGCAGGTCGGTCAGGAACCCCGCGAAATCGGCCTCGGCCGTCAGCCCGCCGCGGATGTCGTCGGTGCCGATCTCATACGAAACCGGCGGCAGGCCGCGCTCGGTGCGGACGCGCTCGATGGTCTGCACCAGTTCCAGGCTGCGCGCGGCGATGTCCTCCGGGGCGACCGCGCCGCCGGGATCGCGCGTGGGGTCAACATGCAGCTGGTGGAAGCCCGCCGCGAGGTCCGCCAGCAGGGACTCCGTCGCGCTCGCCATGGCCTGCTCCAGAGGCAGGCCGGCGCGCATCTCGTCGTCGCGGAACCAGGGGCCGCCGTGGTCGCGGCAGATATAGAGCAGGCCCTCGAACCCGGCCGCGGCCGCCAGGCGCCGGATGTCCGCGGCGAAGGTCTCCTGCGTCCAGCCCTCGACATAGCCCCCCCCGAACGCGGCGGCATCCACCTGGTTGCGGCTGGCGATCAGCATCACCGGGCAGTCGGCGTCGCGCCCCACCGCAAGCGCCGCGCGCACCACCAGCGCCGACATCGGCCCGACCCCCAGCAGCGTCGGCGCCCATCCCTCCTGCTCATAGCGGCCCAGCAGACGGGCGACGACCTCATTCAGAGTCAAGTCAAGCGGCAACCTGGTTCCCAACTCATGCACCTCCTCGTCGGTAGGGAGAAAGATAAGCCCCGGGCCGCACCGGCATGCCCCGGGGCATGCCGGTGCGGCCCGCGCACTCGCGAGCCGGGTTCTGCGTCATCGGCTCCGCTGCGGGGAGCTAGACGACCTCCATCGTTGACGGCGGCTTGGTGGCGATATTGTAGGTCACGCTGACCACCCCGGGCACCTCCGAGGTCATCCTGGCGGCCAGCTTCTCCAGCACCTCATGCGGCAAGCGCGTCGGCGCCGCCGTGCGCGCGTCAACACTGTCCCAGCAGCGGACCTCGATCTGCAAGCCGAACTCGCGCTTGCCATCGCGCATACCGGTTACGCGGTCCTGGTGCAGAATCGCCATGTACTGGAACGCCTCCGTATGCGACAGCTCCGCTTCGACGATGACGGTCGCCCGCCGCACCGTCTCGATCCTCTCCGGCGTCACCTCGCCAACGACGCGCGCGGCCAGCGCCGGCCCCGGGAACGGTTTGCGGTTGGACACCGATTCCGGCAGCTTCAGTGCCGCGGCGACCTTGCGCACGCCGTCCTTGCGCAACTGCACCAACGGCTCGATAATCGCGTAGCCAAACGCGTCCTGGGGATCAATGCCGAGCTGCGCGAAGACATTGTGCTGGCGCTTGATGCCCGCCACCGTCTCATCCACATCGGTCAGAATCGTTCCCTGGAGCAGGAACTTCGCGCCGCTGTCGCGCACGAGCTTGCCGAAGACATGCTGGTAGAAGGTCTGGGTTATCGCTTCGCGCTTCTCCTCGGGGTCGGTTACGCCTTTGAGCGCGGCGAAGAACTGGTCGCGCGCGTCAACGATCTCGACTATCACCCCCAACCCCGCGAAAAGGTCAACAATGCGCTGGGGTTCGCCTTCGCGCATCAGGCCATTCTCGACGAAATACGTCCTCAGACGGTCGCCCAACGCGCGGTGGCCGAGCATGGTCACCGCCGAGGAGTCCACTCCGCCCGACAGGGCGTTGATCGCGACCCCGTCGCCGACCGTTGCCGCGATCTCCGCCGCCTTGTCGGCGATGAACTGTTCCGCATCCAGCTCGCTCGACTTGATCTCCGTGATGCTCATGAGCAGGTCCTCCGCGTCGTTATGCGGCGATAAGGCGGGCGGTGCGCCCACACCAGTCGGGGCAGCCCGACGGCCCCGGGCCGGAACCATATTCTTGCGACGGCGCGAGGGGGGATTCCTTCCGCGCGCACCTGCCGGGCGCGAAGGCGGGTTAGATCCCCTGCGTTCATCTGCGCGATCCGCGGACGACTCCTATAATGTGAACTCCACGGTTGCGATCTGCTTCGCCTTCAGCGGCAGCGACAATTTGCTCCCGTCAGGGGTCAGGTGCTCCTGCACCTCCTCGTTGAGGTTGAGCAGGGCCGCCGAAGCGATGGGCTTGTACGCCGCCAGGGTCGCGGTCACGTCGTGTGCCGTCGGGTTGTAGATGCGCGCGACCAGCGTCTCCCGATCCTCGGCGCGCTTGAGGGCGCTCAAGGCCACCGCCTCCGGCTCGATCGTCAGCAGGCTCAGCTCCTTGGGCAGATCGCCTCCGTGCTTGCCCGCCTGCGCCACCTCCAGCGGCAAGCTGTGCGACTCCGCCTCGCGATACACGCCCGCGTGCTCCCAGGTGCCGGCGTGCGGGTAGATCGCATAGCGGAACTCGTGCTCGCCCAGCGACTGCGCCAGCGTCATCTCGGGGTAAACGTCCCAGCGATCTATGACCGGCGACTGGCAGAACACGAACCCGCGCATGAGCGTGATCGCCACCGCGCGCTCGGGCCTGTCAATCGCCTCGAACGAGCGCAGCCCGTCATTGATGATCGCCACCCCGACCTCGCCGTCGCTCACGTCCACGAAGCGATGATTGGGATAGATGGGGTTGTCGCGCTCGTAGTAGAGGCTGTCGGGGGTGCGATCAATCGGCCGTTCAATGACATCGAATGCCGCCTCTGCCGCCGACACCTTCGCCGCCACGCCGGTCGGGAACACCGCGCGCAGGCGGTGGTTGCGGCACTGGTTGTCAAAGCGCGTCACGATGTCCACCGCGCGCGCCCCGCGGCGCAGGGTAATCCATGATTCGATGACCAGCGGCTTGCGCTCGGCGGCGCGATGCGCGCCGTCGTCGCGCGTCTCGATCCCTGCGGGAATCTCCATTCGCACCCGCACCCGATAGCGCGCCAGCAGCGCCCCCTCCTGCTCCAGCGCGACCTCGACCGGCGCGCCGTGGCTGGTGATGAGCTCGTCGTGGGCGGGCGCCATGTGCACCCACGAGTGGCCGACCTCGCCGCCATCCTCGAAGTAGTGCAAGCCGTGGTAGGTATGTCCCGTCCGCTTGTCGGTGACTGACAGCGTACCATTGTCGTTGACGCGCACTTGCAGGTGCTCGTTCTCCATCAGGTTGTGGGCGACGACCAAGCTTCCCGGCGCACGGTGCTCGCTGCTGCGCCGCTGCAAGTGGTAGGTCTTGTAGCCGAGCGCGGGCACCTGCTTCGCCCACAGGTGGAGCCGGATGCGGGTTGCGCGCTGCTCCAGGCTGATGTCTTGCAGGTTGCGCACGAGGGTGCCCTGCGGCCAGCGCGCGACCTCCTGCCACGGCGCCTCGTGCCCCTGGGGATCCACGATGGCGAAGCCCTCGTATCCCGATTCGTCGGGCAGGTCCAGCAGCACCGTCACCACTTCAGACCGCGGGAAGGGCGAGGGGTTGAAGACCGTCAGCACCGCCTCCGAGACATCAATGTCGTCGTTGTTGATCCGCCGCTGCAGGTGCTGGAGGCCGCGCCGCATCAGCCCCTCAGACATGATGCGGCACTGGTCGAAGCGGTGCCCCATGTCCTTCTCCATCTGGTCCACGCCGGCGCCGCAAATGGTGTCGTGGGGATGGTTGTGCAGCAGGTACCGCCACGCGATATCGAAGGCGGGCTTGAGGTATTCCGCGCCCAGCGTCCAGGCGAGCGCCGCGAACGGCTCGGCCTTGCGCTGCAGCAAGGTCTCGGCGTGGGCGTTGGCGCGCTTGGTACGGGTGCGGCTCTCGATGACATCGCCGAACAGGTGCGTCCACTTGCCGGTCGCGCCGGGGTCGCGGCTCTCGCCGTGGATGACAAACGGGTGCTTGACCTCCTGGCGCATGCCCGCGAAGTACTCCAGCAGGCTGCTTTGCTTGATGGTGTCGTTGGGCAGGTGGGCCTGGCATTCGGCGATGAGGTCAATCTCCACCGGGTCCGGCTCCGAGGAATCGAACCCCTGCATGGAGGCGATATGGCGCGTGGTGAAATGCTGTGACTCGTCGCGCACCAGCTTCTGCACCTGCTCCGGGATGTACTCGCGCAGGTCGAGTTTCCGCTCGGGGTCAACCACGTAGTAGTGCGCGCGTGGGTGCTGCTCATTGCACAGGCGGAAGGGCAGTGCGCCGCGGTCCCATTCATAGCGCCAGTCGTCGCGCGTCTTGTCGTAGCGCACCATGCGGTAGATATAGAAATAGAAGCTGAACCGCGACAGCGCGCCGAAGCGACACCCCAGCAGCCGCGAGCCGTCCGGTCCCTCCATCACGAACTCCGAGTGCGGGGTGTTGATGCCGCGGTAGAAGACGATGGTATCAATGCCGAAGCCGTGGTAGATCTGCGGCATCTGCGACGTCTGGCCGTAGGAGAAGGGAGTGTAGCCGAGCTTCATCGGCCCGCCCAGCGCCTCCGCCACCCGGTGGCCCACCACCAGGTTGCGCACCAGCGATTCGCCGTTGACGATGTACTCCTCCGGCAGCGAATACCACGGCCCGATCAGCAGCCGCCCCGCGCGCACCTGCTTGACAATGCGCTCGCGGTTCTCCGGCCGCAGCTCCAGGTAGTCCTCCACGCACAGGGTCTGCGCGTCCATCAGGAACGAATGGTAGTCAGGCCGCTGCTCGAGCAGATCCAGGAGATGATCCATGAACTCGACCAGCAGCAGCTGCGTCTCGCGGAAGGGATAGACCCACTCGCGATCCCAGTGGGTGTTGCAGATGACGTGGATGATCTTGCCGTCGGGCATCGGTGTGCAGTTCCCCTTTCACCTTCGGCGCGCAGCGCCGTGGAAGTCAGGCGGTTGACAGTCATGGAGAGCAGTTTCGTTGTGCGCCCGCGCCGGCCCTGCCGCAACCGGTGGCTCCGTACGGCCGGGGCTCTGCCCCCGCCCGTTCCCGCCGGCCGTCGAACACGTGCTCCAGGTTTTGCCCGACCAGCTCTCGCGGGAACAGCCCCCGCGCCGTTTCCCTCGCGACGCGGCCGGGGCAGGCGCCGGCAGGAGGTCGTCCCCGGCCATGGAATTGGGGGACTCACGACCACCCGCAATAGAGGTGATGCGGCGCGGCCGGAACTCCGCGGCGCTTTGCGCCATGGGGTCCCAGGGGCGCCGGTCTCCGCTGCGTGGTCTGAGCTGAAGAAAGGACCTGGAAGCATGAGCAAGCCGATTCGCGTCACGGTGTGGAACGAGTTTCGCCACGAGCGCAAGAGCGCGGACATCGCCGCCATCTACCCGCGGGGGATGCACGGGGCCATCGCGGAGCATTTGCGCGGGCAGGAGGGCTTCGAGGTGCGCACCGCGACCCTCGACGAGCCGGAGCATGGCCTGACGGAGCAGGTGCTGGCCGCCACCGATGTCTTGACGTGGTGGGGGCATACTGCGCACCGAGAGGTGCAGGACGATATCGTGGCGCGGGTGCAGGCGCGGGTGCTGGACGGCATGGGGCTGATCGTGCTGCACTCGGGGCACTTCTCGAAGATCTTTCGCGCGTTGACCGGCACCACGTGCAACCTGCGCTGGCGCGAGGCGGGTGAGAAGGAGCGCCTGTGGGTGGTGGACCGCAGCCACCCCATCGCCGGGGGGCTGGGGGAGTACTTCGAGCTGCCCCACACCGAGATGTACGGCGAGCCCTTCGACATCCCGGCGCCCGACGCGCTGGTGTTCGTGAGCTGGTTTGCCGGGGGCGAGGTCTTCCGCAGCGGCTGCTGCTTCAATCGCGGCCGCGGCAAGATCTTCTACTTCCGGCCCGGGCACGAGACGCTCCCCATCTATCACGACGCCAACGTACTCCGCGTCATCACCAATGCCGTGCGTTGGGCGGCGACGGCGCACGCGGCGCCGCCGACGTTCGGCAATGTCGAGCCGCTGGAGAAGCTGACCGGGGACTGACGGACCTCGGGGCGTGAGCGTGGGGCAGAGCACCCTACGCGCCGAGACCTGCATACCTATACGGTTGCGACCGCCCTGGTCTCGTCGAGGAAAAAACAGCAGGCGGCCCCGGTCTATCAGGGCCGCCTGCGACATGGCATGTTATGTAGCTGCAGCGTCGGGTGGCGGGCTACCAGCGCCGCTCTCGGCCACCACGCCCGCCGCCGCCCCCGCCGCCCCCGCGACCGCCGCGGCCACCACCGCCACCGCCACCGAACCCGCCACCGCCGCCGAAGCCACCGCCCCCGCTGCGCCCGCCGCCGCCGCTGCGCTCGCCGCCGCCGCTGCGCTCGCGCGGACGCGCCTCATTGACAGTCAGCGGGCGACCGCGAAAGTCCTGCCCATTCAGTTCGGCAATGGCACCGTCGGCGTTCTGTTCATCGAGCTCGACGAAGGCGAACCCTCGGTTGCCCATCATGCGCACCTCGGTCAGCGGCTCGAACTTCTCGAACATCTGCCGCACGTCCGCCTCCGTGGTGTCGTAGGGGAAGTTCCCTACATACAGCGTCTTGTTGGGCACGTGCCCTCTCCTCTCGTTCCGTCCCAGCGGAACCCTATAGTCGCGGTCACCGACCGCCTAGCGCTTCGTCCGCTGAACCAGCTGCCGTCTGCTCGACAGTCAGAGAGGACAGGGACGCCTCGCCGCGTGATTCGATTTCCACGCCGGTGGGGGATTACCTCTTGCCCCGTGGCTCATCGTCCGCACATCTGCTGCGCGCCTCAGCGGGAATACGTTCCCACCAGCCGCGCCTGCCCCAGGAGGTGCGGCTGCATCGCCCGCTCCACGTCGGCCGCCCTCGCCCGCAGGGGCAAGTCGAGCGGCGCGTCGAGCGCGTAGAGCGTGAACCGATAGTGGTGCGCCGGCCCCGGCGGCGGCGCCGGCCCGCCGTAGCCGACCTTGCGGAAATCGTTGAGCCCCTGCTTGGCCCCGCCGAGGTCCGACAGCGTCTCCTGGGTGGCGACGCCCTCGGGCAAGGCGGTGCGCGCCGCGGGCAAGTCGTAGAGCACCCAGTGCGTCCACGTGCCGCGCGGGGCGTCGGGGTCGTCCACGATCAGGGCGAGCGAGACGGCGCCCTCGGGCGCGCCCCGCCACGACAGCGGCGGGGAGACGTCGGCCCCATCGGCGGTGTAGCGGGCGGGTATGCGCGCGCCTTCCGCGAAGGCGGGGCTGGTGACGGCAAAGCGCTCTCCCACGGTGCTCACCTCCTCAGGCGGCGTGACCTCGGGGGCGGGCGGCTGTCGCCGGCAGCCGGTGGCCCCCAGGCCGAGTATCGCCGCAACCACGCCGCCGGCGACGATCCAGCGCGTGACTTGGCTCATGCTTCGGCCCTCTTCCACGATCTCATGTCCCCTGCATGCTACCATATCGCAGGCGCACCTGGAAGGGGCCCCATGCGTCAGCGGTCTCCTGGGCGCGGCGGGAATCGCCGGCCGACCCCGCCGTCGGGTCTGGGGGCGGGTGATCCGAACTGCGCACACCCGCGAGCAGGAAAAACTACCGGCGGCAGGTCAAGCCGTGGCCGCCGACGAAAACTGCGCGGAGCTCACCACAAGGAGGTAGTTATGTACCCTGGCGATCTGAGATACACCAGCACTCACCAATGGGCGCGCATAGAGGGCGAAACAGCCACCATTGGCGTCACCCACTACGCTCAGGACCAGATGGGAGATCTGGTGTACGTCGAGCTGCCCGAGGTGGGGGACGACGTCACCGCGGGCGCGCCTTGCGGGCAGGTGGAGTCGGTCAAGGCCGTCAGCGATGTCAATAGCCCGGTGAGCGGCGAGGTGACGGAAATCAACGAGGCCCTGGTGGATGCGCCCGAGACGGTGAACAAGGATCCATACGGCGAGGGCTGGCTTTTCAAGGTCCAGCTCAGCGACGCGTCGGAGGCGGAGGACCTGCTCGACAGCGCCGCCTACCAGGCGTACCTGGCCAAGGAGCAAGCGCCGTAGGGGGGACCCGGCCGCGGGCGATGCTGCCGCCCCGCGACGCCCGGCCGCCGCACGTGCCGATGGGTGTGACTCCAGAAGTGGGAATGCACAAGACATGCCTGGTAGCGCAGCCGTCTCGGCTGCGAGAGGTTGGCAGGCGAGGACGCCTGCCCCACCATAAAGAGTCACACCCGTGCCGATGAAGGCCGGCCTGCCGCCCCTCGTCACCGCTTCATGCGGAGGGGGTAGTCGTAGGTGACTTCCGATCCGCGCTGGCCTCGATTCCGCTCAAGAGCGGTGACGTTATCAAGCCCCCCATCGTCCTTGCCGTCGGGCCCGACGCTGTAGATGAGGTAGCCTGCGCCTGCATGTGCAGGAGTGGCCCTTGGTGGCTGCCCATTCCCAGCCGAGGGCCCTTCGACAGGCTCAGGACGGGCGGGCTGGGCCACATCGGGTCGGTAGATGAAGGGCTTGCCGGAGAACGGATCATCCGGGATCGCCCAGCCGCCGCGGGCTTTCAATTGAGCCAGAGAAGTTGGGTATTCGCCGTGCTCGACCTGGTAGGCCCGCAGCGCCAGCGCCGCCTGCATCATCCCGATCAATGCAATCCCCCTGTCACGCGCCTCCGACGCGCGACTGAAAACCGGGAAGAACGCCCGCGTCCAGATCGCGTATCGCGGGAAGCGGTCCCTTATCGTTTCCTCAAGCCGAACGAAATCCGCTCGGCTGTCCCGAGAGAGTTTCTTGTGGAGCGGCATTGTCTCCTCCCAGCCCCGTATGAAGTACGTTTCATCGAGCTTCAGGAATGGCATCCACACCACACGCGCAAGGGGGAAAAGCGCCCGCAGCGCGAACCTGTGCCGTCGCGCCCATGCTGGGCCCCGGTTCACTCCTGACATCGAGAACATCACCATGAAGTTGTCCGGACTCCGGCGCACGTAATCGAAGCCCCACAGCCCCATGGCTCGCTCTCCCTCCATGCCGTGCAGCCACGAGCCGGTCATGTCCACCTGGCCCAGCAGGTCGTAGAATGCGCGGCTCTCCTGCGCCGTCGGCGGGGCTTTCTCCAGGACCTCGGGGAGACCAGCGGACACGATAGCGATGCACGAGACGCGAACGAGCTGCGCGATCAGCGTCGGCTCGGCGCTCATGTGATTTGACATGCGAATCGCGGTCCCCAGGTCATCGAGCGCCGCGCCTGCGCGCCCGTCGCGGGCGTCCACCAGCGCCTTCGCGACCAGGAAGCGAGTCGCGTTGCGCGCTTGTCCCAAATGGGGGAGCAGCGCCTCGAAGCCCTTCTCCCACTCGACCGGGAAGCGGCACGCGGGGCGCAGAGAAGCCTCTCTGAGCAGCCGGAAGTCACCCTCATGTTGGGCCAAGAACGCCTCGATCTCGGCTTGCGATGGCGGCGGCAGCCCCTTTCCCGGCTGTCCCGAGAACCGCCAGGGCCCATTGTACAAAGCCCTCCGCAAGAAAAGCGTATCCTCCTCGTTCGCCAGCCCATTGAACGCCTTCTGGTAAAGCACGGCGGCGTTCTCCGAGTCCGGAATCTTCGGCGGCGCGGCCTCCGCCGGCGTCAGCGGCGCGCCCTCGGCGCGCAGCCGGGCCAGCTCTCGCCCCAATCGCCGGCTCGCCACGACGTTGAGCACAATGTGGGCGAGAATGAGCAGCGCCAGCAGCGCGGCCGTGTAGCGCCAGGTCTTGCGCCACAACCAGGCCACGCCGTGCGCCGTGTGCCACGGCAATCCAAGCAGCCATCGCGGAGCCGCCCGGAAGGTCGGGAAACGGCTCGCGGCAGACTCGTCGCGGTCGCTCATAGCATGTCCTCCTGCTCCGGCATCGCTGCGAGTATCGCCTGGCGCTGGCGGAACGCCGCCAGCGCGTCTGCGCTTGCCTCGCCGCTCGCCGCCGAGATGCCCACGTTGCCCGTCAGTCGCGCCAGCCGCGCCGACTGGGCGCGATCTATCCCCAGGTCGAGGGCGATCAAGCCCAGCAGGCACAGCGCGTAGGCGAGCGGTCGCGCCCACGTTCGCCGCGTCGCCCGGGCGGCGGCCGCGCGCAATACGCGCTCGCGCACCGCCTCGGGCGGCGCCGCGGTCGGCAGCGCGCGCAGCCGTGCCTCGAATTCCTGCTCCTCATGATTGATCATGGCGATGACTCCCTTGCCAATACCCTTCGCTAACGCTCAGGGTGACATAGAACCTATCCTAAAACTCACACTCCACGGGCATGTCATTCCGAACCCTTCGCATGCCGTCATTCCGAGCGCAACGAGGAATCTGCCCCTGCTCAGGGCAAGCTCCGTGAGGAATCTCGGTTCGGAACGAGATCCCTCGTTGCCGCTCGGGATGACAGTCGGTCGGTTCTTCGGATAGGCTCATAATGTCGCTGATGCTTTGCGCGGTGTTGGTGTCATTCAGCACCCCCCAGCGCGCGGCGCAGCTTCTCGATGGCATAGCGATAACGGCTGGCGACGGTATTCGGTCGCGCGCGCGTGATGGCGGCGATCTCGGCGAAGGTGAGGCCCTCGTAGACCTTGAGAACGACGACCTCGCGCTGGTCCGGTGGCAGCTCGCGCAGGGCGCCCTCGGCGCGCTCCACCGGCAGCGCCTGCTCCTGGTCAAGGCAACTCGCATCGAAGAAGCAGGCGTGGGAGGGGTCGGTGGGCTGCTCGCGATGGGGCCTGCGCAGCATCGAGATGGCCTGGTTGCGGGCGCTTGCGAGCAGGTAGGCGCGGGGGTTGCGGATGCGTCGCCAATCCCGGCGCGCCGCCTTGAGGAAAACCTCGCCCAGGGCGTCCTGCGCGTCCTCCGGTGAGCGCAGCACGGCCAGCAGCAGCCGATATACCGCGGCGGCGTGTCCATCGTAGAGCCCGCCGAGGTCGGCGCGCGCTCCGGTTGCTCGGGGCCGGTCCAGCGCCACCGCGTCGCCTGCGTCGGAGAGTGCCTCCATGCAGTCACGCCCTCCCGTCTTCATTGACGCTTCGGCGGCCAGGTTTTGTCTATGCCCAGGGCGGTATCACAGCCGGGGTTTAGCCGCCTCTGGCGGTGCGGTGCCACGTTGCCGCTCGCCAGCGGGGCAGCAAGTCGGCCAGGGCGGCGGTGATGCGACGGGCGGCCGCTTGCGCCGTCTCGCGGCGCAGGGGGCCGTCGCCGCGCAGGTCGTCGAAGGTAAGCGCAGGGCCGATGCGGATGCGAATCCCCGCCGGGCGGATGATAAAGGAGTGACGCGCCAACGCGCGATCGGTGCCGTCCACGCCCATCGGCACCACCGGCGCGCCGGTGCGCAGCGCCAGCATAGCGATGCCGAGCTCCGCCGGCGTCAGGCGGCCATCCTGGCTGCGCGTGCCCTCGGGGAAGACCATGACCGGCTCGCCGCCGCGAAGAATCTGCTCCGCCTGCCGCAGCGCCGCGCGATCCGCCACTCCCCGCCGCACCGGAAACGCCCCCAGCGCGTGGATGAGCGGCCCCAACAGCGCCACCTCGAACAGCTCCGACTTGGCCATGAAGAAGACCTGGCGATCCACGGCGACGGCGGCGACGGGGGGATCGAGGTAGCTGGTGTGATTGGGGGCGAGGATGACGCCTCCGCGCCGGGGGAAATGCCGGCGGCCGCTGACCCGCCAATGGCAGAAGACGAACAGCCACAGCCGAATCGCCTTTGCGCAAAAGAAGTAGAACAGGCGGCGCGGCAGGCGCTTGGGCCAGACCGCGCGCAGTACTGCCGCCCGCTGGTGAGATGGCTGTCGCATGGATCGGGACTATGATCGCGGAGATGTCATTCTGAGGCGAACCCCCAAAGCCCACCTTCGCGGGAAGGGTTCACCAGTCGGCGGGGACTTACCTGCCGCGCACCGGGGGGGAACAGGGCGGCAACAAGACTGGTTGCGGCGACTGGGCCAGAACTCCGTCTTTAGCGAGCCTTCCTCGAACCGCAATGACTTATCGTGGTTCGCTCGGCACCCCCTCCCTTCAAGGGGGAGGTTGGGTGAGGGTGACACGGCTGCGGTGTGCGGCTCCACCCGACTTACCCTCACCCGCCCCGCTCTCGCGGGGCGCCCTCTCCCTGGAGGGGAGAGGCGTTCGGGCGCAGCCCACGCGGCGGATTGCCCTGACAGCCAAGAACGAAGCTCCTGGCGATTGGCTGCGGCGCTTGACAGCCCGCCGCGCCGCCGCCTATCATGGCCCCGCGAGTTCCTCCCATGACCGATGCTCCGACCACACCCGGCCTGGTTTGCTTGCGCCCCGAATGGGACGAGTACTTCATGCTGCTGGCGAAGCTGGCGGCCATCCGCTCGACCTGCCTGTCGCGGCCGGCGGGGGCGGTGATCGTGCTCGACCGCCAGGTGCTGGCGACGGGCTACAACGGCTCGATGCCGGGGGTCGCCCATTGCACGGACAAAGGCGTATGCTTTCGCCGCAGCGCGGGCGCGGGCGAGAACGATAAGTACGACATCTGCCGCGCTATCCACGCCGAGGCCAACGCCATCGCCCAGGCCGCCCGCCGCGGCGTCAGCATCGAGGGCGCGACGGTCTATACCACCCTTGCCCCGTGCTTCGTGTGCACCAAGCTCATGGCTAGCGCGCGCATCCGCCGCGTGGTCTATGAGCACGAGTACGAGTCCCCCGACCGCGAGCGCGACGAGATCTGGCGGCGCGCGCTCGACGACGCCGGCATCGAGTGCGCGCAGCTCACCCTCACCCCCGACACCGTGCGGCGCGCGGGGGAGCTGATCTCCGGCGTCACTTCTCTGCGGCGGCCGCTGTCCGCAACGGGGGAACCGCTGAAACCACCCACAGATTTCACAGATGACACAGATTAAGGGAGGAAGGAAATGGCGGGCGAAGCCAATTCCTTGTGATTGCTTGCTCTTCTCGCCCGTCTCTTGTTTTCTCATCTGCGCAATCTGCGGTTAACAAGGGAAAGACCTAAGATGATTCCCGGCAGCCAGCCCGTTATCGCCGTCAGCGGGCGCACCTTGCCCGAGGCGTGGCAGAACGCCATGCTCGCCCTCTACGAGGGCGGACTTGACACCGCCACCTCCTTCGACCGCGCCGGCGACCCCCAGAGCAAGGATGCCACCGTCATCGTCACCGTCGAGGAGCCCTTCGCCGAGCCGCGCCTGCACAAGCGGGCCATCCCCGCTGGCCTCGAGGAGCTGGAGATCTACCGGCTGGAGGTGGTGGCGGGGGTGCACGATCATTGGGTCAACCGCTTCGGCGAGGAGTGGAACTACACGTACCACGAGCGCCTCCGCGCCTACGACGCGGGCGACGGCAAGCCGGTAGATCAAGTGGCGACCATGCTCGACCAGATCTGCGAGGCGCGCGACCTGTACCGCCGGCGCTTCCAGGTGGTCACCTGGATCCCGGCGGTGGACCCGCACATCATAGACCCGCCGTGCTTGCAGCGCCTGCACGTGCGCCTGCTGCCGACGCCGGACGGCGCGTGGACGCTCAACCTCAACACTGACTGGCGCTCGCGCGACGGCTACAAGGCGTGGTTCATGAACGTCTTCGCCATCACCGATCTGCAGCGCCTGCTGGCGCAGGAGATCGGAGAGCGCCGCGGGGTCGAGGTGCGAGTGGGGCGCTACTGCGACAAGTCGGATTCGCTGCACATCTACGGCAAAGACCTGGAGGGGGTCGGAGGGTTCTCCGGGTTCCTGCAGCGACTGCGCGAGAAACCGCTGGACGAGCTATGCTGGAGCAGCGAGTTCTGCCGGCCGATGTTCGTCGAAGCGCGCCACCGCCTCGCCGCCCAGCTCGACGCCGAGCGCCGGGGCCTGGGCAAGGGCGTCATCGCGGCGGGCGTGGACGCGGCGACGTTCCCCTATCCCGCGGAGTGGGATCGGTAGCGGCGGGCCGTTTCGGCGCGCTGCGCCAAGACGTCCGCGCATAGACCCGCTGCGGCGGCGCACAGGCCCGCCCTGAGGGTGTATAATAGGCGGCGAGGGGCATCGCCATGAACGCAAACGAAGCGCGACGCGCAAGAGCGGTTTGCCGTTCCCCTATCGCCGTGTGTCCTCTTCCCTTTTTCTCCTTCATGCTTTCCACATCGCGCATCGGTTTCCCGGCTTCGAGCTTATGATCCGCCCGGAAGGAGACGATCATGCTCAGTCGCACCTCGATTGGCCTGGTTGTGGCAGTCGCATGGTGGATAGTCTGTGCGCCGGTGCCAGATGCCGTTCGCGCCGATACGTTCGACGCGGGGGAAGCGGCGCTCGGCGATCAGCGCCTGGCTAAACCTCTGACCCTCGACCTGACGCAAGAGCCGGTGTCGGATCTGCTCGCCAGGATCGGAGCGGCCACCGGCGTCCGGCTCTCCGCGCGCCAGATGGACAACGACAAGGTCAACGTCTTCGTCAATGACCTGCCTGCGCGCGATTTGCTGGCGCAGGTGGCGAAGCTGTACCGCGGTCGGTGGGAGCGCGGAGATGGTGAGTACGTCCTGGCGTCGCCCGATGACCGCGAGCTGCTGTGCGCGAAGGCAATGGAGCGCTACCGGGCCGCCCAAGAGGCCCGCTATCGCAAGCTGGTCAGCGACGCCCTTGCCAACCTCGGCGCAGACGATGGACAACTGAGGCAGATCGCCCGTGAGGATCCCGAGCTGGCGCTCAATCTGGCGGTCAACAGCTACCCCTACACGGTGCTGGCCTACCTGACGCCGGAGCAATTCGAGGACTTCTTCGACGGCGGCAAGCCCATCCTCATGTTCAACCAGATGCCCGCCGAGCTGCAATCGCAGGTGCGCGATCACGTGTCCCGCTTGGAAACCGATGAGCCCTCCGCCAATGTGCGCTCCGATCGCCTGGGGCAGACGGGCTACAAGATCTACCGCAACGGCAAGTGGGGCATGACCGGCGTCAGCACGACAATATGGCAGCCGAATTCCGACATCTTTTCGGGCGGCTTTGGAAATGTGCCCGAGTGGTCACAGCAGGACTGGCTGGGACGCCGCCTGCCGGAGGCTGCGGACAGACTCGGCATCGTGCGCGACGACACCCTGAAGTTCCAGTGGCAGCGGCGCATCCCGCGCGACACGCCCAACGAGGCGTTCACCCATGCTCCGCCGCCGACGATCGAGATGAAGCCGCGCCGCGACAACCTGCGCGGCGCAGGGTTGACTCAGGTCGAGCGCGCGCTGCACGAGGAGTACGGGGTGCAAGTCGTCGCCGACAGCTACTGTCGCTTCCAATTCAGGTACCTGCGAGACGGGCCGACGCCGGCGCCGCTGGAGATGTTCCTGGACGTGGTGGCAGTGGACTTCGATTATGCGTGGGTGCGCGAGGGCGACGTGGTGCGCCTGCGCAATCCGCTGTGGTTCGAAGCCGATGGCAAGGAGGCGCCGACCTGGCTGTTCAAGGAACTCGCCGCGCGCATCAAGAAGCATGGGTGTCTGCGGTTGGACGATGAGCTGTGGCTGGTGCGAAATTGCGAGCGCGAGGGGCTGTGGCGCCTGTACTCGAGCCAATACAAGGGCCTATATTTCCCCAACGCGATGTCGCTGCGGTACGACTGGCATCTGTTCCGCGCCTTTTCCATGCTAACGCCGCAGCAGAAGGAACGCTGCTGGGGCGAGGGCGTGCCCGTCGCCGAGATGAGCGGCGAAGCGCAGGCACATCTGGTGCAATGGATCCGGGAGGCGCGAAAGCTCGACCAAGACGCGCCCCTCGACCTCAGCCCGGCCACCCTGACCGTCAGCCGCAAGGTCTCGCCGATCAGCGAGGCGGGTGATATTGAGGGCGCTATGTACTACAGTGACGATGCCATCGTGGTCAGCGTGTCCGGCCTGCCGCCAGATCCTCAAAGTGGCTCGACGGAGTTGCAGCGGTGGATGCGCCTCACCAAGCGTTGGCCGGCGGAGGTGCTGGCGGCGTTGCCGTAGAGCCGGGCCGCCCTTCGCCGCTGCCAGCGACAGGGTGATGCTAGACCGAGCTTGAGGAGGGTACCGCCATGACATGCGTACGCTGTGGAGCCGATGTCCCCGAGCAGGCCGGTTTCTGCCCCCAGTGCGGCCAGCCGGTCACCGCCGGTAAGCCGCCGGAGGGAAGCCCCGTCAATGTCCCGCAAGCTCCGCCCGCGCCGCGCAGGGCCGGCCTCGCCGGCCGCCTGAGCCTCATCGAGTGGCTGCTCAAGTATCGCGCGCATGTGATTCAGGACATCGCCGACGAGCGGCATCTGGGACGCTATGCGGCGGACGCGCTACTGGTGACGGTGGTGTGCTCTGTGTTCTATGGCTTCGTCGTCGGCGTGTCGGTAGGCGGGTGGCAGACCCTCTACGACCCGATCAAGCTGCCGTGGGTGCTCGTTTTCACCCTCCTGCTGTGTCTGCCCACGCTCTATGTCTTCAGCGCCTATCTGGGCAGCGGGCTGAGCCTGGCCCAAGTCAGCGTGGTGACATTCAGCGCCACGGCCGTGGTATCCATCACCCTGCTCGCCTTCGCTCCGGTGATATGGTTCTTCATGTTCACGGCCCCCGACAGCCACCACTTCTGGGTGCTCCTCAACGTGGTCGTCTTCGCGGCGGCCGGAGCCTTCGGTGTGGGCTTCCTGGTGCGCGCGATGAGACAGCTTCACGCCCAGCGGGCGGAGTTCCCGAAGGTGCGACGGCTGGTGAACTGGTGGGTGGTGCTCTACGCCGTCGTCGGCGCCCAGATGTCATGGCTGCTGCGGCCTTACTTCACCGCCACCGATGTCTTCATCCGGCCGCGCGGCGGGAACTTCTTCGTCGCCGTGTTGCGAACGCTCATCGAGTGGCTCTCGGGCCGGGGTTGGTAGGCATGGCAGGCACCGGCGCGCCGGCGCAAGCTCGAGCCTTGTTGCCCCTCGGCGGAGTCGTGGGGAGCCTATTTCACCACCGCGAGGAGCTATTCGCAGCTCTCCGCACCGGCGCCGCCGCCCGCGCCTTGGCTCTGCGCATGACTGCGTACGTGGTGCTATTCGCCGGCGCGTACGGCGTGGTCATCGGCATCTACGCCGGCGGGTGGCAGGTGGGGTACGACCTGGTGAAGCTGCCGTGGGTGCTGCTGGCGACGCTGGCGCTGTCGGCGGCCTCATTGTACGTCCTCAACGCGTTCGCCGGAGCGCGCATGTCGTGGGCGCAGACGATCGCAGTCGTGCTCACCGGGCTGCTGGCGACCGTGACCGTGCTGCTCGCCCTGCTGCCGGTGGTCGCCTTCATCATGTTCTCGGGCGAGCGCGACTACTACTTCACGGTGTTCACTAATGTCGTCGCATTCGCCATTGCCGGCTGGTGCGGGGCGCGCTTCGCCATGGAGGCCACGGCCGCGATGCACGAAGATGAACCCACCCGCAAACGGTGCCTCGCGGTGATGCGCGGGTGGACGGCAGTGTACGGCCTGGTGGGCCTACAGATGGCGTGGCTGCTGCGGCCATACTTCCGCCAGACGGAGGTCTTCATCCGACCGCTGGGGGAAGGCGGCACCGTGTTCGAGGCCATCGCGCGGCTGCTGTGGAGAGTGCTCGTCACCGGCTGGTCCTAGCCGCCGCGCCCGGCGCCGCATCACAGGCGATGGCGCCCGTGCCACATTTGGCTGCGCCTAGCCGGCCTGGCCCCGGTTGAGCAACTCGACAAGTACGCTTGGCGCACGTCCGAGGCCTACCTTGGCATCGGGGTCAAGTTCCCGTGCGGGGATGATCTCGACTCCGGCAGCCTGCAGCCTTCGGACGGTGAAGGCCGCGGACATGATTAAGCGCAACAGCGCCTCTTCGAGCAGCACCAGCCCGTGAATCTCGCTCAGCGGCCTCGGCTCTCCCTGCAAGCGCGCCCAGAAGACGACGTTATAGTAGACGCCTTCAGGGATCACGTCGCGGGAGACCGGCTGCCGGCTGATGAGGAGGGGGCGGGGGAGGGTGCTGACCGCGATTTCGGACGGGTGCCCGTCGAGATCAGCGTAGAAGCACTGCGCCGCGGATTCCACCGTCGCCCGGCAGCCAACCTCCTCCATGAGTTCCCTTTGGATGCATTGCCCCCAGGTTTCCGCGTGCTCACGCCGCCCGCCGATCCGGCCCAACTCCAATCTGCCGCCGCCAGAGCCAGCCAACGACGCATCGTTCAAGCAGAACATATAGCGGTTATCATTCAAGCGGGTGAATATGCCCGCGCCCTGCGGGGCGCCTGCGGGGACGATCTCATCAAGGGTTCTCTCGTGCATCTTATCGCGCCCCGACTTGATCGGGGCGCGCTCCGACCCCATCGGCGTCCATCTGCGGTTAGATATCCCTCACTCGCACTCGTCGCGGGCGTCGCGCAGCATGAGCCGTCGCACCGCCTGTGCGGGCTGCATATCCTCGAACAGCACCGCGTGCACGGCGCGCGTGATGGGCATGTCCACTCCCGCCTGCTCCGCCAGTCGCACCGCCGCGCGCGTGGTCTGCACGCCCTCCGCGATCATGTTGTCCATGCCCGCCAGGATGTCGGCAAGCGCCCGGCCGCGCGCCAGGTGGTAGCCGACATAGTGATTGCGGCTGCGGCGGCTGGCGCACGTCGCCACCAGGTCGCCGATGCCGCTGAGGCCGATGAAGGTCGCAGCGGCGGCGCCCAGCGCCACGCCTAAACGGGTGATCTCCGCCAGCCCGCGCGTGACCAGCGCCGCCTTCGTGTTTTCGCCGAAGCCGAGGCCGTCGTTGATCCCGGCGCCGATGGCGATGACGTTCTTGAGCGCGCCACCGAGCTCCACCCCGACCACGTCGGAGTTGGTGTAAACGCGAAACGTCGGCTGCATGAACAACTGCTGCGCGCGTCGCGCCCGCTCGCGATCGGCGCAGGCGATGACGCTGGTGGTGGCGATGCCGGCCGCCACCTCGGCGGCGAGATTGGGCCCCGACAGGCAGGCGGGACACGCGCCCCACGGCGCCGGCAGCTCGTGGGTGATGACCTGCGTCATCCGCAAGCCCGTGTCGTGCTCCAGGCCCTTGGCGGTGCTGATCAGGAAGTGCTGCGGGGCCAGGTGCGGGCGCAAGGCGCGCACCGTTTCACGCATTCCCTGCGACGGCACCGCCAGCGTCACCATCTCCGCACCCGCGACCGCCGCCCCCAGGTCGTCGAGGGGCTCCACGCTCTCCGCCAGGGTCACGCCCGGCAGGTACTGCTGGTTCTCGCGGCGCAGGCGCAGCGACTCCGCCATCTGCTTGCGGCGCGCCCACAGGCGCACGGCCTGCCCCGCGCGCCCCAGCAGCGCCGCCAGCGCCGTGCCCCAGCTGCCGGCGCCGACGATGGCCGCCGGCGGACGCGAATCACTCATGCTCGTGCCCCTTCCCCGGGGGCGAATCGCTCCTGGAGGAGCCGATCTTCGATTCCTCGCCCCGCAGCAAGCGGCGCAGGTTGGGCGCGTGCAGGGCGATCACCAGCACCGCCGCCAGCGCCGCGAAAACCGTGTAGGGTCGTGGTTGACGATAGGCGAGCATGAAGATCGGCATGGAGGCGGCGCTCACAATCGAGGCGACCGAGACGATCCGCGTGATGGCCGCCAGCCCGACGAAAACCGCGAGCCCGCTCAGCCCCACCGGCCATGACATCGCGGCGACGACGCCGAATCCCGTTGCCACGCCGCGCCCGCCGCGGAAACCCAGGAAGATGGAGCACGTGTGCCCCAGCAGGGCCATCGCCCCCGCGCCAAGGGTCAGCGCGGTGGCGGCGCCGCCCGCGTACCCCCCATGGGCGGCGAGCGCCTTTGCCGCCAGCACCGCCACCGCGCCCTTGCCGGCGTCA
>Ga0307379_10002970_pt1 | contig 24744 bp, 26 predicted proteins | sample UN2MG_FD_202237 | JGI IMG/M metagenome (GOLD analysis project Ga0307379, IMG submission 202237) | Soil microbial communities from Risofladan, Vaasa, Finland - UN-2 | ecosystem: Environmental > Terrestrial > Soil > Coastal area > Acid sulfate soil | place: Finland: Risofladan, Vaasa | collected...
CCGGCGAAGGCCGTCCCCGCTGGCCGACCACCGAGAGCATCGCCAAGGTGCTGAGCGCCACCGGCGCCTCTTTCGACGACTTTACCGCACTCGTCACGGCGAAGCCCCGGCGGCGCAATCCGGCCCAGCCGATCCCGCTGATCGGCATGACGCAAGCGGGCGGCGGCGGTTTCTTCGACGATGGCGGCTTCCCCGTGGGCGGCGGCTGGGACCAGATCCGCTTTCCGCGCGTGGACGACGACAACGCCTATGCGCTCGAAGTCACCGGCGTTAGTATGGCGCCGCTCTACCGCGACGGCGACGTGCTTATCGTGTCGCCCAACGCGGCGCCGCGCAAAGGCGACCGCGTGGTGTTGCGGACCCTCGATGGCGAGGTGATGGCCAAGGTGCTGGTGCGGCGCACGGCCAAGATGGTGGAACTCGCCTCGCTCAACCCTGCCCATGCCAATCTCGTGTTTCCGGTCGAGCGGATCGACTGGATCGCCCGCATCATCTGGGCCAGCCAATAATCGCATGCGCCCTTAAAGCTGCCGCGCATCTCGTCTAAGATCGCGGTCATGCGGCTCGCCTCACGGATCCTCACCGCCCTACTCGGCCTCGCGCTGATCTGGTTCTTGTGGCCATTCGGCGGCAGCAACGAGGTGGTGACCGCCGTGTCGCCGCCGCCGCCCGGGCATGAGGGTCGGCTGTTCACGACACCCGATATCCCTGCCACCAGTGCCCCTGCCCCCAAAGCTGCTACTCCCAAGGTGGCGGCGCCTCAGGCCGCGACGCCAAAATCCGCTCATGCGATCCCAGGTCCGCAGGCCATCCCAGGCCCGCAGACGGCGGGCGGTGGCCAGACGGCGGCGCTAACGACGGACGCAGGCGCCATCAAGCCCCCGCTCAAGCCCAAGCTCTATTACCGCGTGGTGGTGCGCGACGGCGGCACGCTGGACTCGGCCGGCACGGCCATCACGCTGGACGGCATCAAGGCCCGCGCGGCGCACGCCAAGTGCAAGGACAAGACGGGGCGGAGCTGGGCCTGCGGCGCGAAGGCGCGGCTGGCGCTGATGCGGCTGATCAGCGGCCGCGCGGTCACGTGCAAGGTGCCCGCCTCGGGGGCGCCGAAAGCGCTCACGGCGCGCTGCAGCGTGGGCGGCAAGGATCTGTCCGTCTGGATGGTGGACCAAGGCTGGGCCGAGGCGGCCGCACCGGCAGAGCCCAAACTTGCCAAGGCGGCGGACGCCGCGCGGCAGCGGCGCATCGGCCTTTGGCGCTGAGGTTAGTCACTCCCAAAAGAAAATGGCAAAACGCCGCTCGAGCGAGCGGCGCTTAACTCAAGCCGCCTACGAGTTGTCGCAGATGACCTGGACGTCGATATTGGCTTCCTCGCGGGTGGGATAGCCCTGCTTGCCAATCTGCATGCCGAGCTCGTCTTCGCTGACGACCTCCTTGTCGACGACGCGGCAATGCTGATTGTTGTCCTTGATGATGACGAACTGGCTGGCATCAGCGGCGGCGGCGCCGGCAAAGCTGAGAACCAAAACGGCGGCGAGAGCGTATTTGACAAACATGGGGTTCCTCCGGGTTGCAGTCACCGCACATGGCCACAGACATTTCTAAAACGCGCCTAATCCGGTTCGCGCAAACTGCCGACAATTGCGAGAGATTTTGTGGGTGGCGCGAGAAAAGGTACCTGTGTGCAATCGTGCCCAAGTGATTGCGCCTTGACCGTCAGACGATCACATTGGTCTGATATCGATCAGTCGGAAGCGCTAATCCTCAAAAGGGGACGAGATCATGTCGATCGGACTCATACTTATCATCATTCTCATTGTCTTCTTGTTGGGTGGCTTCAGTGGCCGCTTCGGCGGCTACGGTTATGGCTACGGAAACGGTGGCATCGGTCTCATCGGCATTATCCTAATTGTTCTCCTCGTCCTGCTGCTCATGGGCCGGATTTGATCGGCTAGGATTGCGCCGAAGCTGCCGTACCGAGCCGCACAAAAGCAGAGCGGCCCCGGGGAACCCCCGAGGCCGCTTGTTTTGATGTCCGCTTGGAAGAAGCAGGCAAGCTACATCTTCTTCGTTCCGGTCTCATCCGCCGAGTCGTCCTCGGACGGCGTACCCTCCATGTCCTTCGCGGTCGCCGCATCGGCGCTGACCCAGCCCTTGGCACAACCGTCCTTCCACTCGTCGGCGGAAATCTTGGCGTCCTTGGACGAGTCGACCATCTAGAAGTTCAGGATGTACGGCGTGGCCTTGTCTTGCGACAGGGTATCGCCGTCCGGTCCAGCCATCTCCCAGGCCTTGATGCACTCGGCCTCGCTTAGAATCTTGCCCGGACGGCCCGAGGGCGCTTCCATCTGCGAGCCTTCCGGCACGGGCGCGCCGGCACCGGCAAAGGCGTAGGTGGCGCTGGTCAACAGCATCACGGCAGTCAGTGTGGTGAGTTTCATAACTTGATCTCCTACGTTTCCTCGTGGGCTCAGCCCAAGCTGCGTGGAGGCGTTTGCTTCCACGTGCCCTTGCTCAAGAAACGCGCACTTACGGCTTCAGTTTCGAAATAGGAAAGGGACGTTGAGGCCCTAGCGGATGAGCTCGTCCGGCCAGCGCTTCTTGGTGCGCTACCGCGCTTCGCGCTATTTGAGCGCCTTGGCGATCAGCGCGCGGGTTTCGGGAATGCCGTAAAGCTCGACGAAGGAGCCGAAGCGCGGGCCCTGGGTCTGGCCGAGCAACACCTCGTAGAGCGCCGAGAACCAATCGCGCAGTGGCTCGAAGCCGTGCTCCTTGCCGACCGCGTAAACTTGCGCCTGGATTTCCTCGGCGAGAATTTTCTCCGGCAGCGCGTCGAGCTTTTCATCGAGATCGCCGAGCGCGGCACGCTCTTTGTCGGTCGGCGCGCGGTAGCGCTTCGCCGGTTTCACAAAGTCATGGAAGTAGCGGATGGCGTAGCCCACCAGTTCGTCGAGCAGCGGATGACCTTCGGGCGTGGCGTCGGGTGTGTACCGGCGGATGAAGCCCCACAGCACCTCGCGATCCTCGGAGTTCGAGGCGGACGCCAAGTTCAGCAGCAGGGCAAAGCTGATGGGCAACTCCGCTTGTGGGGGGGCACCCTCATGGACGTGCCACACCGGGTTCATCAGCTTGGGCGCCCACTCCTCTTTGGGATAGGCGGCGAGGTGGCCGACATACTCGTCGACCGCGCGCGGTATGACGTCGAAATAAAGCCGCTTCGCCTTCTTCGGGCTTTGAAACATGTAGAGCGCCAGGCTCTCGGGCGAGGCGTAGGTCAGCCACTCCTCGATGGTGAGGCCGTTGCCGCGCGACTTGGAAATCTTCTCGCCGTTCTCATCGAGAAACAGTTCGTAATTGAAGCCCTCGGGCTGCTGACGGCCGAGAATGCGGCAGATGCGGCCGGACAGACGCACCGAGTCGATCAGGTCCTTGCCCGCCATCTCGTAGTCGACGCCGAGCGCCGCCCAGCGCATGGCCCAGTCAGCCTTCCATTGCAGCTTGCAATGGCCGCGCGTTACCGGCACTTGCGTCAGCTTCTCCGTGTCTGGGTCCTTGTAGAGGACGGTGCCCGCCGCCAGGTCGCGGTCGATGATCGGCACTTGCAGCACCTTGCCGGTGGCCGGCGAGATCGGCAGGAAGGGGCTGTACGTGGCGCGGCGCTCCGGTCCCAGCGTCGGTAGGATCACGTCGCGAATCGCCTCGTAATGCTCCAGGACCTTCAGCAGCGTCGCGTCGAAGCGCCCCGAGGCATAGCACTCGGTGGCGGAGAGAAACTCGTAGTCGAAGCCGAAGGTATCGAGGAAGGCCTTCAGCCGCGCATTATTGTGCTGGCCGAAGCTGGGATGCTCACCGAACGGATCGGGCACCTGGGTCAGGGGTTTGCCGAGATGCTGAGTCACCATCCCCTTGTTGGGGATGTTGTCCGGCACTTTGCGCAAACCGTCCATGTCGTCGGAGAAGCAGATCAGCCGGGTGGGCACCTTGTCCTCGGTGAGCACGCGAAAGGCATGGCGCACCATGGTGGTGCGGGCGACCTCGCCGAACGTGCCGATATGCGGCAAACCGGATGGCCCGTAGCCGGTCTCGAAGATGATCGGACCGGTCGGCTGCGGAATCCGCTTGATACGGCTCAGCACTTTCCGCGCTTCCTCGAACGGCCACGCCTTGCTGACATGGGCGTGAGCAAGCAGCTCGGAATGGATCTCGATCTTGGCGCTGGGCGGGGAAGCCATGGATGAACAAGCCGTTGGTGGAACTTGGTTTGGAAGGGTGTGGGAAGCGACAAATTTCACAGTTTTCGGCGGCACGCCAGTATTTCCGCCCCTCCTGCACTCCGCCCTTGCCGGGAAACGTGCAATTTCCTACCGTCGCGCCGCTTCTAGACCAACGGGAAAAGAGGGGTGGCGAGCCTATGACTGCACCATTGGACCATCACGATGCGCTGATCTATGCGATGGTCACCATGTCGGCCGTGGATCGCACCATGACCGACGCCGAACTCGCCCGCATCGGCGAGATCGTCTCCCACCTGCCCGTCTTCGATACCTATGACGAGAACCAGCTGATCACCGCTTCCCAGGCCTGCGGCGAGATTCTGAGCGGCGACAACGGCCTTCAGCACATCCTGCAGATCCTCCGCGGCACCCTGCCGGCGAAGCTGCGCGAGACGGCCTATGCGGTGGCGCTGGAAGTCGCCGCCGCCGACCTCGACGTACGGCCCGAGGAAACGCGATTCCTCCAGATGCTGGCCGACAGCCTCGAACTCGACAAACTCACCGCGACGGCCATCGAGCGCGGCATCCGGGCGCGCAACACGGTGCTCTGAGCGAAGCACGGCACTCCGGCACCCTGACTTTACCATTTGCGAACGGTGGCCGCTGGAACCAAGGGTGTCGTGCGGCCGTTACTATATGATGAGCATTCTTAAGGCGGCGCTCGCGCGCGCGTTTCAATTCAGGAGGACGACATCATGTGGGGCGTGGCTGAACGCAAGACGTCAAGGTTCGGAAGAGACCTGGACATGGACGACCTCTACGACCAGATCGATACGTTGCGGGGCTATGTGCAGGATCTGTCGCGCGGCGCGGACAAGAGCGCCGGTCATGGCTACGAGCGCGCCCGTGATTTCGCGACCGGAGCGGCGCATGACGCCGAGGAGACGATGAAGTACAACCTTCCCGCCTCGCTCGTCATCGCCATGGGGCTCGGCGTCGTTGTCGGCTACTTTCTCCGCCGCGGCACCGAGTAACGCCTAGCGGGCGAGCTTGCCCGCGCCGGTAAACAGCGCCCCGCCGATCACGCAAGGAAGCGTGATCTGCGCCTGCCCCAGGGCGGTAGCCGCGACACAGCCCGTAGCAATAGCCAGAGAGCCCGCCGTCATGCCTTTCGACATGCCGGCCTCCGCGCTCATCTGTCTTTTCTGCGCGTCCTCGATGGCGCCGAACTGATCCTTACGGATCTTCTCCGATTCAAAGAGTTCGGCGGCCTCGATGACATCCTTTAGGGGCTTGGCCACCTCGGGCGGCTGGCGCTCGTATTCGGCGCGGTAAAGCCTGATCAACTCGCGGTCGCGCTCGGCGTAGGAGGCCAGGGTCCATTTTGCGGTGCCGCCGGTGGAGATCTTGTCGACGGCGCTCGGGTCGGTGCTCCAGCCCGTAAAGATCTTGCGGAAGGAAAAGTTGGAGTCCTCGTCGTTCTTCGACCACTTCAGAGCCTTCATGATGCGCATGACCGGCTGATGCTGGCCGGTGGCGACGTAATAGCCCCATAGCGCGTAGATACCTGGCGCGCCGCCCTGCTCCAGCGGCAGATCCATCAACGCTGGGCGCTTGTTATTGAGGAAATCGTCGATGAGCGGGCGCCTGAGCGGCATGCGCGAGGAGTTCTTCTCCAGCAGGGTCCGCCAATCGGGACGCCCCGAATAGACGATCGCCCTGATGATGACCTCCTGCTCCTTGTCGGGCATGGGGAACATGCGGGCGACGAGCGCGGGGCCGTCATGGGGATTGGTGCCGAGCACCCCGGCGATGAAGCCGATGCAGAACCACTGCTTTTCCTCGTCGCCGAAGAGACCGTAATCGAGCATGGCATGCACCGCAGGCGGCACGTTCCACAGATCGGGCTTTTTGCGATAGTTGGAGACCCAATCCATCAGCCGGTCGGGCGAGGAGAAGGCCGATTGCGGCGGCTGCTGCTGGGTCTGTTGCGGAGGCGCGAAGGTGGGGGTGGTTTGCACCGGGGCGGCATAGGCCGGCTGCGGCGCGGGCTGTTGCGGGGCAGGTTGCGGCGACGACAGCACCCTCTGCCGGGTAACCGCCTGTGGCGCTGCGACCGCCGGCTGGGGGGATAGGGGCTGCACGTCCTCGCGCGCCGCCTTGTCCGCAGCCGTGTCCGCAACCTTCGGCGCAGGCGATTCCGGCGGACCCAACCGCTGCGGCGCCACCTGCTTCGGCACGTAACTCGTCTTGGGCGCCTCGGACACCGCGCGGCTTTGCGCGGCGCAAGGCAACGCCAAGGCGAGAACGCCGATGGCGGCGAGCGCTATGGTCGTGGCGATACGCATGTCATCAGCTTCCTCCCCCCGGCCCCAGAGTGCTGACGATTTACATCGACAAAGTTAACGCTAACCGGCTTGCGGCCAGCGCGAAACACCATGATTTTCAAGCGTTTCGTGGCGATTTAATGGCCGGCGCGTTAACCATAACAAAAGGTTACCGCCGTTCAAGCCTCGCCTGCCCGCTGGAGTGTCCGGCCGCCCTTCCCCTCGCGAAGCAGAAGGGCGGCCGGGGCCTCGCAGTCACGCCGCTAGGGAGCGATTTTCAACGCGCGAGGTCGACCGTAAAATCCGTGCATCTCCTGGGCCTCGTGTTCCTTCGGTTACCTCGGACTCCAGAGTGGCAAGCCAGAGCCTTCGGCCAAATAAATCTCGCGTTTCAGCCAGGTGGTTCTGCGTGAGCAGTCCCGTTTGCTGTTGCATCAAACATGGGCGCTCCAGTAGCATTATTCCAATCGATAGGATCGATGATGAGTATCGATCATGCCAATTTAAGCCGTCTGGATCTCAACCTTCTGGTTGCGTTCGATGCGCTTATGACCGAGCGGAGCGTCACACGCGCCGCCAGCCGCGTCGGGCTCGGCCAGTCGGCCATGAGCCACAATTTGGCCCGGCTCAGAACCCTGTTCGGCGACGAACTCCTGACCCGGGGCGCCGATGGCATGCGCCCGACCCCACGGGCGATGGCGCTCGCCGATCCCGTGCGTATGACGCTGGCGCAGATCCAGTCGGCCGTGCTTGAGCGCGAGGTGTTCGAGCCGGCGACCGCCCAACGCGTATTCAGAATCGGGCTTGCGGACTCCATCGAGGTTGCCGTTATCCCCACGCTGATCGAGCGCTTGCAGGAGTTCGCGCCCGGCGTGTCGCTGCGACTCCGCTCGACCAACCGTCTCAGCATCCTGGAAGAGCTGGAAACCGGAGTCCTGGATCTCGGCATCGGCGTGTTCAACGAAGGCCAGACCCACCACAAGCGACGGCAACTTTATACCGACAGCTTTCTCTGCCTGTTCAGCGCCGAGCAGCTCGGCCTCACGCCGCCGATCTCGCTGCAGGACTATCTGCGTTGGCCGCATGTGCTGACGAGCCTCGCCGACGATTCCCGCGGCGCGGTGGATGAGGTGCTGGCCAAGCAGAAGCTCAGCCGGAACATCGTCATGACCACGCCCGGCTTCCTCGCCGTACCCTTCGTGGTGCGCCGCGCGCGCGTCATCACCACGATGCCGTCGCGTCTCGCGCGCTATTTCTCCGAGACCTTCGGCTTGGTCACGAGCCCGGTGCCGGTGGACCTGCTGAGCTTCACCATCTCGTTGCTGTGGCATGCGAGCTTCGACCACGATCCCGGGCATCAATGGCTGCGCCAGACCGTGACGGGGCTGGTTTCCGAGGACAATCTCGAGCTTTGAGCCTGACCCAGGGGATGTGGACAACTACCGATTAGGCGGCACACAGCCTCATTACTGGCTGCATTATTGGCGCGATTTCGAATCGCAGGAGGTTGTTGATGGCTACAAGCACTTCACTCGCCAAAGATCGCGCGGAGCGCTGCGATGCGCTGAGCGAGGTTCTGGCCGATAGCTGGTGGGCCGTCGGTCTGCGCGGCCTGTTCGGCCTCGCTTTCGGTCTCATCTGCCTGCTGGTGCCGCAAGCAGCGATCCTCGCGCTGATCCTGCTGTTCTCAGCCTATATGTTGGTGGACGGCGTCTTCGCCATCGCCTCGGGCATCAAGGCGGCGCGCAACGGCGAGCGCTGGAGTCTGCTTGTGCTCGAAGGCGTCGTCGATATCGCCGCCGGTTCCATCGCCTTCCTGTGGCCGGCGATCACCGCGGTCGCCTTCGTCATCCTCATTGCCGTGTGGGCCATCATTTCCGGCGCGTTGATGCTCGGCGCGGCCTTCACCTTGAAGATCGACCATGGCCGCTGGTGGCTGGCGCTCGGCGGCATCGCCTCGGTGATCTTCGGCATCGTCTTGCTGGTCGCCCCGGTGATCGGCGCCGTGGTGCTCACCTGGTGGCTCGGCGCCTACGCCATCGTGTTCAGCGTATTCCTCCTGGTGCTGGCCTTCCAGCTCCACGCCAAGAAAGAGGAGCGCGACGCCAAGAAGACGGCCGCGCGGCCCGCCGCCAAGCGGCCCGCGGCTAAGACAGCGGCGAAGAAAGCCTGAGCCGCTTTGGCGCGATTGCATGATCGAGGGGCGGCGCTTCCGGCACCGCCGGCACCCCCTTTTCGTTGCCGTCACGCGACCGCTGACCTCGATCAGGCTTTAAGTCTCTCGGCCTTGTGATCGGTGGTGCGGTTGGCTTGTGGCGGGCCGCGCGGCACACTAGCTGACAGTCAGTTGGTCACGAGCACGCGGCACCTATGGATAATCTTTTTGGCCAAGGCGACAGCCTGATCCGGCTCGGCGTGTTTATCGGGGTCTTCCTGGTAATGGCGCTGATCGAGTTCGGCTGGCCGAAGCGGACGCTGATCGCCCCGAAGGGACGCCGTTGGCTCACCAATGTGGGCATCAGCGTCACGGCCGCCTTCGTGCTTCGGCTGATGGCCGCCACCGCCGTGCCGATCGCGGCGATCGCCGCGGCGTTCTACGCGCAGAGAAACGGCATCGGACTCCTGAACAGCGTGGCATGGCCCGCATGGGTGAAGATCGCCATCGCGCTGATCGTGCTCGACCTCGCCATCTGGGCGCAGCATCTCGTCTCCCACAAGATTCCGCTCCTGTGGCGCTTGCACCGCGTGCATCACGCCGACCGCGATATCGACGTGACCACGGCGATCCGCTTTCATCCGGTGGAAATCGCGCTGTCGATGCTGTGGAAGATCGCCGTGGTGATGGCGCTCGGGGCCACGCCCCTGGCGGTGTTCCTGTTCGAGGTGATCCTCAACGCCTGCGCCATGTTCAACCACGCCAATATCGCATTGCCGGGCTGGATCGATAAACCGTTGCGGCTGCTGATCGTGACGCCGGACATGCACCGGGTGCATCACTCGGTGCTGCGCCGCGAGCACGACTCCAATTACGGCTTCAACCTTTCGCTCTGGGACCGCGTATTCCGCACCTACACCGCCCAGCCGCGCGACGGCCATCAGGGCATGACGATCGGGCTTACGCCTTATCAGAGCGAGGATCCGACCCATTTCGGCTGGAGCCTGTGGCTGCCGTTCCGGCGCGCGGGCTTCAAGACAACGCCCGCGCCGGAACGGCCCCCACCCGATATGCGCGCGGATGACGCCACTGCCTAAGCGCGTCTAGAAAAAGCTCATGGGGAAGTAGCGCAGGAACAACTCCTCGTAGCGTCCGCTGTCATGCACCTGCTCGAGCCCGTAGCTGAGAATCTCGGCGAGCTTGCGGTTGCCCTTCTTCACGGCAATGCCCACGCCCTCGCCGAAATATTTTGAATCCAGATACGGCCCGCCGCGGAACTCGCAGCACGCCTCGCTGGTCACGCCGTTGAGCCAGAAGGTCAGCGTGATGCCGTCGCCGAAGATGAGATCGATGGCGCCGTCCTTTAGCGCCTTCTGCGCGTCTTCCGGTGTATCGAAGGCGGCGATCGCGGCGTCGGGGAAGAATTTCTTGAGATAGGCCTCGTGACCGGTTCCCTTGGCCACGCCGATCTTCAGCCCCTCCACCGTCTCCGGGCGAATGTCCTTGAGGTCGCTTCCCTTGTGCACGACGAAGCGCGCCGGCGTGGCGTAGTAGCGGGAGGTAAAGTCCGCCGCCTTCAACGCTTCCTCGGTGATGCGGATGGAGGCGATCGCCGCGTCGGCTTCACCCTTGTCGAGGCTCGGGATGAGATCGTTCCAGTTCGTCGCATCGATCTCACACTGGACCTCGAGCACCTCGCAGATGGCTTTGGCGAGATCGACATTGAAGCCGGTCAGCGCGCCGACCTCGTCGTAATAGTGGAAGGGTGGATAGTCCGAGTCGGTGATGAAGCGAATTTTCTCCAGCCCCTTCATGTCCGGCCTCGGGCGGAGCGCGTCGCCTTGCCAATTGTCCGGAACAATGGCGCCCCTGTTTTGCGCCTGCGTCGGGGCAGGCAACAGCCAAGCGAACACCAGCGCGAGCACCAACGCGGCAAGCCAACCGGTCGCCACGCCGCGTCCATGGATGCGTCTCAGGAAACGAGGAATCATCGGACCGCTTTTCTCCACCCGATCCTCTTAGCGCGGCTTTGTGGCCTTCGCCAGCACGACATAACCCGTATAAATTGTACAGTTCCGTTATGCGACCTTGCCTCGGTACATGTGCGGTTCAACTTCCGGTGCGCGTTCTATATTGCGCCTATTCTACGTGCAAAGATGGCGTCGAGGGCGTTGTAGGGGGCGTTCCCGTGTCGCTGGTGGTTGAGAATAGCGCGGTCCTTGGCCGGGGCACGCGCAGCGCTGCGCACACAATGGTTCCGGCCGAGGCTGAGTATCAATTTCTGCTCGGGCCTCTTATCGACGCCGCCAAGCTGGCGCGGGCCTGCCGCCTCGCCGCCCAATGGGGTGTTCAGCCCCACGATGTGCTGATCGCCAATGGCTGGCTCGACGCGGACGACTACTACCGCGCCCTGGCAGGCACCTGCGGGACCCTGTTCAAGGAGGCGCTGTCGCCCGCCGACGCGGTGCCCGCGTCAAAGACGACACCACAGCAATGTCTGGCGACCGGCCTCCTGAAGGAGCGGGCGCAGTCCCGTCGCTTCGTGCTGGCGCCCGAGCGGCTGAGGCCGGCGGCCTTGCGCGCGATGCTATCGCAACTCGCCCCTTACGACTTCGCGCTCGCCACGCCGCGCGCCGTGCGGGGCGCCATCTATCATCACTTCGCGGCCATCCTGGCACGGGGCGTCACCGAGGACGCCGATCTCGGCACGCGGCTGGCGCGGGCCGGCTATCGCTGCCGGGTCATCGCCTCCACCACTTACGAGGAGGCGCCACGGAGCTTTATGAGCTGGGTCCGCCAGCGCACCCGCTGGCTCAAAGGCTTCGTGCAGACCTGGCTCGTGCATATGCGCGCGCCCGCCAAGCTGTGGCGGGAGCTCGGCCCGCGCGGCTTCCTCGCCTTTCAGGTGATGGTGGGTGGCACCGTGCTGTCTGCGTTGGTGCATCCCTGGTTCTATGCGCTGGTCGTCTACGAGCTATTCGGCGGCAGTGGCTTCCTCGCGCGTCCGGCGGGCCTGCCTGTCCTACCCTTCTGGACGATCGCCTGGTTCGACCTGATCTCCGGGTATCTGGCGGCCATGGCGCTCGGGCTGATCGCGGTGCGCCGCCGCGGCCTCGGCCGCCTGTCCTGGCAGATTTTGCTGATGCCGGCCTATTGGCTGCTGATCTCGGCGGCGGCCTACCGGGCGGTCTGGAAATTCATGACCGCACCGTTCAAATGGGAGAAGACCGACCATGTCGGCCCGACTGGCGCAGGTAACGAGGGGGATTGGAGCGGGTAGGGGGAATCGAACCCCCGACACGTAGCTTGGGAAGCTACTGCTCTACCACTGAGCTACACCCGCGTTGTTCGCCTCATACAATGAAACGGTCCGGGCGAAAAGCAAGTTGGCTTCACGCAGTGGTGAAGGCGCTTAGACTTGCGGTTAAGACCCCCGGCCCTGTTAATGGCCCATGCTGGAGGACGCCATGACCGACGCCGCGCTTTTCGTGCCGGATCACAAATTTGCCGACCCCAACGTGACCGCCACCGGCGTGGCCCGTGCGCGCGTGCCGCTCACCGCGTTGCGGACGCTGTGGATCAACACCGGCAGCCTGTGCAACATCACCTGCCGCAATTGCTATATCGAATCGAGCCCAGAGAATGACCGGCTCGCCTATATCGTCCGCGCCGAAGCGGCGGCGTTTCTCGACGAGATTGCGAGAGACAGCCTCCCCGTCACCGAAATCGGCTTCACCGGGGGCGAGCCGTTCATGAATCCGGACATGCTGGGCATGCTCGACGATGTACTGCAGCGCGGTCTCAAAGCTTTGGTGCTGACCAACGCCATGCAACCCATGCTGCGGCCGCGCATCCGCGACGGTCTCAAGGCGCTGCACGCGGCGTATGGCAGCCGACTGTCCATGCGCGTGAGCCTCGACCATTACACAAAAGCGCTGCACGAGGAGGAACGCGGGACGGGCACCTTCGACAAAACATTGGAGGGCCTCGAATGGCTCGCACGCGAAGGCTTCGCGCTGGCGCTTGCCGGGCGCACCTGTTGGGGCGAGAGCGAGGGGCACGCGCGCGCAGGCTACGCGGCGTTGATCGCGGAACGCGGATGGCCGGTTAACGCCGACGATGCCACATCGCTCGTGCTGTTTCCCGAGATGGACGAGACGGCAGACGTGCCGGAGATCACGCAAGACTGCTGGGGCATTCTCGGCATGTCGCCGGCCGAGGTGATGTGCGCCTCAAGCCGCATGGTGGTGAAGCGCAAAGGCGCTGCCGCCCCCGCCGTGCTCCCCTGCACGCTCCTGCCCTACGACCCCGCCTTCGAGATGGGCGACACACTGGCCGAGGTGGCTTCCGTCAATGGCGGCATGTTCGACCACGGCGCGGTCAAGCTCTGCCACCCCCATTGCGCCAAGTTCTGCGTGCTCGGCGGCGGGGCCTGCTCAGCCTGACGGACTATTTGATCTCAAACGGCAGATCGAAGCTCGCCGACTTGTCGCCCAGCTTGTCAGTGAATTTCAGCACGGCGATATATTTCCCAACCGGCGCGTCGGTGAAGTCCACGGTCAGAACGGCCATGATCTCCATATTCTGCTCATGGCTGTTGAAGGTGAACGTGCCGAACCCCTCCTGCTGGGCGACGACCGTACCCTCGCCGTCCTTGAGCACGAGATCGGCCACGAGCAAAGCGTGATTGAGGCCGTCTTTCGGCTGCCAGGTGAAGCCAACAGGCTCAACATAGATGACGAGCTTCTCGCCCTGCTTGAAGACGCTGTCGGGACGCCGGTCGTAGATGTCGAACCCGCCGGGCGGCCCACTGACAAACAGCGACTTGCGGAACAGCAGCGGACCGGCGTTCCATACTTCGAGCGTGGCCTTGCGCATCGTGTCGAAGGCCTCGAGATGCTTGCCGCCCTTGGAGTCGCTCTCGGCCTGTTTCGCCATGTCGGCTAGCGTCTCGGCGTGCGCGGTGCGCCCGGAATAGAAGCCGGCCAGAACGGCAAGCGCGACGACGACTGCGGCATGTTTCATGATGGCCTCCCCCGAGACGCGTTAGCGGCCAAAGCATCGCATATGGATCGGGTTTTCGCCACTCAATCGGCAAGGAGCGGGGATCGGCATTGTTCCGGCTGGGCCTCGCGCTAGAATGAGTCATGCAGGCCATCGCCCATGCCCTCTCCGATCCCGGGACCCGCGGCTGGCACCTCGTCGGCTGCCTCGCGCTACTCATGCTGCCCATGGTGGCGCTCGCTGTTTGGTTTCATCGCGGCATCGGACGCAGCTCCGGCGGCCGGGCGCTGATGCGGCGGCAGCGCGGCGCGCGGACTTGAGCGCGCGGGTCGTTGGCGGACGCGGCCTACAACGCCGGCGACGGCGCCTCGATCATGCGCGACATCCGTGCGGGCCGTTACGGGCAGCACGCCAAGGCCATGATGACGCGCGTCTACTGGTTCACCGGCGCATGGTTTCTGCTCAACGCCATCGCCTTCGGCATTCTGATTTGGGCGGACGAGATCAACCGCGTTGTCGACTGACGGGAGCCGTCTTCAGAACGGATTTTTCTCCGACTTGCCGCGCGTCCTGAAGAACTCGCGGGCCGCGGCAAACACCATCGGGCTCAGCAGCGCGAGCGCAATGAGGTTGGGGATCGCCATGAGCGCGTTCAGCACGTCGGCGAGCAGCCAAATGAAGCTGAGCTTGACCGTGGCGCCGATGATGGGCGCCATCGACCAGACAATGCGGAACGGGAAGATGACCCGCACGCCGAGCAGAAACTGCCAGGCGCGCTCGCAGTAATAGCTCCAGCCGAGCAGCGAGGTGAACGCGAAGACCGCCAGGGCGATGGAGGTGATCTCGCTGCCCACGCCTGGCAGCGCCGTCTCGAACGCCAGTGAGGTGAGCTCGGCGCCGGTCTCGCCGCTGGTCCAGGCTCCGGTGGTCAAGATCACCAGCGCCGTGAACGTACACACGACGATGGTATCGATGAAGGTACCCAGCATGGCGACGAGCCCTTGGCTCACCGGCCCTTTGCACTCGGCGGCGGCATGGGCGATAGGGGCCGAGCCGAGCCCGGCCTCGTTGGAGAACACGCCGCGTGCGACGCCGAAGCGGATCGCCGCCCACACGGCCGCGCCGGCGAAGCCGCCCGTCGCCGCGATGGGTGAGAAGGCATGGGCGAAGATCAGGCGAATGGCGTCCGGCACGGCCTGGACGTTGAGGAGGATGACGACAAGCCCGGCGCCGACATAGCTGATCGCCATGATCGGTACGAGCCAGCCGGCCACCGCGGCGATGCGGTGAATGCCGCCGATGAGCACGAGACCGACGAGAGCGGCGAGCGCCAAACCGGTCGCCCAGAACGGAACGCCGAAGGAGGCTTCCAGCGCGTCGGCCACGGAATTCGCCTGCACCATGTTGCCGATACCGAAGCCGGCAAAGCCGGCAAACAGCGCGAAGCAGACCCCGAGCCACGCCCAATTCGGTCCGAGCCCGTTCTTGATGTAGTACATGGGGCCGCCGACATAGTGGCCGTGCTTGTCCCTCTCGCGATATTTGACGGCCAACACGGCCTCGGCGAATTTGGTGGCCATGCCAACCAATGCCGTCATCCACATCCAAAACACCGCGCCCGGACCGCCGATGAAGATGGCCGTGGCCACGCCGGCGATATTGCCGGTGCCGATGGTCGCGGCGAGCGCCGTCATCAACGCGTTGAACGGGGTGATGTCGCCCTTGCCCTCGGCGACGCGTCCGCGCCACAGCATCCAGAAGGCAAAGGGCAGGTCGCGCAGCGTGCGCAAGCGCAGGCCAAAGGTCAGATAAAGCCCAACGCCGAGCAGCAGCACCAGCATGGGGACGCCCCAGACCAGGCCGTCCAGCCATTCCACAGCCTTGGTGACAGACTCCATGCTACGTCCCCTCGAGTTATTCTGATTGTTTGGCTGTTGCCCGCGCCCCTCTGCGGGTCACTCGTGGCGAGTCACTCCTGGCGGAAGTGCTTCGACAGCTTCAGACCTTGCGCCTGATAATGCGAGCCGATGCCCTGGCCGTAAAGGGTTTCTGGCAGCTCCGTGAGCTTGTCGTAGATGAGCCGGCCGACAATCTGGCCATCCTCGACGATGAAGGGGATGTCGAGGCTGCGCACTTCGAGCACCGCCTTGGCGCCGGGCGCCTTGCCTTCGCTGTAGCCGAAACCGGGATCGAAGAAGCCGGCATAGTGGACGCGATATTCGCCAATCAGCGGATCGAACGGCGCCATCTCCGCCACATATTCGGGCGGCACCGAGACGCTTTCCTTGGATGCCAGGATGTAAAACTCGTGGGGGTCGAGCACGAGGCGCCGGTCGCCGCCGAGATGAACCGCCTCCCAGAACTGTTGAACGTCATAAGCGCCGACCTGATCGACGTCGATCACTCCGGCATAGCGGCGGGCTCGGTAGCCGACGGGACCGGACGGCACGATCGGCGCCAGGCTGATGCTGAGATTGAGCCCTTCGCGGATCGCCGCCTCGCCCTCGACCAGCCCGACATCGGAGTGGATCGCGCGCAAGGCGCGGTCGCCCACCCGGCCTGGCCGCTCGTCGGCGTCAATCTGCTGGCTGACACGGCGGCGGAAACGGATCTGACTGAGGCGCGAACCGTAGCGCACCTTGATGGAGAATGTGCGCGGGCAAATCTCGGCAAAGAGCGGCCCGGCATAGCCTTCCGACACCGCGTCGAAACTGCCCTGATAGTCGCCAATCAGCCGCGTGAACACGTCGAGGCGGCCGGTCGAGCTTTTCGGGTTGGCGAAGGCGGCAATGGTGGGGCGAAGCTTCAGATGCTCGACCAGCGGCACGAGATAGACGCAGCCCGCCTCGAGCACGGCCTCCTTGGTGAGGTCGATCTCGTGGAAGGTCACCGCCGTCAGCTTCTCCCGCACGGTCGCCTTGGTGCCGGGCAAGAAGCTGGCTCGGATCCGGTAAGCCACCTTGCCGAGGCGTAGATCGAGGCTGGCGGGCTGGATCTGGCCCTCCTCGATCTCCTCCATGCCGGCGATCTCGCCGGAGGCGATCAGCGCCCGGATGGCTTGGCTGGGCAAAACGCCGGTGCGGCCAAGCCCGCTCTTGCGAGGCTCGCCGGATAATGGGGCGTCCTCGGGAAGCGCCTCGAAAAGCTGGTCGATTGGGCTCATAGCGGCTCTTATACGCGGCTCTTGGGTGTGCGGGCAGTTCTTCCGCACCATGGACGATGTTCTTGGCATTTGCCGGGGCTTCGGTCACCCTAAGCTCGTCCTTCTCCCCTGGTTTCACAAGGGGTCCGGCGTCTGGCCGCATCCCGAAAAGGCTTTTCCATGATTGCGCGAGACCAGCCCCTGGAAATCGGTTCACTCCTGTTCGACGGGCTCGACCAGATCGACCTCACCGGCCCGTTCGAGGTGCTGTGCCGCATCCCCAATTCCACCTACCGCATCTACGGCCTGACGGCCGACCCGGTGCGGGACGTGAAGGGCTTGCGGCTCACACCGGACGCGGTGATCGGGGAAGCGCCACAGCTCGACGTGCTGCACATCCCGGGCGGCCCAGGGCAAGAGGCGCTGATGGAGGACGAGGCGGTGCTGGGCTGGGTCCGGGGCCAAGCGGCGGGCGCGCAAATCGTGTTCTCGGTGTGCACCGGGGCGCTGATCTGCGGGGCGGCGGGGCTGCTCAAGGGGCGGCGCGCCACGACTTATTGGGCGGCGGCGCATCTCCTGCCCTATTTCGGCGCCACGGCGGTCGATGCGCGCGTGGTGGTAGACGGCACTCTCGTCTGCACCGCCGGCGTCACGGCCGGAATTGACGGCGCTCTCAAGTTGGCGGCCATGTTGCGCGGGGTCGAGGTGGCCGAAACTATCCAGCTCTATATGCAATATGCGCCGGAACCGCCGTTCAACGCGGGGTCGCCGGAGACGGCGCCACCCCAGGTCGTCGAGGCCGTGTGGGCCTCGGCCGCCGAGATCATGGCACGGCGGGCGGTGACCGCGCGGGTGGTGGCCAAGCGGCTCGGCATCGCCCTGCCCCAAGACGCCTAACCCTTTGGTGGGCTTGACTGCGGCGCCGGCCCGCGACATTAATCGCATCACTCGTGGTGATTTGGCCGGCCGGCTTGCAGCCACGTAAAATAAGTCGCTAAAAGGCCGTGCGAGGCGATTCAGCCGATCCCGGTCATTTGGCGGCAGCCAAGGTCCGGGTTTTTTTATGGGCCGGCCAAAACAAAGGCAGGAGTTCTGAGCATGGCCGCAAAGGACAAGAAAGACCGCAGCGCCGCCTGGCAGCCCGCCACGCAGCTCGTGCATGAGGGAACGCTCCGCAGCCAGTTCGGCGAGACGTCGGAGGCCATCTTCCTCAACTCGGGCTATGTCTATGAGAGCGCCGAGCAGGCCGAAGCGCGCTTCAAGGGCGACGAGGACGGCTATGTCTATAGCCGCTACGCCAACCCAACCGTGTCCATGTTCGAAGCGCGCATGTGCGCGCTCGAAGGCGCCGAGGCGGCGCGCGGCACGGCCAGCGGCATGGCAGCGGTGGCGGCGTCGCTGCTCTGTCACCTCAAGGCCGGCGATCATGTGGTTTCGGCCCGGGCCCTGTTCGGCAGCTGCCGCTACATCGTGGAGGATCTGCTGCCGCGCTACGGCATCACCTCGACGCTTGTCGACGGCCGCGATCTTTCGGCTTGGGAAGCGGCGGTCACGCCTAACACACGCGCCTTCTTCTTCGAGACGCCCACCAATCCGGTGCTGGAGCTGGTGGACATCGCAAGCGTGGCGAAGATCGCCAAAAAGGCCGGCGCGCTCACCATCGTCGACAACGTGTTCGCGACGCCGCTCGGCCAACGGCCGATGAAGCTCGGCGCCGATATCGTCGTCTATTCGGCGACGAAGCATATCGACGGCCAAGGCCGCTGCCTGGGCGGCGTCGTGCTCGGTCCCGCCGATTTCATCGACGAGACCCTGCATAATTTTCTCAAGCATACGGGGCCGTCGCTCAGCCCGTTCAACGCTTGGGTCCTGCTGAAAGGTCTGGAGACCTTGCCGTTGCGCGTGGCGCGCCACAACGAGACGGCGGCGCGCATCGCAGATTTTCTCAGCCAACGCAAAGAGGTTGCGCGGATGTTCTATCCCGGCCGCGCCGACCATCCGCAACACGACCTCGCCAAGCGACAGATGGCCGGCGGCGGGCCCATGATCGCTTTCGAGATTGCCGGCGGCAAGGCGGCGGCATTCCGGTTTCTGAACGCGCTTCAGATCTTCAAGATCAGCAACAATCTCGGCGACGCCAAGAGCCTTGCCACGCACCCGGCCACGACCACCCATCAGCGGCTGTCGGAGGACACCCGTGCTGAACTCGGCATCCTCGACAACACCATCCGCCTGTCGATCGGGATCGAGGACGCGGGCGACCTCGAGGCCGATCTTGACCAGGCCTTGGTGGCGGCAAAGGGGTAGGCCAGCCGGCCGGAGTCGTCATGTCACGCGAGAGTTCGAGAGCCAAAGACGCCGAAGACCTGCTGGCCAAGCTCGTGGGCTTCGACACCACGAGCGTCAAGTCCAATCTCGCGCTGATCGGCTTCGTCCGGGACTATCTCGACGGCCACGGCATCGCCTCGACGCTGGTGAGTTCGGCCGACGGCGCCAAGGCCAACCTCTATGCGACGATCGGCGAGGGCGACGGCGGCATCGGCCTGTCGGGCCATAGCGACTGCGTGCCAGTCACCGGCCAGAATTGGACGAACGACCCGTTCACGCTGACCAAGCGCGACGGCAGGCTCTACGGCCGCGGCACTTGCGACATGAAGGGGTTCATTGCCTGCGTGCTGGCGTCCGTTGCGCTGTTCAAATCGCGGGCGCTGAGCGAGCCGATCCACATCATCATCTCCTATGATGAGGAGGTCGGCTGCGCCGGCGTCAGGCCGCTGATCGCGCGGCTGGGCGCCGACCTGCCGCGACCCCGCGCCGTGATCATCGGCGAGCCGACATTCATGACGGTGATCGACGCTCACAAGCGGATCGACGTCTACCGCACCAAAGTCACGGGCAAGGAGGCGCATTCGAGCCTGCCGGCTCTCGGCGTCAACGCCATCTCCGTGGCGGCGGAGCTGATCGGCGAGATCGATCACATGGTGGAAAGAAGCGCCGCCACCGAGAACGATCCCCGTTTCGAGCCGCCCTACTCCACGATGAGCGTCGGCGTCATCGAGGGCGGCACGGCGGCCAATATCGTGCCGCAGCATTGCGCGTTCCGCTGGCAGGTCCGCAGCCTCCCGGACAGGACCGTTGGCGCCGCCAAGCACGATCTCGCCGCGTTCGCCGATACCCTGCTGCCCAAAATGCGCGAGGTGACGAAGCATGCCGCTATCGAGACCGAAGGCCAGACATCGGTGCCGGCCTTCACCGCCGCACCTCAATCCGACGCCGTCGCCTTGGCGCTGGCGCTGACCGGCGCCAACCGCACGAGTGCAGTATCCTATGCGACAGAAGCCGGCCTGTTCGAAGCGGCAGGCTGTCCGGCTGTGGTCTGCGGGCCGGGCGACATCGCGCAAGCGCATGCGGCGGACGAGTTCGTGTCGGTCACCCAGATCGAGGCTTGCTTAAAGTTTCTCGCGGACCTGACGGACCGGCTCAGCGCTTAGGTGGCACGAAGACCCTTTTTCAGTCGTCATTGCCGGGCTTGACCCGGCAATCCATTCCATTGAGCGTTAAGTTATCGACGAGGTAGCGGCATGGATGCCCGGATCAAGTCCGGGCATGACGGTTCTTTAGTGGTGATGGCCCCGTGAGCCGCTATTCGATGCCAAACGCCGCCGGGTCGAACTGGTAGCGTTCGTTGCAGAACTCGCAAGTCACCCACATCTCGCCGTCGACGACCATGTCGGCGAGCTCTTCGGGCGAGAAGCTACCGAGCAATTCCTCGACCCGTTCGCGCGAGCAGCCGCAATAGGTCTCAAGCGGGATCGCCCGGTAGACGCGCACCTGCTCTTCATGGAACAGGCGATAGAGCAACTGCTCGGGCGGCAGCAACGGATCGAGCAGTTCGTGATCCTCGACCGTCTCGGCGAGCATCCTGGCCCGCGTCCAATCCTCCTCGAAGTCCTTGGGGCTTGAGACGCCGCCTTCGCGGGTGAGTTTCTGCACCAGAAGACCGCCGGCCCGCCATGTCCACGCGCCCTCGCCTGTTTTGCCGCCGCGGTAATGCCGCGCCACGGCAAGGCGGATGAGGGTTGGGAGCTGCTCCGATTGCCGGAAATAGGTATGGGCGGCGTCTGTCAGGCTTTCGCCTTCCAGCGGCACCACGCCCTGATAGCGCTCGGTATCCTGGCCACGGTCGATGGTCATGGCGAGATGGCCGTAGCCGAGCAGCGAGAATTCGTCGCCGGCCTCTAATGCCGCGAGACGTTCGGCGGAGAAGCGGGCATAGCCGCGCAAAGCTCCGGGCACCTGATAATCGGCGACCAGCAAATCCACCGGCCCGTCGGTTGTGGCTTGCAGGATCAGCTTACCTTCGAATTTGAGGGCGGCGCCGAGAAGCGCCGTCAGCGCCACGGCCTCGCCGAGCAGCCGCAACACCGGTTCGGGGTAAGCGTGCCGTGACAGGATACTGTCGACAGTCGGCCCAAGCTTGACCAGGCGGCCGATGACGTCGGCGTTCTCCGCCTGAAACGGCAGGACCAGGTCGTCCGCGGGAATGACGAGCTCCGGCTGCCCTTCCGAGTAGGACTCGCTCACTTTTTGGCTCCGCCAATCTTGGTTACGCGCTTCTTGGCGACGCGCGTCTTGGCCACCTTTTCTGCAGCCTTGCGGCGGTTCACCGCGCGTTTGGCGTCGGCGAGATTCACCACTTTGGCGCGCTTGGCCTTCACGCCGCCAAGCGTGCCGGTGCCGAGACACCAGGCGAGAATGGCCTTTTGCACATGGAGCCGGTTCTCGGCCTCGTCCCACACGGCGGATTGCGGACCGTCAATCACGTCCGCGCTCACCTCGTCGCCGCGATGGGCGGGCAGGCAATGCATGAAGATGGCGTCCGGCTTGGCCGCGCCCATCAAGGCCGCATCGACCTGGAAGCGGCGGAGCAGGGCCTTGCGCTTCGTCTCGTCCTTGTCGCCCATGGACACCCAGACATCGGTGACTACGCAGTCGGCGCCGCGCGCGGCATCGAGCGCACTCTCGCTCACCTCGACGTCGGCGCCCTCCGTCCAGGCCCAAGCGAGCAGCTCGGGCGCCGGCGCAAACTCGGCCGGCGTGGCGATGCGCAAGGTGAAGCCGAAGCGCGCGGCGGCATGGACCCAAGAGGTCGCCACGTTATTGGCGTCGCCGATCCAGGCGATCGTGCGGCCTTTGATCGGGCCTTTGCGCTCCTCGAACGTCATGACGTCGGCCATGACCTGGCAGGGATGGGACCGCGCGGTGAGCCCGTTGATCACGGGGATCGACGCATTCTCGGCGAACTCGGTCAGCGTCGCGTGCGGCCCGGTGCGTAACATGATGGCATCGACATAGCGCGACAGGACCTTCGCCGTGTCGGCGACCGTCTCGCCGCGGCCGAGCTGCATGTCTTGCGGATTGAGCACGATGGACGTGCCGCCGAGCTGCTGGATCGCGACCTCGAAGGAGACGCGCGTGCGGGTCGACGGCTTCTCGAAGATCATGGCCAGCACCGCGCCTGACGGCAGCCCGAGGGACTTGGGCAGCTTGCCCGATTTCTTGACGCGCGCGGCGGTGTCCACAATGGCGCGCAAGGTGGCGGCGTCCAATGCGTCGAGATCGAGGAAATGCTTGGTTGACGGCGGCATGGGTAGAATCTCAGTCGGAAGGTCTCGGAAAGGCGGCTAGGCTTGCTTGCGAACGTCGGTCTTCAACGCAACGCAGGCGGCATCGATCGTGTCGCAAGCAAGGTCGATCTCGTCCTCACCGACGATCAGCGGCGGCAGGAGACGCACGACATTATCGCCGGCCTGCACGGTGAGCATCCCCCGGTCGCGCAACGCGGCAATCAGCTTCAAATTCTCCGCCTTGCACTTCAGTCCGATCATGAGGCCTTGGCCCCGCACGTCTTCGATAATGTCGCCATGCTCATCGGCGATCCCGGCGAGCCGCTGCTTCAACCTTAGGCCCATTTGCGCGACACCTTCGAGAAAGCCGGGCTCCAGAACGACGTCGAGCACGGCGTTGCCGACGGCCATGGCCAGCGGATTGCCACCAAAGGTCGAGCCGTGGGTCCCCGGCGTCATAGCGGCGCCCGCCGCCTCGGTGGTGAGGCAGGCGCCCACGGGAAAGCCGCCGCCGAGCCCCTTTGCTGACGACATGATATCCGGCGTGATGCCGGCCCATTCATGGGCATAGAAGCGCCCGGTGCGGCCGACGCCGGTCTGCACCTCGTCGAGCAACAGCAAGATACCCTTGGCGTCGCATAGCGCCCGCAGGTCCTGCAGGAAGCGCCAGGGCACCTCGCGCATGCCGCCCTCGCCCATGATCGGCTCGAGCAGAACGCCGGCAGTCTCCTCGCCGATGGCCGCCTCGACCGCCTCTATATCGAAGCCCGCGACCTGATCGAAGCCGTCGACCGGCGGGCCGAAGCCTTCGAGATGCTTACCCTGACCGCCGGCGGCGATGGTGGCCAGGGTGCGGCCGTGAAAGGCGCCCTGGAAGGTGATCAGCCGGTAGCGCTCGGGCGCACCGTTGACGTAGTGGTAGCGCCGCGCGGCCTTGATGGCGGCCTCGACGGCCTCCGCGCCGGAATTGGCGAAAAACACCCGGTCGGCGAACGTGGCGTCGCACAGCCTCCGCCCCAGCCGCTCCTGATCGGCGATGTGGTGCAGGTTGGACACGTGCCAGACCTTCTTGGCCTGCTCGGTCAGGGCCTCCACGAGGCGCGGATGGGCATGGCCGAGCGCGGTGACGGCGATGCCGCTCGAAAAGTCGAGATAACGCTCCCCCGTCTCCGTAAAGAGAAAGGCGCCTTCCCCGCGCGCGAAGGACAATCCGCTGCGGGCATAGGTCGGAAGGAGGGCCGACATAAAAATTGCCTATCCCTGAAACAAAATTGCCGCCGAGGGGCGGCAGCAAGGAAAGTCAGAGTGTTAGGTCTCGCAATAAGGCCTGTCAATCTGCCCTAGCAACGGCTTATCCAAGGCTTCTCCACGCTTCCATCAACGCTGGCGTTTGTGTTCTCGCCGTAGAAGTGGCAGAATCCGCTGGTTCCGGTGGAAAACGAAGCTTTCAAGCGTGGCGGACGCTTGTCGGAGTCTACCGGCTCTAGTAGGGTAATCACTGCTCGGCTACCAGATGTCGTGGGTGGTGCGTGGCGCCCGAGCGGTCATTCTCAGCAGTAAATTCCGAGTATTTCGAAAATGCCGTCTCTTCACGGGACGGGGGATTCTGAGTCCAAACGAGGAGGCCAAACCATGGGTTGGACTGAAGAAAGAGTCGAACTGCTGAAGAAACTCTGGGTGGAAGGACTGAGCGCGAGCCAAATCGCGGGTCGCTTAGGCGGCGTGACCCGTAATGCGGTGATCGGCAAGGTCCATCGGCTCGGACTTTCGGGGCGAGCCACAAGCTCGCGGTCGAGCGCCCCAAGGCCACGGCGCGCGCAAGCGCCGCGGCAGCATCGAACGCCGTCGCTCACCTTCGGGACGCGCGGCAATGTGGCGCTCAAGCCCTCATACGAAGCCGAATACGAGCTGGCTCCGGCGCCGATCACGGAACTCGTCATCCCGCTGCATGAGCGGGCGACCATTCTGACGCTGAAGGAGTCGATGTGCCGCTGGCCCATCGGCGACCCGACCGAAGAGGCATTCCACTTCTGCGGCCGAAAGAAGGATGGCACGGTGCCCTATTGCGAGCACCATGCCCGCATGGCCTATCAGCCGGCGCAGTCACGCCGACGCGAGAAGCGCTTCGCCACCGGCTAGCTGCGCACAACCAGGCACAACGCGATAAGAGGCGCCGTTCGCGGCGCCTCTTTCATTTTGGCGTGAAAATCAGGCGGTTTCTTCGAGCTTGTCGGAGAAGGCGTAGCCCGCGCCGCGCACGGTGCGCACCGGATCA
>Ga0307379_10002972_pt1 | contig 24740 bp, 22 predicted proteins | sample UN2MG_FD_202237 | JGI IMG/M metagenome (GOLD analysis project Ga0307379, IMG submission 202237) | Soil microbial communities from Risofladan, Vaasa, Finland - UN-2 | ecosystem: Environmental > Terrestrial > Soil > Coastal area > Acid sulfate soil | place: Finland: Risofladan, Vaasa | collected...
TAGGATTGATTTAAAAAAGTGATGAATTGTGTGGTTGTGATACATTTGGAACAGCGCAAATATTGAATATGACGAAGAGTTGGGAAGAGAAATTCACGTTTATTATTTGTAATGTGACAATGTCAAGATACTCTGAAATTTATTTCGGAACGGATGAATTTGTAGAATATTGAATAAGAACGAAAAAAAATTTCTTAACGAAATCTGCAACCATCTAACTCTTATCGACACTGAATTATGGTCTATAATAGAAGAAGGATAGCAAAGAATCTAATTTTTTCCATCTTTCCCCTTCTTTGATAGATTTGGTGTGCAGCCCTGGGGTGTTTATAAAGGAGAAAATTTAAAAAAAGAGATGAAAAACTTCTTATACTAAAATTCTGTTGCGCACATCCCCTATATTGTGATGGGAACGAGCTGAGAATATCATCTGTGCGATTATCATTACAGGCTTTAAATAACAGAACTTTGTAATATTATAACAAGATGGATAAATGAGGAATGAAGCAAAAAAGGGAGAGTTATTACCATGACTAGTGAAAACATATCCGTCCTTATGGACGAAAAACGGGTTTTTAAACCTTCAAAAGAATTTGTGAATAACACGAACGTGAAACAATGGATGGACAAACACAACATCAAAACAATCGATGAATTATACAAAAAGGCTGAGAACTGGGAATGGTTCTGGAGCGAAATCGCAAAAGACTTCATCGAATTCTACACACCTCCAAAAAAGACGGTCGAATGGGAAGCACCCTGGGTGAAATGGTTTGTCGGAGCGAAATACAACATCGTCCATGACGCAGTTGACAGGCATGCGAAAACCTGGCGGAAAAACAAAGTCGCCTTTATCTTCGAAGGAGAGCCAGGGGATGTACGAAAACTGACCTATAATGATTTATACGTTGAGGTGAACAAACTAGCAAATGCATTACGAAAAATAGGAATTAAAAAAGGAGATCGTATTGGGGTCTATCTCCCTATGATTCCTGAATTGCCGATTGCTATGCTTGCGTGTGCAAAAATCGGAGCGATTCATTCTGTTGTGTTTTCTGGTTTTAGTGCTGCTGCATTTCGCGACCGAATGAACGACTGCGAAGCAAAAGCAGTCATTACCTGTGATAGTTTCTGGCGACGTGGGAAAAAAGTACATTTGAAAAACCAGACTGATGAAGCAGTTAAGGAAGCACCTAGCGTCAAACACGTCATTGTCTATAAGAGGACCGGTGATGACGTCAGCTGGAACCAAGACAAAGATTTCTGGTGGCATGATATCATCAAAGACATGCCTCGTGAATGTGAAACAGAGAAACTAGATGCAAACGACCCGTTATATTTCCTCTACACCTCGGGAACGACAGGAAAACCAAAAGGAATTATCCATGCACATGCAGGATACGCGGTTGGAATCGCACAAACCCTCAAATGGGTCTTTGATATCAAAGACGAGGATGTCTACTGGTGCGCCGCCGATATCGGCTGGGTCACAGGACATTCCTACATTGCCTATGCACCCCTTATTCTTGGTGCGACCTCAGTCATCTATGAAGGGGCACCGGATTGGCCGCAACCGGACCGCTGGTGGGATATCATTGAGCGTTACCTCGTCACCGTGTTCTACACCTCGCCAACTAGTGTCCGATTGTTCATGCGACATGGAGAAGACTGGCTTAAGAAACACGATCTCAGTAGCTTACGACTTCTTGGTTCAGTCGGTGAACCAATCAACCCAGAAGCATGGATTTGGTATTACAAAAACGTCGGTGGTGAACACTGCCAGATCATGGACACCTGGTGGCAAACTGAAACCGGACATTTCGTCATCTCACCACTTCCAATCACGCCATTAAAACCAGGGTCTGCAACACGACCACTTCCAGGGATGGCCGCTGCCGTGTACAATGAGGAAGGCAAACCAGTCGTAAACGGTGGTGGAAACCTTGTGTTACTCCACCCGTGGCCCGGGATGCTTCGTGGCATCTATAAAAACCCAGAGCGATACAAAGAAACCTACTGGGGAAAATACAAAGGCGTCTACCTCGCCGGTGATGTCACTCGTCAAGACAGTGATGGATACTTCTGGATTCAGGGAAGAGCAGATGATGTTTTAAAGATCTCTGGTCATCGGATCGGAAACTCCGAAGTCGAATCTGCGTTGGTCAGTCATCCGATGGTTGCAGAAGCCGCAGTTATCGGGAAACCACATGATGAGAAAGGAGAATCTATCACCTCATTTGTTGTCCTTAAAAAAGGAATAGAGCCAACCGAAGAGTTGAAGAAAATACTCCGAGAGCATGTGGCAAAAGAAATGGGAAAACTCGCCCGACCTGATGAGATCTGGTTTGTCTCTGATGTACCAAAGACTCGAAGTGGTAAGATCATGCGGCGAGTCATCCGGGCAAAAGCACTTGGCCAAGAAGTCGGTGATACCTCAACGTTAGCAAACCCAGAATCAGTCGACGAAATCGGGAAAGCACGGTGAAACCACTTCCTTTTCTTTCTTTCAGATAAATTGAGAGAAAATTAGAGATTAGAATAAAATTAAATAAAAAAGAGGAAGGGAGTTTTCCCTTCGATGTTTTTCGGTTTCCTCACTTCGTCTGCACTATATTTTGATGAAGATGAGGAGTACTTTTGCGTCTTGTGTTCTTGAAGCTGTTCCTGCAGTGACTGTGATGACAGTTGCACCGAAACCAAGGATTAATCCCGAGGAAATTGCTTCGGAATGACCTGCGGTGATCGAAGCGACAGTCCCTGTGGTTTCTTTTCCAAGCAGGATGATGCCACCGGCTAAGCTGATGGTCCAATCGACGTCTGTTGCATCTACCCCACCAGCGTTCTTTATGAACGTCTTTACCTTGAGTAATCCACCAGTGATTGCTTCAATTTCGATGATTGGTGCGGGGGGATTTATTGTAATGGCGTGCGCGGCTGACCAATCAGTCTCAGCGCCTTTTATATCTTTGGCTTTCACTTTGACACTGTAGGCTCCGATAGCGGACCAAGCATAATCTCCAGTTGCAGTCGCGCCAGATGCGTATGGTCCAAGCCATGCGGAAAAGTTGCCATCGCCCCAGTCAAACATATAGGAAATGTCGTTTGTCTCAGGGTCAGTAGTCGATGCGGTAAATGAGTACGATACGCCTACAGAACCGCTCGATGGTCCGCCTGGTGCCGCGGGGGTTGCTGGTGGTTGATTTGGTGGACCTGTGGTATAGAGCTCATAGGCAAACAGCCAGTCGGTTACTCCAGGAGCTGCGCTATCTTGGACGCAACCACCTAAGCAAAAGAGACCATCTTCGAAATCTGGTGATCCCCATAGTCCTCCTGCAATTCCTACGGCAGAACCAACATCATTACAGACATTATAGGAAAATCCAGTGTATGCACCAGCGGTCAGGTCCCATTGATATACCGTTGAGGTCGCTCCAACTGTTTGATCGAAAACCCAGAGATAGGGGCCGTCTGGATCAGGGTCGTATGCAAATCCATATGTTGAGGTGGTAGTACCGAGGTTAAATGTTCCTAAAATTGCTCCGTTTGCTGGGTTGACTTTCCAGACAGGGTCTGCCCAATTTGAAACGTAGAGGATATCAAGATCCGTGTCATAAGCGATTGCACGTGATTGGAAGGTACCTGTTAATGTTGCAACAAGTGTTTTTGTGGTGAAATCCATTTTCCAGATAGTTCCTGCACCTGCACCACCGTACATGTATTGGGTTCCATCATAGGCAAGGTCTCGAAGACCACTTACACCACCTATGGAAAATTCTTCAAGAAGGTTCCCATCGATGTCATACCGGTGGATGAGGGTGCTTGCCCAACGGGTGCTATAGAGATTTGTTCCATCGAACTCTGCACCAGCATTCCCATTCAACCCAGTTTCACCGGTTGCTCCGATATCAACTTCAAGTAACACGTCCCAAGGATCTCGGTTAGGTATATTATTTTGGACACCGGCCATAGCATTAGGGCTCACATCACTATTTTTTGTTCCTGTTACTGTATACACAGTAGCGCACATCAGCATACATATTGCTATACATAATATTTTTTTCTTCATAAGTTCCTCCTTTTCAATGAACTATATAAGAATATTTATTTAAATATAAATAATTATCGGCTCCATCGAGAAAGACACAATAAATAATTAAAATTAAAAAATTTAATTTTTAGAATTAAAATACTATAAATAAGACAGATAAGTTATAAATTTCTTCTATAAAAGACATTTTTTTGCAACATTACAATATATCAACAAATTTCTTTTATAGCTGATGGTATTATCTAATGATGATCGTATGAGGAATGTTCGAAGCATCCTTGGAATCGGTATTATGAGCATTTTTTTTATAACAGGATGTTTACAACCGATGGTATCTCGATCATATACAAATGAAATATACGGGTTTTCATTGAATCCTCCAGCAGGGTGGCAACAGGTTGATAATGCATTACCAAACGTCGCGGTCTGGTTTGCTCCTGAAAATTTTACCAATATTTCGTTTATTATTGGTGTCCCATTTTCACTAAGCGAAGGACGTGCGTTAAGTACTTTTGCCGATCAAGTTGAGGAGAATTTATCGGATAGTGGGATGAACTATACGATTTTGTACCGTGATTGGCGACCGGTTCCTGATGTGCAATCCTATGAAATAGCGTATTCGTATGAACGGGATGGAGCATTGGAGTTTACCAAGCAGGTAGCGGTGCTTAAAACACGAACCGTTTTTTTGATAACGTTTACTGCCCCGATTGAATTATCTACCTCTTATTTAACAGATGTAAATCAGAGTATTGATTCGTTTATGTAGGGGTTCTCTTATTGGCCAGCTGATACCTGGAAAAAAGTGTCGATAGCGATATTGATTTACTAGGAGAAAATGCCTATAGAATTTTTTTCAATTTGTTATTTTGTCACGCTAAGTATATAAATAATGACAGAGAAAGTATATCATGATAAATTATATCAATGAAGGATGGTGAGAAGAATATGGAAATAATAATAATTGGTGCAATAGCGGGAGCAGCTGCAGTGGTATCAAGCATTTGCCCGAGCATTTGTCCAAAATAAGCAGCAAAATTCAATCTATAAAAATATACATAAAAGTTGGAGGATGGTATAAAAATTTAAAAATTAATTTCATATAATTTTGAGAAGTATCCTCTAAATTTAAACGGATCATAATATTAAATCATGAAAACTGTCAAGTTAAAACTCAGGTAGCCATCGTTCTTTGTGAACTTTATCAAATATCCAAAAACTTTGTTTTTTTATAGCATTTGGAAATTTCGAATCAATTTCATCAATAACTTGTCCTAATCTTTGCACGTCTTCTACAATTATCTCAAATTCTAAATCACTCCAACCAACAGCAACATTTAACGTATCACAATACGGTTTTTCCTTTAAATAATTCCAAATAGCGCTTCTTTTTTTATGATCTTTTAAATAGATTTCTAGTTTAAAATGTTGAAGTCCAAGTCTTAATAAATCAACATTGACTCGAAATGCATTAACCACTCCATTTCTTATCAAGTTCTTTAACCGATAATTCACTGTTTGTGACGAGCATCCAAGTTTTTCAGTTAGGTCTACTAACGGCATTCGAGCATTAATTGCGATTTCATCTAATAACTTATAATCAATCTCATCAATCTCGACTGGTTTTCCACTGCAGGTTGTTCTATAAAAAAGTCTATCTTCTTGTTTGGATTCGTTTTGAAATAAATACGATTTTTTATAATTGAACGCTTCAACGTATACAGAAAGAGTGTACTTTGCAAAATAATCTTCAAATTCGTCAAGAGTTTTATTCCAGAATTGAAAAAATTCATAAATATCTTTTACCCATACAACAACATCAAAATCAATTTCAGCTTTCAAAGAAATAACAGCCCAGACATTTCTATAGCTAATAAAATGTCTAATAATCTTTTCTTTTATTTGCGAACTAACATATTGAAAATTAATATAAATTCTATAGACTTGATATCCAAGTTTAAACGTGTTAATAGCTGCCCAAAAATTTTTTATAACACTCTCATCTTGCATTCTTTTTATTCTATACGAAACAACATCCTTTTTCAAACCCACTTTTTTACCGATTTGAGTATTAGATTGTCGACAGTCTAAATCAAGTTCGTAGAGGATTTTTCTATCCTTGAGATCTATGTCAACCATGGTCCCCTCATTTATTTTTTACATAACTAGAACAACAACAGGTATTTTAGAATTATGCGCGCTAGGTTAACTGCTCAATGGTCTCCACATTGGATGCCAATCAAAATTCACCCAGGAGAACTCTCTTTTACCAATGAACCCTTGGATGAGTTTAGGGAAGAACAAGACTCGGTCATCCCAATAGTTCCTCTTCCAAATGGTGAAAAAAGAACTGTAGAAATATGCGTGTTGGAGGTTCCCAATAAAATTGTTTTTACTAATAACGTTCCTGTTCGATTCAGAGATTTTCACACCGACAGCATTATCTTGAATCATATTGATCCCCGTGATGGTATTCCGATCTGATTCCCCTCGCAAGTAAATACCATATCCCCCATTGTCGCTGATGCTGTTTCCAGCGATAAACGAATTCTTACTGCATTCCATCTCAATGCCATTTTCCTCATTCATCGTGATAACATTTCCTGTTATTTCACCGTTGTTTGCCCAAAGTGTATAAATTCCTTTTATATTGTTTACGATAGTGTTGTTGCGCACAATGTTCCAGGATGGTGCATAGCCATAATTCAGGAAAATCCCAATCGCATTGTATTGAACAATATTGTTTTCAATGGTCGCATTTGAATTTAAAGTAAGCGTTTTAATACCAGCATTAAGAATCTGTGTTCCACTGTTCTGAATAGTAAACCCTGAGATTTTCACGTCAGGAACTGAGATAGTCACGACATCATCAGCTCCGTCTCCATCAAGGGTCGTGGTGTCCTTATCCTCTCCAAATAAGGTTATTTTTTTATCGATAATGACATGTTCCTTATAGGTTCCATTCATGACATAAATCGTGTACCCATCAAACACAGAACCCATGGCTTGCTGAATAGTACTATAAGGGTACTCCTTGGTTCCATTCCATGGACCATTTGTATTATCATCATCAACATACACGATGGGGAATTTCCCATACACGCCGGTCAAATAGAAATTTATCGTGCCAATTCCGCATTCTCCGTATTTTATATTCACCCATCCCTGATCCTGATAGTTTTTGCCCCAGCTGTTTTTTACAATCCAGTACCCGGGATCATCATTGTACCCGACGATCGCCATATAGTGAGCACCTCTGGTATGCCCCCATCGATGCTGATAGATCCCTTTCGTATAGTAGAGGAAATCATCGTAGACAAGAAAGTAACTGGGGACAGGCCCGTTGGTCAACAACGCGGTTTTAATCGCGACAGGATCCGCAGGTAGATAGCTCCAGTCAGTGATCTGTACGGTCCTGTTTTCCCAATCAGGTGAAGTGGTGTTCAACGGATATTGATATTTATCCTTAGGATACGGCCAGCAGGCCTCATCAGGGACACCATACTCTTTGAGGATTTTGGTGTCGTTTTCTGGATACGAACCCCAAATGATATTTCCTCCACTGAAGAAGAAAAGATGTGCCTCTGAGAGATCACAATTAAAGGGAAAACCGACTTTGTACTGGATCATGGTTTCAATTGCAGCGACCAACGCAAAGCTTTCACAACTTGGATAGGGGGTCTGATTGCGTATCGGTGTGGTAAAATCCACCCCGTTGATATCACGCCAGCTAAATGAAGAAGGGAGAACCAAGGTTTCTGCTACATTCTGTCTGCCTTGCACATCTAAAGATAACTCTGCTGCTGAACCAAGAGCGGCTCCTTGTACGAAAGGAAAAAGAGCGTTTCCTAGGAAAAAAAGTGTACAACAAACAAGAATCACCCTATTCGTTTTCATTATTTAACCACCCTATTTTTATATTATCTATATTGTAGGATATATTTAAACTTACAGTTCTTATTGTCATGATTGGTATTTAAACAAAAAAAATCAAGGGATGTCCTCGTTTAAACAGAGGAAAAGACTAGCCCTTTGGGTTAACTATAAAAGTACTTATTTGATTGATACTCTTGGATTAGGGAATGCACGACGAGAAAAAAAGTGTCTTACTAGTAGCTATGCCGTTTGCTGGGGTTACGATACCATCGATCCAGCTTCCGGTGTTAGAAGCGTATTGTCGCGAAAAAGGAATAACAATAGAGACACGCCATCTGTACCTCAAAGCAGCAGAGATCTACGAGCTGCAGAACTATCATGCCTTGATCTATCCTCCGAATGACTCCTACACCGCACAGATGGTATTTTCTAAATATGTGTTTCCTAAGCATTGGAACAACAACGAGGACAGGTTCCGGGAATACTTCAACCAACATGTATTACACAATTCACAGGCACCACCGTTTTCATTTGACGAGTATGTCCACCGGACCGATCTCTTGTATCAATGGATTCTTGACCATGTTGACTGGCGATCCTTTGACCTCATAGGCTTCACACTAAACTATGGACAACTCCTTCCGTCACTAGCTGTTGCAAAAAAAATAAAAGAACTGACTCCAGAGAAAAAAATTGTTTTTGGCGGCAGCAGAACCGTTGACACACTCGGAACCAACGTACTACAAGCATTTGACTACGTCGATTTCATCGTCTCAGGGGATGGAGAAGATGCTTTGTTCCGCCTTGCCTCCGAGTATGAGAACTATCCATCAATTCCTCGGCTAATGTACAGAAACAAAGACAAGGTACTCTGGAATACATCAGAGACGGTTGTTGACCTCAATAACGCACCAATTCCATCCTATGACCAGTTTTACCAGGAGCTTGCAGCAACATCGGTAGATATTCAGCAGTACTTCCAGTATTACGGGCGGCTCCCCGTGGAGATCTCCCGGGGATGCTGGTGGAATCAGTGTACGTTTTGTAACCTTAACATACAGCATCAATGCTATCGCGAAAAAAGCATCAGTCGCATCCTTCAAGAAATCCGCTGGCTCTCTGAACAGTACCATATGATGAATTTTCAACTCATTGGAAACACGCTTCCAAAAACCGGGTATCAAATTCTGTTCGAGAAACTAAAAAACTTCAGGAGAGATTTCTCATTCTTTGTCGAGGCACGCGCAGGACAGATGACCAGTGACGATTACATGCTGATGAAAGAAGCAGGGTTTACCATGATTCAAACCGGAATTGAGTCATTCAGCCAAAATTACCTTCAGAAGATGAACAAGGGCGTACGGGTGATCGATAATATCGCTGCTCTAAAGTTTTGCAAAGAAAACCGGATAAAAAATAACTATAATCTCGTGGTAAGATACCCAAACGAAGAAACAAAGGATTTCGAAGAGACAAAAAAGATCGTTCAGATGCTAAAAGGATATCTCGATGCCCCTCAACTCTGCGAACTTCGAGTCATGTATGGAAGCTACATTCAGCGCAACCCAGAACAATTCAACATCGAACAGCTGGAACATGCACCAATCGATCTGATCATGTATCCCTCAGAGTATTTGGAGAAAGGATTTGCCTTTGTATATACTTTCAAACAGAGGAACCCCACACAAGACCAACCATGGGAGGCACTTGTGGACGAATGGAAGAAAGAACAAGAAACAATCAAACTTGAGGAAATTACCCAGCAAACCACGATCGATCAGTTAGTGTTTTATTTTGTTGACGGAGGAAGTTTCCTTAAAATCTATGACAAGCGAGATCGACAAAACATTCGGATTTTTGTGTTAAATGAGCTGGAAAGAGCCGTGTTCCTCAGCTGTGTCGACATCATTTCCGCCCGGGAGCTTCAAAAGAGATTTATTGACGTACCGGAATATGAATTAACCGCGATACTACAAAGCTTTGAACAGAACAGATTATTGTTTGCCGAGGATGACCATTATTTATGCTTACCATTACGGTGCTATGTGTACAACACATCAGAGAAAAGCGTAGAATGCCTCGTTAATATTTCACCGTAATTTTTTTCTTTTGCTTTCTTTAATTTTTTAGAACAAAAACAAAAAACGTTTTATTGATTTCACGCGCATATAGGACGGAATAGTCCTTCTGGTTTGATGGTTAAAGATAGATACCCCTGGCATAATGGTGACCTTACTTTGAACCTCTCTTCCTCAGAATGCTTAGTTGCTAATTCATATTTTAGATCATAAAAAATAATTACAGTTAAATTTGATTAAAAATTTTATTCTTTATTTCTTCAGTAAGGTTTATCGGTTCCTTTTTTAATTGAGGTAATAAATCTTCCATTGATTTAATTGCATTTATAGAATCTATTTTAGAGGGATTGTAAGCCTGATGCTTAATCTTATTATCAACGGCTAAAACATGCTTTTGTACTTCTTTTAGATGTTGTACTGGTCCTAATTTATGTTTTACAAGGATGTTAATTACATCTGATGTATTGATTTTTGTAATTGTCAACGGTATATCTCGTGTATCTTTCAAAACCAATTCTAGCACAGTATTGAGATTATTAAATGTTGATGGGTAATCTTCATTTTCATAGGATTTTCCCGCCATCTTTAATTTATCTTCTGCTCCGAGAAATAGTTTTTTTTCATTAATATTTAATTTAAATTTCTTTTCCCGTTCAATTAATTGTAACGAATAATTCAGGCTATAGATAGCGGAATTAAAATTCATACTTGATTTCAAAGTAACATCGAAAAATGTTATATTATTAGGGCATATCTTAGCCGACCTAACTAATATATCACAAAATCTTGGATAAAAAGATGGAGCCCTTTTTACTGGAGAAGTCCGTTTATCTTTGCCAATTTTTTTAAAGGTTTCTATTAGAGATACAATGTCTTCCTTTAAGATTTGAATTTGAGCTATATCGCTTATTGCCATCTAGTTTAGATGTAAACGTTCTGTATGATATAAATTTTAAGAGAAACCTAGTAATATATGATAAGTTTCCCATTGGAATTAAAAAAAATAGGGAGATATCCTCCCCGTTTTGAGATGTGTTCTAGCTAACTTATTCTGTTCTGAAATGTGGTAGATTTTTCCATTTTCTAGAGGTGAAAGAGGCTTATGGCCTGACAGAATTCTACTTCTGTTCAGAAAACAATAAAAAACCAATCATTTATTTTATCCTTTCAAATTCTCCTATTTCCGACAAACGTAAAAAAAATATGCTATTTTTGGAATTTTGAAGGATTTTCTTGAAGGAGGGCTTTATGTCGTCCAGGGGAGTTCCTTCTATCGGGGCAAGAAAAGAATGAACAAACCAGGGGAATACGGCTTTGAAACCGACTTCGAATCATTTCCATTTGGAGAACTAAAAGAATTCCAAGATCGGAACAAATTCATCTGGGAAGCTGTACAACTTCGAAAACCTTCTCTGAAAGATTTGAATGCTGCTCAATATCTATCTTCGGTTGAATCCTACATCTCTGAAGAATTGGTATCGCCTCAAAACTACACAGAAATAAAGAAACTTGCATCATATTTCAATGAACGTATCACCAGTTTTTTTGGATTTGAAACACGTTTGAACAACTGTGATGGTCAATCTGATTACCTTTTTGCTGTCTCTTCTCTGAGAGAAGAGCGTGAGAAACTCGCCGGTCTATTTACTCACGGGAAATTACCTCAATCGTTTCGTTCTAAGAAAGAATGGCAGAACATTGAAAAGTTTGTTACTACATGGACAGACCCTCACTCAATTTTATATAATAATATCCGAGGACTCTGGTTTGAATTTGATATTGTTGGCGACCGCTCCCAGGTACCAATTCCATGTGTTTTCTTACATACGGTTCCTTTGTCTATAAATAATTCTGAGAGTACCCAAGAGTGCACATGGCTTACGCACTTTGCATTACCTTTGCTAATCGGTCAACCTTTATCACAGAACGTAGAAAGAAATACGATGGAGGCTATTCAACGATTGCCTGAAGCAGTAACCGTTTTCCAAGTCGGAGTCATGCTTTCTCGTGCAACAGCAGGGGTTCGTTTAGTTCTTAATAAAATAAAACCAGCACAAATTATTCCATACCTAAAAACACTTGGTTGGTCAGAAAACGATGACAGATTATCGTCACTCATTAAAGAACTAGAACACTACGTCACGAGTATTGTTCTTCATATTAATATCGGAGAAAAGGGGGTAGATCCTAAAATTGGACTTGAGTGCTCTTTTTATCCACATCTCTATAATTTCGAGACAAAGTGGTCAGTTTTTTTAAATTACCTAGTTAAAAATGGATTGTGTCGTCCCGAAAAGAAAAATGCGTTACTTCATCTCCCTGGTGCCGAACGAGAAGATATGACTGATGATTTCAATCTTAAATCCTATGTGACTAATACTAGACTTCTGGATAATGATTTTTCCAGTGCGCTCGTCAGATATATCAGTCATATTAAGCTAGTCTATATGCCCGATCATCCTATTGAAGCAAAGGTCTATTCTGGTGTACGGCTTTTTAGGTCACCTGCAGGTCAACAGAGGAATCATCACAAGGAATTGATTGAGTATAACAAGGAACTCGTTACGCATGGAAAAAATATCGTATGATTCCTACAGCCCTAGCTGCATACTTAGCTGCGAAAAATGACTTTATAGGACAGGTAACATCAAATTAAGGAGCGCTCGAACTCTTGAATAGACACCTTAACCACGCTATATCATTCGAAAACGCCAGTGCGGCTAGAGAGATAGGATTAGAAAACATATTGGCTCTCAATGAACAATATAAACATAAATCCTTGTTAGAAAGAGATATAAAACAAAAGGAATTATTATCGAACGGTTTACATGCGACTGATTTTTTATGTCTCGTCGAACCTCATTTATCGGAGGTATTAATATCCCCTCAAAATTATGCTGAGATAAAAAATCTTATAGATTATTTTACTGGAAATATAACTAGCTTCTTTGGGTTTGAATCTAGTCTTAACACATCAGATAATCAATCTGATTTCCTCTTCGCGGTTTCATCAAAAAGGGGTGAACGTGAGGCTTTATTACATCTTATTGAAAATGGGAATTTCCCAGATACATTTTGTCAAAAGCCTGAATGGCAACGAATTACAAAGTTCACCTTAGCTTGGGCAGATCCGAATTCAATTCTTTTTCATAAGGTCCTTGGATTATGGTTTGAATTCGATTCAGAGGATTTAGTATCCGATGTTCCAACCCCAAATATTTTCATTCATCCTGTACCTATCCAAATGTGCTCTTCACACGATATTTCTCAGCACACATGGCTAATTCACACCGCACTTCCCCTTTTAAAAGGACGACGTTTACCTAAAATAACCGAACAAAAGATTATGAACTGCATTCAGAAATTACCATTAGCTTCTTCGATCTTCCAAGTCGGTATTATGTTATCACGTCCAACCACTCATATACGTTTGGTTATGAAAAGAATGCACCCAAATCAAATCATACCATATCTTAATTCAATTGGCTGGACAGATGAAACAAATGGTTTATCATCCTTAATAGATGAGCTAGCGAAATATGTCACACGCATTGTTCTGCATATCAGTGTTGGAGAAAAAATTGATAATAAGATAGGAATAGAATGTTCGTTTTATCCAGACCTTTATAACAAAGAAAGGAGATGGGCTGATTTTCTTACGTTCCTTACAGAAAAAGGGTTATGCCTCTCAGAGAAAAAATCTGCAGTGGTTCATTTTCCAGGTGTTGAACAAGAAGACGGGACCTATGATTTTGATCTTAACTCCTATATGACCGCTGTTAAGATATCTGATACTGATAATTTTTCTCGTGCGCTCGTGAGATACATCAGTCATATAAAACTTTCATACAAACCGAACTATCCCCTGGAAGCGAAAGTATATTCTGGTGTTAGATTATTTGGATTTGAACATGACTATTAAACAAGCTATAAGAAGACGTAATAATGGCATATTTTCTTTATAAAAGCTCAGTGGAAAGATTAATTGATGTTTATTAGATTATAATAGTAAAGATATGGAGAAAAAATTCACCTATGAAATTTGCAACTATTGGCCATCTTCTTGTTAAAAGCGATATTGAACAATTTCCAAAATCCTGGGTTTCTGAGAAATTGATTGTTTCTCCAGAAGTAACTATCAATGGAACGAGTGGGTATATCGCTGGTTTAACATTGACGGCACAACAAATGATGGATCTTCCTAAAGTAACTGTGAGAAAGAAAATACTTGATGCAGCATTGCGTATTCAAAATGAATTTGACGTAGAACTCATTCAACTTGGTGCATTGACCACGTCAGTAACAAACGGAGGGATTTGGCTTACCGAACAAAAAGAGTATTCAGGCTTTATTAACCATGGTGATAGCTACACTGCAGCGGTGACATGCCAAGCAGTGTTAAAAGCATTGAAGTTGCTTCATAGAAGATCTTCGGATCAAGTCATCGCAATCGTTGGTGCATATGGTATTATTGGCGAGGCAATCTCAAAACTCCTCGTTCCACAATTTTATCATTCGATTCTAATCGGGCGAAGACTTGAAAAATTGAAAAAACTTGAAGAAAATTTACAAGGTAATTTTGAAACCACCATTAATTTAAAAACAAAGGAAGCAGATATTATTGTGACAGCGACAAGTCATCCTACGGCATTATTGAGTTCAAATCATTTAAAAAAGGATGCTATCGTCGTTGACGTTTCTCAGCCTCCGAATCTTTCCGATGATATTTGTGAAAAACGACCTGATATTTCCCGTATCGACGGAGGATTAGTTGATTTCCCAGTGAAAATACCGATCCCTACGATGCCGGTTGGGAAAAATTTTGCGTGTATTGTTGAAGTCATCATGCAAGCTTTGGAAAATGAACCAAAAAACCATGTGGGATCAATTGATCTAGCACATTTACAAAGAACAGAGATGTGGGCAAAAAAATATGGTTTTACATTAAATGAATTAACAAACTTTGGGAAAACTATTAATAAATTTCAATAAATCAAAATTCCTTATGTTTCTAACTCAACTATTATTTTTTCGAATTCCCAAAAATAGCTGTATTAAAAGACATATTAGCATACGTGATATTTTTTGATGGGGAATACGTTCCTTCACCAGCGCCATAAAACAATAAAAATGATTTATCTTTGAAATAATGATGTAGTTCTTCTTGAATAATATTCGTCTTATGACCGAGTGTTTGGAGAATCGTCATGCAAGCTGAAAATAATCCAAACTCTGGTTGCATTCCATCGAAATAATGTAAGTTTTCTTTTACTGCATTGATTAAACCCTTTCCACTGACAGTAAGTATGGATACTTCTCCGTCATCAATGACACATGGGATAATTATGTAATTCTTCATTATCATTGGCATAACAACCGGGACCTCCCGTCCATGCCGTTTTAACGATATTGGATAATAAAGAATCGTATGGATCATTGTTTCTTCGGTGAGAAATCCCTCAGGCCATTCTAATAATCGTAACAACTCTGGAACTGCAGGTTTGTCGTTAATTTTACAAATCGCATGGTTTCCCGCACCGAGTTTTGTGATAGTAAAATGAAGGTCAGTTTCCTTCATCCCATGTGTTGTGTATACATTTAGGCTGAGATCTGTTGCTACTCCAAGATTCACCACAGCATTTGTCAGGATTTTATCATTATAAAATTGATAATTTCTCATTCCCTTATAGTCATCCATTGATGTTCCAAGAATCATTTGATAATCTGGTAATTGCTGTGCAGTTTCTTCAAAGATTTCATCTTCTCGCCCAAGACCTTTCTGAACCAGTGCCTGTGACAACCCAAGAGCCTGCAAAGCAAAATTGCTCACAAAACCAGATCGAATATACTTTTTTTGACCAACGCCAGGAATACTCGGCATGACAGGCCCTGAGATGAAATTTAATAAAAATTTATTTTTATAGGCGGATTCTTTTAAACCGTTTTGAATCATGTCAGCGCATTGTTTTGCAGCTCGATTTGGATTTCTTTTTGTATTTTTTCCAACTCCAATTGCGACATCCATAGACGGATAAGAAACAGCAAGCGCACTTGCTCCTCTTGAAAAACAACCGTAATTATTCATAAAACCAGTGACGGTCCCCCCAACAAGTGGTGTTTTTTTCGGTAATACATCCCATACTCCGTTGAGGAATTCTTGAAAACCTCCATATTTTTCATAATGTATCGTTGCAAATAAAAGAAAAAAATCTGGGGGGCGAGTTAAATTCTGTATCGCTGTTTCAGCGACTTCTCGCCCTGCTTCTCGCGCATCCCATTTTCTAGACATACCTATTGCGGTTTCTACCGTTAATTCCATCATACTCCATCAAAGTGGGATAAACATCCTTTATATATCCAAGAGATTATGCATCCAACTTCTTCTTCATGTAACTTATTTATTCATCCTTTTTATGCAGTAACGTAATCTTCATCATCTTTTTTCTGCGAATCAGACTCTTGTTTCGGATTTGCCATAATTTTGAGAATTTCTCTACGCGAATTCTCCAACTCCACCTCAAGTAACCCTTTATTGGCCAGAGCAGGAACAATCGCTACCAATGCATTCTCTGTATCAGGAAAGATATAAAACAACACCTCGTAGTCCTGTAACCGGAACTCCATCTCCCCAAGGCCGATCTGAGAATACGCAGCAATTACGCCAAATACGTCATCCATAGCACGATGAATATTATCCCATATCTGATTTACTTCAGGTTTAAACCCTTCGCTAGCGGGCATCACGCTAATCATATTCCGTCGTGCAACCATACAGGCTAAAATATCATCTAATCGCATTAAATCGTCAAGTACGTTTGCAATCGGGTCATCCCTCATCCCAACATCACCACATCTCGGATATTGTTTATACCACAATACTATAAAAGGATTTCCCGTTGACCCCGCACTCCTGGTTTTCGTACAAAATGTTTTAAATGCTCTTGCGGTTTGGTACAGAAGATGAAAATCAACATATCTGGAAAAGAAATTGAATTCAAAAAAGAACAAAATAAGCTTGATAGGTTCGTTATTGAGTTTACGTCACTCCTGAACAGACTCCAAATCCGATACGTGATTGTCTCTGGATATATCGCTATTCTTTTTGGGAGAAGTAGGACCTCAGAGGATGTTGATATCATCGTAGAAAAACTAGATTTTAAAACATTCACCACGGTTTGGAATACTACCTCTGACGACTATTACTGCATCAATACCAATGATGCTAAAGAAGCGTATGAAGACTACCTCTCCAGTGGTATCTCCCTGCGTTTTGCAAAGAAAAACACGTTTATACCCAACATCGAATTTAAATTCCCAAAAACAGACCTTGACCGTTGGACAGCCCGGGAACGAAAAAAAGTCATTATCAATGATCATTATTTCTACATCGCACCATTAGAACTACAGATATCGTTCAAGCTCCATTTGGGAAGTGAGAAAGACATTGAGGACGCTAGACATCTCTACAAACTCTTCGAAGAAACCCTTGATATGACTCTCATACAGGAATTCAACAGAAAACTTAAAACACAAACACTCTTTCAGAGGTATTTGCAATGAGAACCCCACGGATTAATCTGAAAGAACTCGAAAAAATAAAAGAAGAAAATTTCAAAGAACGATTAGAATTTATTGACAAATACGTGGAATGGATGAAGAAGACATCAAACAAGACGTGGAGTTCTCAACAGAAGGATCTTATCGATTAAAAACCCTCTCTGGGCACATCTTATAATTTCTTATACGCTGCTGCATCCAGTAACGTATTGACTTCTGATTTGTCCTTGACTTCAATTTCGACAAGCCACCCGTCATCATACGGGCTACTGTTGATGAACTCAGGGGAATCATCCAGTTTCGTATTGACTGAAGCAATCTTTCCACTAATTGGTGCGTACACCTCAGAAACAGATTTTACTGATTCAACGACGCAGAGCTCTTCGCCTTTCTTGATTTCTTTTCCCACCGTTGGTAACTCAACAAACACGATATCGGTTAGCTCATGCTGCGCATGATCGGTGATGCCGATCTTTGCCTTTGCCCCTAAAAGCTTTACCCATTCATGTGTCTTGGTGTATTTCAACCCATCTCGTATGTCATCAGCCATAGCAATCGAGAGTGGTATTTCCTGGTCGTTTTAAACCTTTTCTCCACCAAGAACTTATAAAAGATAGAAGCAAAAACCATTAAAATACAGGTTTAAAGAATGAAAGAACCATTTCCAAACCATCGTTTCTTAAGGAGCAGTTTCCAGCTGTTTTTGCACCCAATCCTTTGGAACAAACGGTGGTTTAACCACCTTTGCCTTCACCGGTTTATCTCTTACCAGTATATCCAACAGACTACCAACCTCCCGTTTATCAGCTGCAACATATCCCATCGCGATACCGACATTCAAACACGGTGACAATGTTCCGCTTGTCACCACTCCGACAGCATCGCCATTCTTCTGAATCGTACAGGTATGACGAGGAATCCCTTTCTCAACACACTCGAGGCACGTCATCCGCTGAAACGTCCCTTGTTCTTTCTGTGTTACTAACGCGTCTTTGCCGATAAACTCATGGTCCCAGAAGATCGTCCATCCCAGTGTTGCTTCCAGCGGTGTTCGTCCACCTTCGAATTCGTTTCCCGCCAGCATAAATGCTTTTTCCAGCCGTAACGTGTCCCGAGCACCAAGCCCTATGGGCTGAATCCCGAACTCGTTCCCAGCAGAAAGAATCGCGTCAAACACACCTGCTGCTTTCTTCGTCGGGGTAATCTGCAGCTCAAAGCCTAGCTCACCGGTATAGCCGGTATGCGATAAGATACATTTTACGCCAGCAACCTGTACATCCTGACAACCAAAGAATTTCACTGAATCAAGGCTCGTATCAGTCACTTTCTGCAGCGCCTCTTTTGACTGTGGGCCTTGTATTGCAAGAATCACATAGTCTTGAGAAACATCCTCAGCTTTTGCCTTCAGATGATGTTTTTGTGCCTGCTCATTGAGCCACTTGGTTACGATCTGATTCATCCCAGCGTTCGGGATCATCATAAACCGATTGCCGAGATGCATGAAAATCGTATCATCGATAATCGTGCCGTTCTTCTGTAAAATCTCTGTATATTGACTTTTCCCATCCTCTATACGAGACGCGTCCTCCACCGTCGTCAGACTAATCAACTGTGCTGCATCAGGACCAGTAATCCATACGTTGCTCATATGGGAGACATCAAATAATCCGACCTTTTTACGAACAACGAAATGTTCCTCTCGAATAGAGCTGTACTGAATTGGCATTTCATAGCCAGCAAACTGGGTAAATGTCGCTCCAAGTTTTACTTGCGCATCATATAAAGGAGATCGTATCACCATACCTTCTTGGCCCCCGCCTGTATATTACGAACCCTAGTTAATTATTTCGACAAAACTATTTATCAACCACATCTCATAAGGGAGACCATGGAACCAACAAAGCATCTAGGGATTTACAAAAAAAACGATAAACTCTTCACTCAAAACCCAGAGATCTGCAAAGGAATCAAGGTCTACAACGAACAATTAGTCACCCAGGATAATATAGAATATCGTTCCTGGAACCCGTTCCGTAGCAAACTTGCTGCAGCACTGCTTAAGGGACTTTCCATTGACATCACAGCTGATGCACAGGTGCTGTACCTTGGCGCCGCAACAGGCACAACAGTCAGTCATCTTTCCGATATCATCACAAAGGGCAGTATCTATGCGGTTGAAACCTCACCGATCGCGGCGATAAACCTCCTTAAAGTCAGTGAACAACGATCAAATATCATCCCGATTCTCTCTGATGCGAACCATCCGGAACGCTACTACAGTATTGTTCCGTCTGTCGATGTCGTCTATCAGGATATCTCCCAACGAAACCAGGCTGATATTTTCACCCGTAACATGAGAACCTACCTCAAACCAAAGGGATGGGGACTAATCATGGTCAAAGCAAGAAGCATCGATGTTGCACTTAAACCGAAACAGGCCTATGAACTCGTCTGCAGCTATCTGCAAAAACAGGAATTCACCATCAAAAAAACAATTGAGCTTTCACCTTTTGAAAAAGACCATGCAGCGATTCTTATAACACCATAAAAAAATTAGATGGTGATGTAAATTTCTTTTAACATCTGATTGATGCTATACAACGGTGCATCAAGTAAAAACGCTTTATACCCCGTATCTGGAAGAATCGGAGAGTTACAGAGGGTTTTTGCACGGTTCACATGTTTTGTGATCTCCTCAAGATACAGTTTTTTAATCTCCGGTGATTTCTTCTCGATCTTCTTTCGAATCGATCGATTCTTTACGTTCCCGTTCTTCGAAGTCCGCCGCTCAAGTCGCGTGAGCAGGGGGATAACGACACTGTCGATCATCTCGCCTTTCTCAAGATCAACCAAATCATCGGCGAGCTGATACGCAAATCCAACTTCCCTACCATATTCCGCAAGAAGATCCGCTATCTCATTGGACGCATTGGCCCAATAGGCAGCAGCCTTACATGCTGCAGAAAACAACGTTGCGGTCTTTAGGTCAATGATCTTGCTGTATACCTTGAAGAACTTAGAATCTGCTGTGATGTTCATATCCTGGAGGTCTTTGCTGTTGAAATTGATTTCATTGAGTTGACCATCAAGGGTCCCGCCCCATGCGCTCACATACAGTTTTGCTATCCGCTCCCCATGAGACAATGCCAGGTTAAATCCCATCACTAGCATCTTATGGCCAATGAGAATCGCGTTATCGACACCGGTTTTAATGTAGAACGCAGGCTCACCTCTTCTGGTTAAGTCGCCATCGATGATATCATCATGAACCAAGGATGCCCCATGGGCAAGTTCAATTGCAACTGTTCCTTCCAAGAACTGCTGATACAGTTGTGCTGATTCTTTCCCGCCGGTACAAACCTTAAACGAGATTGCACCAAGCATTGGCCGTAACCGTTTTCCATCCTTTAAAATCGTTAAAATATTCTGATCAGTGATAATTTCATTTATTTTCTTCTCGATATCCTCGTAGGTATGTTTCAGAAATATTTCAAGAGAGAGGGATTGGTCAGCCATTGTTTCTACCATTTTTAAAACTTAAATGATATTAGCTTCTACATAATATACTCTTTTATTGGTTTTTTGAAAGGATTCATGGTTCGCGTTATAAGGTTTTTTAAACGATTTCGCAAGGATATAGACCTCAGAACTACTTTTACGGGATGCTTCAGGAGAAAAAGTTTTCACAACCAAAAATTGTTGTTTGACTTTTTCGATAAATGATTTCGTATCCTCTCCTTCAAAGATTTTACAGATGAAATGACCGCCTGGTCGTAACATTTGTTGCACTACGCGGAGTGCACATTCGCATAACCATGCGCTTCGTGCTTGATCAACAGAATAATTTCCCGAGATATCAGGTGACATATCTGACAATACGACATCTGCGTGCTTCCCATTCATCAAATCCTTGATCTGTTCGACGGTTTCAGATTTCGTAATATCACCTTGGATAAACTGAATGTTCTCTAAAGGTCTGATCGATGAGAGGTCCGCTCCGATTACAACACCTTGTTCACCAACGAGTTCTTTTGCCACCTGGCTCCATCCACCAGGGGCAGCACCAAGGTCTATCACGATACCGTTCTTTGGAATAAGATGGAACCGACTTTGAATTTGTTGTAACTTAAAGGCAGATCGGGCACGATACCCGGTTCGTTTTGCTTCTTTGTAGAAGTGCTCTTTCTTTTTTTCAGTGTACCAACGGGTCATGGTTGTTTTACAGGATAATATCGATGTCGAGTCGTTCAGCGAGTTCTTTGTATCGGTTTCTAATCGTCACTTCGGTAACACCAGCTACATCAGCAACCTCTCGTTGGGTTCGTCGTTCACCACATAAAATCGAGGAAATATAAATCGATGCGGCAGCAACCCCGGTTGGTCCGCGACCGCTGGTGAGTTCTTTATCGGCAGCATCTTTTAAAATCTCAATTGCTTTGACTTGTACATCACCGCTCAACTTCAGTTCACTGCAGAACCGTGAGATGTAATCCTGTGGGGATGTTGGCATCAGTTTTAATCCTAATTCTCGTGCGATGAACCGGTAGGTTCTTCCGATTTCCTTACGTGAAACTCGGGAGGATGCAGCGATCTCATCAAGGGTTCGTGGTACGTTACATTGTCGGCAGGCAGCGTATAACGCGGATGCAGATACGCCTTCGATGCTGCGCCCACGGATCAAGTTTTTCAGGACTGCTTTTCGATAGACCATTGCTGCGGTTTCTCGTACGGTTCTTGGCAAGCCCATGCCTGAGGCCATACGGTCGAGTTCGGATAAGGCGAACGCTAAGTTCCGTTCAGTTGCATCACTGATTCTGATACGTCGTTGCCATTTTCGTAGTCGATAGAGTTGTGCCCTGTTTCTGGTGGGGATTGATTTTCCATAGGAATCTCTGTTTTTCCACCCTATCATCGTGCTAAGCCCTTTATCGTGTATCGTATAGGTCATTGGGGCACCGACACGTGCTCGTTTCTCCCGTTGATCGCTATCAAAGGCTCTCCACTCTGGACCATGGTCGATGAAATCTTGATCGATGACAAGACCGCAATCCGCGCAGACAAGTTCTGCGCGTGCATAATCTTTACTTAAATGTGTACTATTACATTCAGGGCATTGAATGATTTCTTCAATGCTCTGTCTTTTTTCTTTTTTCTTCTTAGATTGCATTTGAACCATTTACCTTCGCCCCCGTATTTATTTTATACTTTTCGATATGCTTTTAAAGGGAATGAAATAACTTATATATAAAATTTTCTATTAATTATCGTCTGCCAAATACCCTTATATTTGCATCAATGATAGGAAGTAATTAATCAAACTAAACAGCATAATATTCTTATAATTATCGACGACGGAAATTATTTAAGTTTTATTACGAAATAGGCTTTGCACCCATATTCATGTTTGCACCCATATTCGGAGTCTTGCACCCAAATTCATAAATAGAGAACTAAAATAATATAATTCGTTTCAAAGAAAATCAAAATAATTTTGCAATTTCCTCAACAATCTTAATATACCACGCAACTCCAAGTCCCAGAGGAATCCTAATATTACCTGAAATAATACCAGTTGTCCCAGAATGTATCCCAAGTAGGTAATATCTAGTTCCTGTGGTAATAGCTGTATTTCCTTCATTATCAACCCATGTGTTTTTTGGCTTTGTTATAACTGGACTTCCACTTGTACCTGGATGCAGATTTGCATCAGTTAAAAAACAAGGAGTACCAGAAAAAGGAACGCCATATACACTAGCAATCATTGCATTTCTAAAAACTGGTAAATTATGTATTGCGTCATGATAACCTAATGGATAACCTATAATAAATATGTCTTCCCCTGGATCCAATACATAATTAGGTGGTAAAAAATTTGACGTTGACCAACATTGAATGAAAAAATTTGATTGAACAAAATTTCTATCAATCTCGATAAGTGCTACATCTGCCACATTCTGAGTTGGATGATCTTTCCAAAGATGGTGACCAGATGAGGAATAAAGAGGAACATCATAATGGTCATTATTTGTAAGATTATTTTGGTTTCTATGCAACAATAATTTTAATGTATCTGGATTTGTTGCAGTTTGTCCAGTATTAACAACATGCCTATTAGTTACGAGAAAAATTCTATTATCATTTCGTCCATAAAAAAACCCTGTTGCGCTTCCTACAATGGAGCCTGATTTCACCATTTGTAAAAATGAGACTGTGGCTACTATTGGATTTATTGGCATTTTTTCTCTCTCTATACGTAATTTGTAATCTTTACTTCTTTAAAAGTATATCCTAAAAAACTGTTTTTTATGATGAAATATATTCGATGTATTCTACATTAGTTCCGAAGGTAAAAAAATGAGAAAGAACGGAGTTTCGACAGGATAGAATAACGCAAAGGACTTCCTTCTTTTTTATGTTCTATATATTTAAAAATGAGAAGGAAATAATGAACATAATGCTTTAGGGGTTTAAAGAATAAAAAAAGAAAAAAAGAAAGAATCGTGTGGTAGCTCTTGATTTTGTTTTATTATTGAGAGCAGTTATTATTCCTCGGTGACACTGAACTGCCAATAGGCTGATAGCTCTATATCATCATTTGTTTTCAGGGTATTTCCCTCAGGATCACGTAACGCAGCATACACACGATACATGCCAATCCCACGTGTCAAATCCGATGCCCTGATCAATCCATTGAAGATCAAATCAAGCGGCAACTGGCTATTACTGTTGATGATCCGTGATGACGTCTCATTGACAACATCATTATCAACGACCCATGGCGGAAATTGACCTTCATCGAAGTACTGTACCTGCATTAACAAATATCCTTTGATGTCGGTTGACCCGGTGTTCTTGATCTTCGACTGGTTTCGATACGCGATAACCAGCTTCGGTAGATAACCTGTTTCCTGGTAATTACTTGAATATACATTCACGTATTCATTCCCTGTGGGTTCCTTTCCATTGATGTCTTTACTGCTCCGCAAACATAATTTGGTAGTTCCATTCATATTGATCCAGCTGAGGTTATTCAGTGTGATGGTATTGTATTCAGTGGTGAAGCCAGATGTGTTCAATGTTCCGCCGTTTCCAGAGTAATCGTTCTTGTTGTAATCACTGGATTGCAATGGGTCATGTGGGTAGGTCGGCTGTCCGTTCTGTATCGTGATGTCGAAATCAGT
>Ga0307379_10002975_pt1 | contig 24730 bp, 23 predicted proteins | sample UN2MG_FD_202237 | JGI IMG/M metagenome (GOLD analysis project Ga0307379, IMG submission 202237) | Soil microbial communities from Risofladan, Vaasa, Finland - UN-2 | ecosystem: Environmental > Terrestrial > Soil > Coastal area > Acid sulfate soil | place: Finland: Risofladan, Vaasa | collected...
TCACCCCCGAACGAGCCCTCACCCGCCTCCGTAAAGCCGCCGGCTCCCGGTTCGACCCCCGCCTGATCACCGCCCTGGAAGGTCTTCTCCACGCCTCCGGTGATGTGCACCGGGAGCAAGTCGGCGCCGTCGAACTCGTCCCCCGCTGAGGGTGCCTCTCCGCTCTTGATCCCGAGCGTCCCGGCAGGTGCGTCCCCGCACCTGCCGAACCAAGATCCCGTTCCCAACGCGCTAGGCTTGCCTCATCACCTCACCCGGCCCCTCGCGGGACCGCCAGGAGACCATCGTTATGCCTCGCGTGCTCGTCGTCGGCAGCATCAACATGGACCTCATCGTTCGCTGCAGCCGGGTTCCGAAAGCAGGCGAGACCATCCGCGGCGACGACTTCGTCACCGCCGGCGGAGGCAAGGGTGCCAACCAAGCCATAGCTGCCAGCCGCCTGGGCGCCCGCACAGCTTTCGTCGGCAGAGTAGGGGAGGACGAGTTCGGCCCGAAGCTCCGCTCCGACCTCGACCGAGACGGCGTCGACACAGAGGCCCTGACCACCGATCCCGAAGCCCCCAGCGGCGTCGCCCTCATCCTCCTCGAACACGGCGGACACAACCGCATCGTCATCATGAGCGGAGCCAACGGCCGCTTGGGCGAACCCGACGTCCGGGCCGCACGCGCTCTCCTCGCCAACACCGACATCGTCCTGTTCCAGCTCGAGATCCCCCTCTCGGTCGTCGCCGAGATCGCGGCCGCGGCCCGGGCGAGCAGCGTGCCGTCGATCCTCGACGCAGGCCCGGCCACCCCGGCCGTGGTCGAGGCCGGCCTTCCGGCCTTGATCGACATCATCTCCCCGAACGAGAGCGAGGCCGAGATCCTGACCGGCATCGCCGTACGCGACCTCAGCGACGCCGCCCGTGCAGCCAGCCGCCTCCACGATATGGGCTCGCATGACGTCGTCCTCAAGCTCGGCGCCCAGGGCGCCTACTGGAGCGGGCCCGGGGGAGAGCTTCACCTCCCCGGCTTCCCCATCGAGCCGGTCGATACCACCGCCGCGGGCGACGCCTTCACCGCCTGCCTCGGCGTCAGCATCGCCTCCGGCGCGGACATGCCCGAGGCCATTCGAAGCGCCAACGCCGCCGGCGCCTGTGCCTGTCTCACGCTCGGAGCTCAGCCCTCCATGCCCAGGCGGGACGAGCTGGAAGCATTCCTGCGGAACAACGCAGGGTGAGCACCCACGCCTCCACTCACCGCGTGTGAGGCTGAAGCCCCTGGCGAGACTCCAGCCTCGGATGCCACCCGGAACGAGCAAGTGATTGCCTACAGCACAGGTAGATACCGATCCAGCTCGAACTCCGTCACCTGCGCCCGGTAGTTTCGCCACTCGATCTTCTTGTTCTCGATGAACTTCTCGAACACGTGGTCCCCGAGCGTCTTCCTCAGCAGTTCGCTCTTCTCCGCCTCCGCCACCGCATCCGCCAAGTCGCCCGGAAGCTGCTCGATGCCAAGCTCCACACGCTCCGTCTCCGCCATCTCGTAGACATTCCGCTCCACCGGAGGCGGGCACTCATAGCCGTTCTCGATGCCCTCCAGGCCGGCCGCCAGCATCGCAGCGAAGGCCAGATACGGGTTGCATGCCGGGTCCGGCGAGCGATACTCGATCCGCGTCGCCTTCTCCTTCCCCGGCTTGTACACCGGAACCCGGATCAGGTCCGACCGGTTCCGGCTGGCCCACGACACATAGACGGGCGCCTCATACCCGGGCACCAGCCGCTTGTAGCTGTTCACCCATTGATTGGTCACCGCCGTGATCTCTCGCGCGTGCCTCAGCAATCCCGCGACATAGTGGCGCGCGATCTCAGAGAGATGATCCCCTGCATCCGGCGAGAAGAAGGCGTTCTTCTCACCGCGGAACAGCGACTGGTGCGTGTGCATCCCGCTTCCGTTCTCCCCGAACAGCGGCTTCGGCATAAAGGTCGCGTACGTCCCGTGCTTCATCGCGACCTCCTTCACCACCAGCCGATACGTCATGGCGCTGTCGGCCATCGTCAGCGCATCCGTATACCGCAGGTCAATCTCGTGCTGGCTCGGCGCCACCTCATGGTGGCTGTACTCAACCCCAATCCCCATCTGCTCCAGGGTCAGCACGGTCTCGCGCCGCAAATCGCTGGCGATATCCAGAGGCGTCAGATCGAAGTACCCGCCGCGATCCAGGATCTGCGGCCGCCCGTTCGCCTCCTTGAAGTAGAAGTACTCGAGCTCGGGGCCGACATAGAACGTGAACCCCATATCCGCCGCCCGCTTCAGCGCCCTCTTCAGCACATACCGCGGATCCCCCACGTACGGGCTCCCGTCCGGCTCCAGGATGTCGCAGAACATCCGCGCCACCGCCCCGCCCTCCCGCGGCCGCCACGGGAGAACGGCGAACGTGCTCGGGTCCGGCATCGCCACCATGTCGCTCTCGTCGATTCGGGCAAACCCCTGGATCGACGACCCGTCGAACCCCTGTCCCTCGACGAGCGACAGCTCCAGCTCCTCCACCGTGATCGCGAAGCTCTTGAGAAACCCCAGGATATCCGTGAACCAGAACCGGACGAACTTGACGTCTTGCTCCTTTGCCTTGTTCAGAACGTACTGGATCTGCTCCGGTCGACTCGTCAACTCGCTCCCTCCTCCTCCGCTGAAATCGACTCCGCGCGTATCCTACCGCGCCCATGTTTCAGCCGTGTTTCCGGGAGCGAAAAACTCAGTCCGCGGGGACGGCACCGACCGCAAGCCTGTACCCTACCCCACGCACCGTCTCGAACACGTCCCCCGCCGCCTCCGTCTTCGCTCGCAGCCGCCGGACGTGCACGTCCACCGTCCGCGTCCCACCGAAATAGTCGCTCTCCCACACGTGCTCCAGCAACTCCTCGCGCGTGAAAACCCGCCCCGCGTTGCGCATCAGAAACAGCAGCAGCTGATACTCCTTCAAGGTCAGCTCGATCGGAACCCTGTTCACGAACACCTCATACGTCGCCTGGTTCAGCGTCAGCGCCCCGACCCGAAGCGCATCCGGGCTCGAATTGGACTCTACCCGCCACCGCGCCAGCCGCAGCCGCGCCGCCAGCTCGCTCAGACGATACGGGGCCAGGATCACATCGTCGAAACCCAGAGACAGGTCCACGCGCGGCCCTTCCTGCTCCGCAATCAACGCGATCACGGGCGCCTTCCGAAGAACGCGGTCTTGCCGCACCGCCCTGCACGCCTGCTCGGCCTGCACCCCCAGCGCGCGGAAATCCACCACCGTCGCAATCGGGGCCCGCGCCGCCGTCGCGGCCCGGCATCCGGACCAGGCGATCACGACGGGCCTGTAGTTGAGCCGCTGCACGTCCGCCGCGAAGCCGCTCGTGGGTTCCCCCTCCACTCCAACGATGACCACTGCAGGGCCATCGATCTCAGGCATGTGTCAGTGCCTTTCCCGCCATCCCCGGTGATCCCGACCCGACCCCGCGACCCGCCCCGCCGGAACTCAGGCTGCCAGCGCCACCGCAAGCTCGTAGAGACGCTGATCCAGAGGCTTCTTCTTCGTCCACGTCTCCCGCAGCGGAGTCAGCACCACCTCGTTGTTGACCCGACCTGCCATCTTCGCCGACTCGCCCGCCATCAGCGCAGTAATCGCCGCCGCCCCCAGCTCGCTCGCCAGAATCCGGTCTCGCGCCGTTGGATTGCCGCCCCGCTGCGTATGCCCCAGGATCGTCGCCCGACACTCGACGCCCCCCAGCTCCCTCACTTTTCGGGCGATCTCCAGCGCGCCCCCCTCCTCGTCTCCCTCCGCCACCACGATGATGCTGCTCGATTTGCCCCGCCGGATCCCTGCAACAATCGTCTCGTGTATCTGCTCCACCCCGGTCCGATCCTCCGGCACCAGGATCATCTCCGCCCCCCCGGCCGCCCCCACGCTCAGCGCGATGAACCCCGCCTCCTTCCCCATCACTTCCACGAAGAACAGCCGCTCGTGGCTCGTCGCCGTATCCCGAATCCGGTCGATCGCGTCCAGCGCCGTGTTGACCGCCGTGTCATACCCGATCGTCTCATCGGTCCCGTACAGGTCGTTGTCGATGGTCGCAGGAACCCCGATGATGGGGATATTGTGCTCGTCCCACAGGTCCTGAGCGCCCCTGAACGTCCCATCCCCGCCGATCGCCACCAGCCCCTCGATCCGCGCCTCCGCCAGCAGTCGCGCCGCCTTCCCCCGCGCCTCCTGCTGATGGAACTCCTGGCTCCTGGCGGTCTTCAGTATCGTCCCGCCCAGCTGGATGATGTTCGAAACAGACGCATGGTCCATCTCGTCGAACTCACCCATCAGCATCCCCGCGTATCCCCGGCGAATCCCGACCACCCGGACCCGCCGGCTCAGCCCGAACCTCACCACCGCCCGCAGGCAGGCGTTCATTCCCGGTGCATCGCCGCCACTCGTAAACACGCCTATCGTTTTCATTGGGCAACCGCCTCAGTGCGTCGCGAGTATGTAGACCGCCAGCCCGAACGGCCCGAGACAGAGCACGAACGGGGCCCAGAACAGCCCCGCCTGCCTCCGGCTCTCCGCGTCATTGTAGCACCATCCTGCCGCGAACAGGCTCGCCCCAAACCAGACATAACCGCTCAGCTCGCCCCGCAGGATCGCAACCAGCGCCAGCAAGAAAGACACCACTCCCGTCGCCGTCAGCGCCATATACATCGGCCGCGACCGATACCACAGGCTTCCCGACTCGGTGAAGATCGCCATCGGGCTATCGACCCCCCGGAACGGCCCCCCCAGCTCGCGCACGACCTGCTCTTCTATCTTCGCTCGGTCCTCCCGCGCCCGCTCGATGGCTCCCGGCGGAGCCGTCGCCCCCACCGCCACCTCGCTCACCCGCTGCGCCGCAGCCACCGAACCCACCAGATCCCCCTTCCGTCGCAAGATCCCCGCCAGCATGCTCAGCCCAGCCACCGAGTCGGGCTCGCTGTCGAGCACCTCCCGCACCAGTCGCTCCGCCTCATCGAGCTGTCCCCGCTGCTGCGCCAAGTGCGCATGCCGCATCACGAGGGCCAGCTGCGGGTCGAGGCCCCAGTCGCCCCGCGGCTGCGGAGCCGGCTTGTGGGCCTCCTCCGGCGTCTGTGCGAGTTCCGTCCCACACGACCAGCAAAACCGGTCATCCGCCTGCACGAACGCCCCGCACGCGAGACAGCGAGGCACCGAAGTCATCGTGGGCTCGCCGGGCGCCGGCAATCTCTCGTTCGGCCGCAAATCAGGCGCGCTGCTCTCAATCCCTCGGTCTCCATCCTGGACCGTCCATCGCTCGCTGGCAGCGGGGCCCCGCATGTTCCGCTGTTGCACTCATAGGTTTTGGCATGCAACAATCCCTTTCCTGCCGCAGCCGGTATCCGCGAACAGAGGACCCCACTCCCGGCGCGCAGAAACCGGAACTGCACAGCTGGAACTGCACAGTTGGAACTGCACAGCTGGAACTGCACAGCTACCTCCATCCGCACGACCGGTGAAGAACCCGTGACAAACCCTCGAAAGCTCAGTCCCCGGCGCGCTGTTCTGCTGATCCCACTTCTCGCCACATGTATCTCCTGGGCCCTCCTCTCGACCCCGTGCCTGGGGGCAGTCCTCGACCCCAGAACCGTCCAATCCGAGACCCTGCACAACGGTCTCCGCCTGATCGTTGCCAACGACCCGGATGCCCGCGTCGTCGCGGCAGAGGTCGTGGTGAAGGTCGGCGCCGCCGATGACCCCCCTGGCCAGAAGGGCCTCGCGCACCTGCTCGAGCATGTCCTCTGGGCCGGCGCCCCGGACGCCGACGGCGATCCCCGCATGAGAATAGAGCGAATCGGCGGCGTTATCGACGCCGGGGCCCTTCGCGACTACACGCGCTTCTACGCCACCGTCTCCGCCGGCAATCTCGACCTCGTCATCGGCGCGCTTGGCGACATGGTGCTCCAGGCCGACTTCGACGAAGACCTCATTGCGCGGGAGCGCCAGATCGTCTTCGAAGAGTCGGCCGCCCGCGGGGAGGATCCCCGCGCCCTCCTCAACGATCTCGCCTTTGCCGAACTCTACCCCCCCGCACACCCGTACTCCAGTCCCATCGACGGCGCTCCCGACGACCTCAACCAGCTCGACGCGGCCCGCCTCGCACTCTTCTACCAGAACTGGTACGTCCCCAACAACATGGCTGTCATCGTCTCCGGCGACGCGCCCTTTGACGCGGTGCGAGATCTCATCGCTCGCACCTTCGCCCACCGCCCCCCGGCCGCGGTTCCCCCGCGATCCAAACCCGTGCCGCCCCGCCCCGCTCAGACTCGAGTGCGGACGCTCGACCTGCCCATCGAAAAGGCCTACGTCATGGCCGCCTTCACCGGCCCCGACGCAGCCGAGCACACCTCCATCTGCGCCAGCGACCTGCTCGCGACACTGCTCGCCCGCGGCCCCACCGGTCGGCTCGTCGGCGAACTGACGGACAAGCAGTCCCTTGTACTCGACGTTGGAATCGACTTCCTGACGCAGAGAGATCGCGCCCTCTTCGGGGTGTGGGCGATCTGCGACTCCGAAAATGTCGAGGCCGTGCAGGAGACGATCCGCCGTCAGCTTGCTCGCCTCGCCCGGGAGCCCGTCCCCCCCGCCGAGTTCGCCGTAGCCAAACGACTCTTAGCCGCCGGCTACGCCTTCGCCAACGAAACACCCGCCGACCGCGCCGCCACCCTTGGCTTCTACGAGGCCATCGATAGCTACCGCGCCGCCTCCTATTACCTCTCCTGGGTGACCTACGCCACACCCGGCGCCGTGACCGAGACCGCACGCTGGTACGCCGGCGAACCCGTCTGGATCATCCTGCGCCCGGAGGCGGGGCCATGACTCGTTGGCTCGTGCTTCCTCTTCTGCTCCTCACCGGCGCCCCGAACCCCGCCTCGGCCGCGCCCGCCCAGCGGTTCACTCTCCCCAACGGCCTGCGCGTCGTGCTCAAGTCGAACTGGTCCACCGACGTCGTCGCCATCGAGCTGCTCCTCGATGTATCCGCCGAAGACGAGCCGCCCTCACAGCAGGGCCTGCGCTATCTCGTTCAACGTCTCCTCCTTCGGGGCACGACCCGGGAAACGGGCGTCTCCATGGCGCGCCGCCTCAGCGCCGTCGGAGGAATCGCCGACACCACAGTCGGGCTGGACTACGTCGAGAGCTACGCCCTCGTCCCCGCCGACGGCTTCGAAACCGCCGTCGAGCTCCTGGCAGACGCCGTCAGACACCCGGCCTTCTCCCCGGAGGAGGTGGAGAAGCAGAAAACCGGCGCCCAGGAGCTGGCCCGCGCCGCCCGCGATGAGCCCTTCCAGGAAACCTACCTCGCCTTCCGCCAGAGCCTCTACCGCTCCCATCCCTACAGCGCCCTCACCCTCGGCACCCCCAGCCTGCTCGCCTCCATCTCCAGAGACGATATCCTCCAGTTCCACCGGGAGCACTACCTCCCAAACCGCGCCGTCATCGCCATCTGCGGGGGCGTCGGCGAGACCCGCGCTCTGCGCTCCCTTCGACGCGCCTTCGGCGACTGGCCCGAAGGCCCGTCCAAGCCCCGCACCGCACTTCCCACGCTCCCCCTCCGCGCCTCCGAGGTCACGGCCCGCGAGCGGCCCCTGCGCCGCGCCCACCTCATCCTCGGCTTCCCCGCCCCGGCCGCCGATGAGCCCGGCTACTACGTCGTGCAGGTCATCGACTCGCTCCTGAGCGGCGGCGCCACCTCCCGACTCCCCCGAAAGCTCCGGGAGGAATTGGGGCTCGTGTACACCGCCTCTTCCTTCTATCCGACCCTCGCTCGCGACAGCCACTTCGGCATCTACGCCGTCGTCGAGCCGCACCACCTCGACACCATCAAGTCCGCTATCCTCGACCTCCTCGACGACCTCGCCCGCCGTCCCGTCTCTCCGGAGGAGCTGACGAGGGCGAAGACCTACCTCCTCGGCAGCTACGCCCTCAGCCATCAACGGACGAAGGAGCAGGCCTACTCCCTCGCCTGGTACGAGATCCTCGGCCTCGGCCTCGGCTTCGAGGACCGCTATGCAGACGCCATCCAGTCCGTCACTCCGGAACAGGTGCAGGAAACCGCAGATCGCATCCTCAGGCGGTTTGTCCTTGCCGTAACCCTTCCAACGACCTGATGTTCGCTCACTGATACACCGATCCATCCCAGCCGGAAGAGGGTATCGCATCTCCACAGAGAAGTATACTCTCAGCGGAGTGTCCCCGTCGGTAGGTCGGAGGGAACCTATTGGCCCGGGAAAGGAGCAGCCTTCTTGAGTTCGACCAACGCCGACAAGAGTCCGACCAACGTCAACAAGCACTTCACCCCGGATGCGTCCTTCAACCCCATTGAGAGCTTTACCTCGCGCAAGATGACCCGGAAGGAAAAAGTCCTCAAGACACAGATCGACAGCTACCGCGTCAGTGATGTCGACGACACCGCCGTGATCTACGTCGGCAATGCGACGCTGCCCATCCTCACCAGCCTGGAGCTGCCCGACGCAGAGTGCGATGGCCTCACCTTCAAGCTGCGCGTCGTCCAGACAGACGAAGGTGACTGTCTCTTGCTCGCGCGTTGGAAGCCGGACCGCTACATGCGTCGCAGCGCCCCCCCCTCCTCCCAGAAGTGGTTCGTGGAGAAGAAGCTGTTTCCGCCCAATAAGGAGCGTTTCTTCCACCGTCTCGAGAGAACCGCAAACGAAGTAGCGGAAGAGGAAGGCTGAGAAGCGCCCCTCTCGGCCCCTCCCCGGCCCGGCGACCTCACCCCTCGAGCGCAGGGCGATCAGCCCTCGCCCGGGTTCTCTAGAGCTTCTTACATTATGGTTAGCAGCACCCATAATGCAAGAAACTCTACCGCGCGCGGACTGAGGCTCGCACAGCAGATTCTGTTGCATTACGGTCGGAACCGCAATGCAGGAGAATCCGCAGAGGCCTGGGATGCGCGCCGGTTCCGCACAAGCGCCGTTCCCTGCCTACCACCTCTGCGGCTTGACAAGCTCTTTCGTGCGTGTATGATGTTAAGTTGCGGCGCGGGTATGAGCTTGAAGATCGATCTTGCCAACATTGCAGGGATGCTCGGTGCGCGCGGCCGCTACTCCGTCTCGGAGAATGTCGCTCAGACCGACGACCCTACCTGTAGCGGCCAGGTTGCGGGTGAGCTCCAGGTGGAGAACACCGGTTCTCTCCTGCTGCTGCGAGGAGAGCTGCACGGCTCCGTCGGGCTCACCTGCGTGCGCTGTTTGGGCGCTGTCGAGCGCCCCATCACCATCAGAGTAGAGGAAGAGTTCGCCACAGAGGACACCGAACCCGACGTTGCGACCATGGACCGGGACGAGCCGGATGCCTCCGCCATGTCAGACTACGTTCTGGACGTATCCGAGTTCGTGCGCCAGCAGCTTCTCGTCAACCTACCCATGGCTGCCCTCTGTCGAGAAGACTGCCGCGGTATCTGCCCCAAATGCGGCCAGAATCTTAACGAGAAAGCCTGTGACTGCGCTGCCGAGCCGGTCGATAGCCGTTGGGCGAAGCTGGGCGATCTCCTCCAGCACCGCCTGGACCGGAAGAACGATTGACGGCGAGCCGGCAGGCCCGTTCGAGTGGAGGCTCCAAACGTGCCACAGCCGAAAAGACGACATTCGCATAGTAGGAAGAACAAGCGCCGAGCCAACTGGCGGCTCAAGCCGCCGAATCTCGTTGCGTGTCCCGACTGCCGGGCGCTCAGGCTGCCCCATCGCGCCTGCCCCGCCTGCGGGAACTACGCCGGCGAGAACATCGTCACCGTCAGACCGCACATTCACCGTGGCCGAAGCACGTAAGCGCCGCTCAAATCCGCAGGAGAGTCCATTCATTTGAAGCCCGTCGCACTCGATGCCATGGGGGGTGATCACGCGCCTGAGGCAACTGTCGCGGGCGCGGTTCGCGCCGCCGCCCAGTTCCGGCTCTCCGTCCTTCTGGTCGGCGACCGCGCGAGGATCTCCGCCGAGCTCGACAAGCATACTCCTGTCCCCGACGGCCTCGATATCGTCCCCGCCGCCACCACCATCGACATGGACGAGTCTCCCGGCCCGGCCCTCCTCCGCAAGCGCGACTCCTCCATCATCGTCGCCACTGATCTCGTCAAAGAGGGCCGCGCCTCCGGCGTCGTCTCCGTCGGCAATTCCGGCGCAGCCATGGGAGCGGCCGCCCTTCGCCTCGGACTGCTCCCGGGCTTCGAGCGTCCCGCCATCGCCATGCCGATGCCGAACCGCTTGGGCGGCGTCATCCTCCTCGATGCCGGCGCCACTGTGGACACGCGCCCCGAGCATCTCCGCGACTTCGCCCGGATCGGATCGGTCTACGCCCAGTGCCTCCTCCACATCGACCGGCCCCGCGTCGGCCTCCTCAATATCGGAAGCGAAGACTCCAAGGGCAACGCCCTCGTCAAAAAAGCCTATCCGCTCCTCAAGCAATCCCCCATCAACTTCATCGGCCACGTCGAAGGCCAGCAGATCGCCCTCGGCGACGTGGATGTCGTTGTCTGCGACGGCTTCGTCGGCAACGCCATCCTCAAGTCCATCGAAGGCTTCGGCGAGCTCTTCTGGTCCATAGTCAAAGACAGCCTCCACTCCGGCCTCCGCGGCCGGCTCGGGGGCTGGCTGCTTCGGCCCGCCCTCCGTCGCATCGCCCAGAAGCTCGACTATGCCGCCTATGGCGGTGCGCTCCTCGTCGGGGTCAACGGCGTCTGCGTCATCGGACACGGCCGCTCCTCTCCCCAGGCCGTCGCCAACGCCCTCCGCGTCGCCCGTGAGCTCGCCGACGGCAACGTCCTGGAGCAGCTCGCGAACTCCTTCAACCAGTCTGGTGACCCCGCCGCCGAGGCCCTCGCCGGCCAAGACGCAGCATCAACGTGAGAGTGCATAGTGCCATCTGACCTCCGTCGCGCCGGAGTACTGGGAACCGGATCCTACACACCGCCTCGCGTGCTGACCAACTTCGACCTCGAGAAGATGGTCGACACCTCCGACGAGTGGATCCGCACCCGCACCGGCATCGTCGAGCGCCGCATCGCCGACCCCGACGTCGCCACCTCCGACCTCGCCCTCCCGGCCGCTCAGGCGGCCCTCCAGCAGGCCGGCCTCGACGCCTCCGATATCGACCTTATCGTCGTCGCCTCCGTAACCCCGGACACCCTCTTCCCCTGCACCGCCGCCATTCTCCAGCGACGGCTCGGAACCGCGGCCGCCGCCTTTGATATCCTCGTGGGGTGCACCGGCTTCGTCTACGGCCTCGCCGTCGCCCGAGAGATGGTCGCCTCCGGCACCTACGACCACATCCTCGTGGTCGGCGCCGAAACCCTGTCCCGAATCGCCAACTGGGAGGACCGCAGCACCTGCGTCCTCTTCGGGGATGCCGCCGGCGCCGCCGTCGTCGGTCCCGTCCCCGAGGGCCGCGGCATCCTCGGCTACTCCCTCGGCAACGACGGCACCAACGCCGACGCCCTCACCATCCCCGCCGGCGGGTCCCGCATGCCCGCCACCCAGGAGACCGTCGCCAACCGCCTCCACTATCTCGCCATGAACGGCCCCGAGGTCTTCAAGTTCGCCGTCCGCGTCATGGCCGACTCCTCCGAGGAAGTCGTCCACCGCGCCGGCTTCACCATGAGCGACATCGACGTCGTCATCCCCCACCAGGCCAACCTCCGCATCATCGACGCCGCCGCCAAGCGCTTCAACATCCCCTACGAACGCTTCGTCCACAACCTCGAACGCTACGGCAACACCTCCGCCGCCTCCATCCCCCTCGCCCTGGACGAGGCCGTCCGTGAGGGCAGGATCTCCTCCGGCGATCTCATCCTCCTGTCCAGCTTCGGCGCTGGCCTGAGCTGGGGAAGCTTGATCCTCCGGTGGTAGCTCCCGGTGGCGGGGGAATCGCCTTCATCTTTCCCGGCCAGGCCTCCCAGCGCGCCGGCATGGCCGCCGACCTCCTCGCGCGCCAGCCGGCCGCCCGCGATATCTTCAACCGCGCCGGCCAGGTCCTCGGGCTCGACCTCGCCGGAGTCTGCACCACCGGCGACGACGCCCTCCTCACTCGCACCGACATCGCTCAGCCCGCCCTGCTCACTACCTGCGTCGCCTGGCTCACCGCCGTCTGCAGCCGCGGCCTCGACCCAACCGTCGTCGCCGGGCACAGCCTCGGGGAGTTCACCGCTTGGATCGCCTCCGGCGCCCTCGACTTTGAGCCCGCCCTCCGGCTTGTCCGCCGCCGCGGCGAGCTCATGGAGCAGGCCGCCCAGCGCAACCCCGGCGGCATGCTCGCCATCATAGGAATCCCCGACGACCGCGTCCTCCAGATATGCAAGGAGGCCGGAAGCGCCGGCACGGTCGTCCCGGCCAACTTCAACTCCCCGGGCCAGCTCGTCGTCTCCGGCCAGCTCCCCGCCCTCGAGCGGGTCGCCGAGCTCGCCAAGGCCGCCCGCGGCAAAGCCATCCCCCTCCGCGTCTCCGGAGCCTTCCATTCTCCCCTCATGGATGACGCCGCCCACGAGTTCTCTCGCCTCGTCGCCGATACCCCCGTCGGCGACCCGAGAATCCCCGTCGTCGCCAACGCCACCGCCGAGCCGGTGACCGACGCCGACTCCGTCCGGAGCGCCATCTCCCGGCAGATGACGAGCCCTGTCCTCTGGACCGCCTCCGTCCGCCGCCTGCTCTCCGACGGCGTCGGCCTCTTCGTCGAGGTGGGCCCGGGCAATGTCCTCACCAAGCTCATACCGCGAATCTCCGCGGACGCTCGCGCCATTTCCGTCGGCTCCCTCGACGAACTCGAAGCCCTGTCCCAGGAGGTCAACCCGTGACAGCACGCGGAGCCCCGCCCGCCCCCGAATCCGTCGCCCTCATAACCGGCGCCCGCCGCGGCATCGGCCGCGTCATCGCCCTCAGGCTTGCCGCCAACGGCCCCGTCGCCCTCAACGACATCGAGTCGGGTAAAGACGAGCTGGAGAAAGTTGCCGACGAAGTCCGCGCCGCCGGCGGCACAGCGCTGGTCGTCACCGGCGACGTCACCAACAGCGGCGACGTCGACGCCCTCGTGAAGCGCGTCCTCTCCGAGTTCGGCCGCCTCGACGTCCTCGTCAACAATGCCGGCATCACCCGCGACGCGCTCCTCATTCGTATGAGCGACGACCAGTGGCGCTCCGTCCTCGAGGTCAACCTCACCGGCGCCTTCCTCTGCTCCCGCGCCGCCGCCAAGGTCATGCTCCGCCGGCGCTCCGGCCGCATCATCAACATGGCCTCCGTCGTCGGCGTCATGGGAAACGCCGGCCAGGCCAACTACTCCGCCTCCAAGGCCGGCCTCATCGGCCTCACCAAGTCGATGGCCCGCGAGCTCGCCCCTCGCGGCCTCACCGTCAACGCCATCGCCCCCGGCTTCATCGTCTCCCCCATGACCGACGAGCTGAGCGAAGAGGCGAAGCAGAAGCTCTTCTCCCTCATTCCCCTGGGCCGCCTCGGCACCGCCGAAGACGTCGCCGACGCCGTCGCCTTCTTCGCCTCGCCTGCGGCCGACTACGTTACCGGGCAGGTTCTGAAGGTTGACGGCGGCATGCATATGTGATATCCCTCTGTGCCGGGGAGAAGGACTCACAACGTCGGAGGCGGAATCGCACTCCACAATCTCAGCGCAGGTGATACCACCAGGGAGGTCGCTAGGCATGGACGAAGCCATCTTCGAACAAGTGCGGACGCTCGTTGCAGAGCAGCTCGGTGTCGACAAGTCCGTCGTCACTGCAAACGCGTCCTTCGAGGATGACCTCAGGGCCGACTCGCTCACCCTCGTCGAGCTTCTCATGGCTCTCGAGGAGAAGTTCGAGCTGCCCGACATTCCAGAAGAGGAAGCCGACAAGATCAAGACAGTAGCCGACGTCGTCAGCTACGTGGAGACCAAGAAGAGCAGCGACTGACGATTTCGACTGGCCCGCGCCGCGCACCGACTGCCTCCGCTTCGGTGCTCCGCGCGGCCGCAGGAACACGCCTCTGGGAGTGCCCATGGAGCGACGGGTGGTCGTCACCGGCATGGGCGCGGTTACCCCCCTCGGGATCGGAGTAGAACCCACCTGGGAGGGGATGCGCGCCGGCCGGTCCGGCATTACCAATATCACTCTCTTCGACGCGACCGACTTCACCTCCCGGATCGCGGGCGAGGTCGCCGACTTCGATCCGACACTCTGGATCGAGCCGCGCGAAGTCCGCCACACCGATCGGTTCGTTCACTTCGCCATGGCCGCCGCCGCCATGGCCGTCCAAGACTCCGGCCTCGACTTCGCCAGCGCCGACGGCAATCGAGCCGGCGTCCTCGTCGGCTCCGGCATCGGCGGCACCTGGACCTGGGAGGAGCAGCACCGCAACCTCCTCGAGAAGGGCCCCCGCCGCATCAGCCCCTTCTTCATCCCCATGCTCATCATGGACATGGCCTCCGGCCGCATCGCCATGCGCTACGGCGCGAAGGGCCCCAACATGGCCATCGCCAGCGCCTGCTCCACCAGCGCCCACGCCCTCGGCGAGGCCGCCGAAATCATCCGCCGCGACGACGCCGACATCATGATCGCCGGCGGCGCCGAAGCCGCCGTCTCCCCCCTCTCCCTCGGCGGCTTCTGCTCCCTGCGCGCCCTCTCCCGCCGCAACGACGATCCCCCCCGCGCCAGCCGCCCCTTCGACAGAGATCGTGACGGCTTCGTCATGGCCGAGGGCGCCGGCATCGTCATCCTCGAGCATCTCGATCACGCAAAGAAGCGCGGCGCCCGCATCCAAGGCGAGCTGCTCGGCTACGGCGCCAGCGCCGACGCCTATCACATCACCGATCCCTGTCCCGACGGCGAAGGCATGGCCAGGTCCATGCAGGCCGCCCTTCGTGATGCCCGGGTCTCGCCCGACGACGTGGACTACATCAACGCCCACGGCACCGCCACCCCCATCGGCGACCCCGCCGAAACCAGGGCCCTCAAGACCGTCTTCGGAGACCGCGCCTACAAACTCCCCACCAGTTCCACCAAGTCCGTCACCGGCCACCTCCTGGGAGCCGGCGGCGCCGTCGAAGCCATCGCCTGCCTCTGCGCCATGCGCGAGGGCATCGCCCCGCCCACCATCAACCTCGACACCCCCGATCCCGAATGCGACCTCGATTACGTCCCCAACCACGCCCGCGAACTCCCCATGCGCCTCGCCATGACCAACTCCTTCGGGTTCGGCGGCCACAACGCCACCCTCCTCCTCCGCACCCTCGACTGACCGCCCGCCGGCCGCCGCCGTCCGTAGGGGCGCACCGCAGTGCGCCCTGGGCTCTGCCCTTCGTTGCTTCGGTAGCTTGCTGCCGAAGCTCGGCTCTTCCCCGTTGGGCAGGGGCTCGCCCTTGCCACTTCGTTGCTTCGGTAACTTGCCGCCGAAGCTCGGCCCTTCCCCGTTGGGCAGGGGCTTGCCCCTGCCACTGGTGGCGTCGATCGTCCCTTGCGAACCTCCCTCCCACACACATCCCGGCAGGATAACCCCTCCTCTTCGGCCAAAACCTCCCCCATGCCCATCGCCGCCGCCGTCCTCGATGTGGACGGCACGATCGCAACCTGTCCGTACGACTTCGACGCCATGCGCGCCGCCGTCGCTCGAATCGCCGCGCGCCATGACATCGATACCGCCGCCCTCGGCGTCCGCGGCATCATCGAGCAGATCGCCCTTGTCGGCGATCGCCTCGGCGACACAGGTTCCGCCTTCCGTCACGAAGCCGAGGCCGCCGTCAAGGTCATCGAGGTGAGCGCCGCCCGCGGCGCCTCCCTCCTGCCCGGCGCCGCCGAAGCCCTCGCCGACCTTCAGCGCAGCGGCCTCGCCGTCGCCCTCATCACCCGCAACTGCCGCGACGCCGCCGAGATCGTCCTCCGGGACTGCGACGGCTGCTACTCCGTCCTGCTCACCCGCGACGACGTCCCCCTCGCCAAGCCCGACCCCGACCACGTCCTCCGCTCCATCGCCGCCCTCCGGCGCGCGCCCGAGCAAACCCTCGTCGTCGGCGACCACGATTACGACATGCAGTCCGGCCGCGCCGCCGGTGTCCGCCTCTGCATCGGCGTCCGCACCGGGCACCGGCCCGACGACGACCTCCGCAAGGCCGGCGCCGACCACATCATCGACACCCTCGCCGACCTTCCCGGCTGGCTCCGCTCCCAGGGAGAGTTGCCCCAATGACCGGTGCCTCCTGGGCCGCCGCCGCCCTCGTCTGCCTCCACCTCGGCGCGCTTGGAGCCCTCCCTCCCGAGGTCCGGGAGCAAGACGTCAGGCCCTACCTGACCGGCGACCGTCCGATTCGAGTCCTCATCGCGGGCGATGCCGCCGCGCTCCGCCTCACTCCCAAGAGCGACTGCGCCGTCGAGGACCCGCACACCGGCGCCCGCCTCGCCGTCGTCAAGGCCGGCGCCTCCATCCTCGCCCGCCGCGCCTCGGACACCGTCAGCCTCACCGGCTCCGGCCTCCGCCTGCGCCACCGGAGCCTCCGACTCGCCCCGCTCGGCCCCGACCGCGGCACCCGCGTCTTCATCTCCGGCGGATGGGGCAGAGCCGGAACATACCCCGGCGCGTTGGAGATCGCTCCCGCGAGAACCGGCCTCCAGGCCGTCGAGCGCGTCGATATCGAGACCTACATCGCCGGTGTCATCGCCTCCGAGATGCCCTCCAGCTTCCCCCTCGAGGCGACGAAGGCCCAGGCGATCGCCGCCCGCACCTACGCCCTCTATCATCTCGGCGCCCACGCCTCCGAGGGCGCCGACCTCTGCGGCCGCGTCCACTGCCAGGCCTACGCCGGCCGGCCCAACCCCGATTCCCGCGCCGCCCGCGCCACCGCCGAAACGACCGGCCAGGTCCTCGTCTGGAACGGCCTCCTCCTCGATGCCCTCTACCACGGCGCCTGCGGCGGAGCCACCGCCACCGCCTGGGAGATCCGCCAGGGCAAGCTCTTGCCCTACCTCCGCGGCCGGCCCGACTCTCCCGACGCCTTCGGCGCCTCCCCCTACTGCGCCCGCGACCACACCATCGCCTGGACCAAGCGCTTCTCCCTCACCGAGGCCGACCGCTTCGTCTCCAGAAACCTCGACGCCGTCACCGGCACGCCCGGCCTCAAGCCCGGCCGCCTCGAATCCATGCGCCTCATCAAGCCTCCCTCCTCCAACCGCGCCCGGTGGCTTGAGGTCTCCACCACCGATGGCCCCCACCGGGTCCGAGGCGACGCCATCCGCTGGCTCTTCGGCACCGGCCGCCCCGGCCCCGAAGGGCTCCGCAGCACCGCCTTCGAATTGACCGTCGAGGAAGACCCCACCGGCCGGCCCTCCGCCTTTGTGTTCTCGGGGACCGGCCACGGACACGGCCTCGGCCTCTGCCAGTGGGGCGCCCGCGGCCGCGCCCTCGCCGGACAGACCGCCGCCGAGATCCTCGCCGCCTACTATCCCGGCGCCTCCGTGCGGGACCTGAGCCAATGAGCGTCCTGGACACCATCAACCGCTATGCCGGTAAGACCGCGCGCACCGTCATCGGCCTCATGTCCGGCACCTCCGCCGACGGCATCGACGCCGCCCTCGCCCGCATCTCCGGCTCAGGCGATACCATCCAGGCCCAGCTCATCGCCTTCCGAAAAACGCCCTACGAGCCGGGCGTGCGCAAGCGAATCCTCGCCCTCTTCTCCGCCGACGCCCCCGCCGTCGAAATCTGCCGCATGAACTTCGCCATCGGCCGCCTCTTCGGCGAGGCCGCTCTCGACCTCATCCACCGCTGCAGCCTCCACCCCCAGAACATCGACCTCATCGCCTCCCACGGCCAGACCGTCTGCCACCTCCCACCGGGCGGCCCCCTCGCCGACCTCTCCGGCGGCTCCACCCTCCAGATCGGCGAGCCCGCCGTCATTGCCGACATGGCCGGCGTCACCGTCGTCGCCGACTTCCGCCCCCAGGACCTGGCCGCCGGCGGCCAGGGCGCGCCCCTCGTTCCCTACGCCGACTACGCCCTCTTCCGCCACCCCGAGAAGACGCGCGCCATCCAGAACATCGGCGGCATCGCCAACGTCACCGTCCTCCCCGCGGGCGGCGGCATCGACGACGTCATCGCCTTCGATACCGGCCCCGGCAACATGATCATCGACGCCCTCGTCACCGCCCTCACCAAGGGCGAGAAGACCTTCGACGAGGACGGCGCCCTCAGCGCCCTCGGCCGCGTCGACGAGAAGCTCCTCTCCTGGCTCATGTCCCACGACTACATCTCCCGCCGGCCGCCCAAGTCCACCGGCCGGGAGGAGTTCGGCGCCCAGTTCGTCGGCGACCTCCTCGCCAGAGCCGAGGCCCACGACATCTCGGCCGAAGACCTCCTCGCCACCGCCGCCGCCTTCACCGCCGCCTCCATCGCCAAGAGCTACAGAGACTTCATCCTCTTCGAGCACGATATCGACGAGGTAATCCTCGGCGGGGGCGGAAGCTACAATGCGACGCTCCGCCGGATGCTCCAAGAGCGCCTGCCCGGGACGCCCATCTTCCTCCACGAAGACCTCGGCCTCTCCGGCGATGCAAAAGAAGCGCTCGCCTTCGCCATCCTCGGAAACGAAACCATGCTCGGCCAACCCTCCAACGTCCCCCGCGCGACCGGCGCCCGCCGAGCCGTGATCCTGGGCAAGATCGTCCCCGCCCAGCCGCACACTCCTGAGAAATGAAGGGCGAACCATGAAACGAACCAAAGCCGTCATCATCATCGGCGACGGCCTCGCCGACCGCCCCGTCCCCGAGCTGGACGGCCGCACCCCCCTCGAGGCCGCCGATACCCCGAACCTCGACCGCGTCGCCGCCGAAGGCGAGTGCGGGCAGATGGACCCCATCGCGCCCGGCGTCCGCCCCGGATCCGACACCTCCCACCTCGCCCTCCTCGGCTACGACCCCTTCGAGGTCTACACCGGCCGCGGCCCCTTCGAGGTCCTCGGCATCGGCATGGAGGTCCAGGGCGGCGATATCTGCTTCCGCTGCAACTTCTCCACCGTCGAGGGCGACCTCCAGCTCACCGACTCCGGCTTCACCGGCGCCACCGTCATCGACCGCCGCGCCCAGCGCATCGCCGAGGGCACCCACGACCTGGCCCGGACCCTCGACGGCATGAAGATCGAAGACGTCATCTGCCTCGTCAAGGAATCCGTCGAGCACCGCGCCGCCCTCATCCTGCGCGGGCCCGGCCTCGGCGCCAAGGTCAGCGACATCGACCCCCACGAAGAGAACCGGCCGCCCCACGCCGCGGTAGGGGAGGACGACGAATCGCGTAAGACCGCCCGCATCCTCAACCAGTTCACGCTTAAATCCTGGGAGATCCTCAAGGACCACCCCGTCAACCAGCAGCGCCTCGAAGCCGGCAAGCTCCCCGCCAACATCATCACCGCCCGCGGCGCCGGCCTCGCCCCCCACCTCGAGCCCTTCGCCCAGCGCTACGGCATCAAAGGCGCGGCCGTCGTCGAGACCGGCCTCATCGCGGGCATCGCCCGCTACCTCGAGATGACCATCCCCGAGGTCCCCGGCGCCACCGGCGGCGCCGACAGCGACGAGCTCGCCCTCGCCAGGGCCATCATCGCGATGCTGGAGAACCACGACTTCGTCCTCTGCAACTTCAAGGCCCCCGACCTCGGCGGCCACGACTCCCAGCCCCAGCCCAAGATCGCGGCCGCCGAGAAGCTCGACAACCTCGTCGCCTACGTCCTCGACCACGCCCCCGCGGGGCTCCACATCGCGATCACCGCCGACCACTGCACCCCCATCAACTTCGGCGACCACACCGGCGACACCGTCCCCCTCGCCATCTGCGGCCCCAACGTCCGGCGGGACTCCGTCCGCAGCTTTGGAGAGCGCGCCGTCGTCGCCGGCGGCCTCTCCCGCCTCCGCGGCTCCGACATCATGAACATCCTCACCAACCTCATGGGCACCCAAGAGAAATTCGGCGCGTAGCACACCCGCCGCTCTGAGCGCAGTGGCTAGGCCGCTTCGCGGCCGCCATCTCGGTCAGCGGGAAGCTGACTTAGGGACGAAGGGCCTCGGTCGGCGCGCACACGGGATGCGGCACACCGTAGGGCAGGAGCGTGTCTCCTGCCCTAACCGTCTTTGCTAGCGTAAGCTCCCATCCCGCAGCAGACGCCGCCGCGTAGGAGCGACATTCCTGTCGCGACCGGACTTCCCATGCCGCCTCTCCTTTGCCTGCCGGGTTACTCAGAGATTGACATGAGGTGTTTTGTTTGGTATCATGCCTACTAGGTGTAGAACAACACCAGAAGGAGTCATAGACATGCGTCGACCCAGAACTCACCAGCCGTACGCGCTCCGTCAGGGTCGGAATGTGGTGTACTACGGGATCACCGACGATTTGGACCGGAGAGAGCAGGAGCATCGAGACGAACGGAAGCGGTTCACTGGGGTTAGCTCGATAGGCCCCAAAGTCACAGAGAATACCGCTCAAGAACGGGAGGCAAAGCTCCTGGACTCGTATCGAAGGAGCCATCGGGGGCGGAATCCGAGGTACAATGAAACAGACACTGGGTAGCTGCAGGCGCATCCGGAACTGAGCACGCCTGTACGCGCTTCGACAATAGACCTATCGAGGAAACGAGAACATGTCCCTCTGGAGCTGTTGGTGTGTGGTACCAGAGTAAGCAAGGCACTGCCTTTGGCGCTTAATGCGTGTCGCTTTCTGCGTATGATGTTTCCTGCTGCTACGTGAAACACGAAGGGGGAACGGCCCAATGACGCTTCCACTCAAGACTTTGCCGGAAGATATCGAAGCAGTCCTGAAGTACTTCAAGACGAAGGCCACTGGCGAGGAGCTGCACAAGGCGAAAGCCGTCCTGGGCCCCACGGTGCTTGATGGTCGAAAGATTCATACCTACGAGAAACTGGGGTTGCTTGAGAAGGACGGTGCCAGGTACAGGCTCGCGCCTGCAGGGCGAGCTTTAGCGAAGCTCGTCGGGAAGGCGGAGTTTCAGCCGTTGTTTCGTAGGCAACTCCTCACGATAGATGCTTACCGGGCCTGTCTTGAGCGCGCTTACCACCAGAATGCCGACGAGCTATCCTCGGATGACATCGCTGCATTCTGGCATGAACACCACCGACTGGAGACAGGCGACGCTGGGGAGAAGGTGTTGCGCGAGAGAGTTGCCTGTTTCTTCCGTCTCTGCCAGGGCGCCGGGTTGGGGCAGTTTGTCGTTGGACGAAAAGGTTATCCATCCAGGCTGCAACTTCAGCGTGACGTTCTGGAGGGCGTTGTTACAGATGGGTCCGCTGCCGAACTCGCGTCTGAAACGCTCGAGTTGCCGGAACCGGAAGTGGCACTGACGCCGGAGAGATTGGACGCGGCAAAGGGGGATCCTCCGCCTGAAACCCCGGCAAAGGGCAAGGGAATCTTCATAGGCCACGGCAAGAACAAGAAGGCATTGGATGAATTGGAGAAGATCCTACGCCAGTTCAATGTGCCCTATAAGGTTGCCGAAGCGGAGCCGAATCTGGGCCGTCCCATCTCAGCCAAGGTCAAGGAGACGATGGATGAGTGCGACGCGGCGATTCTCATCTTCACTGCCGATGAGGAGCTTAGGGACCTAGAGGGGGAGGCGGTCTGGCGGCCCAGCGAGAACGTCGTTCACGAACTGGGAGCGGCAGGCTACAGATACGGCACGAGGATCATGATACTCAAAGACGAGCGTGTGCACATGGCCTCGAACTACAGCGACCTTGGATATATCGCGTTCGAAGAGGGCAACCTTTCATCGAAAGCCACTGAGGTGCTCAAGGAGCTCATCGGCTTCAAGATCCTGCGACTGACTACCTGATTCAGGATCGGTACCAGTTCTCTTCGTGGCAGTTGGCTTCCCTTTGCTCTCGGCATTCTCCGGGGAAGCTCGTGGCCGCCTCTGCCTCCCCCTATCAACCTCCCCCCCAAACAAGGCATAATTCACCGACCTACACCGACCGAATAGGGGAGGACCTGCGCGGACATGCCTCTCAGCCTCGCACTCTATCGGATGACCTCCGACCTCGGCCGTAGTCATCGTCAGAAACTTCAGACGCGAATGCAGGCGGCGATAGCCGGAGAGCCTGTCCTGAGCGCAGCGAATGGATTCCCCCTGTCGGGCATTCCCGCCCGGAAGGAACCTTCCGGGCGCTGTCCCTATGCCTTTACCTCCCCAGGAGGACCATCGCGCCAATGACCCTCGCACTCGCCCTCTTAGGCATCTTCGCCATCATGGCGGTTCTCATGTACCTCAACCGCCTCCCCGCCATCGTGGCCCTGCCCATCATGGCCATCGCCATTGCCATCGTCGCGCGGGTTCCGTGGCAGGACCTCACCGCCATCATCTCCGACGGCGCGTTTCGACTTCATAAGGCCTACGCCACAGCCATCCTCGGCGCCGTCATCGCCGAGATCGTCGCCAAGACCGGCGTCGCCGAGACCATGGTCAAGAAGACCGCCGAACTCGGCGGCGACAGGCCCATCGTCCTCGCCCTCCTCCTCACCGGCGTCATCGCTCTTCTCTTCACCACCCTCGGCGGCCTCGGCGCCGTCATCATGGTCGCCACCATCGTCTTCCCGGTTCTCCTCGCGCTGGGTCTCCCGCAGATCGCCGTCGGCTGCCTCTTCCTCCTTGGCATGAGCCTCGGCGGCATCTTCAACCTCACCAACTGGCAGCTCTACAAGGAAACGCTCGGTTTATCGACCGGCACCATCCTCACCTTCGCCGCGCCCCTCGCCGCCCTCATGGCCGCCGCCACCGTCGGCTTCGCCATCATCCAGCTCCGCCCCAACAAGCTCCGCCGCTACTGGGCCGATCCCGAGCCGGAGCGCAAGCTCACCTTCGCCCCCTGGTACTCGCTGCTAACGCCCATCATCCCCCTGGTCCCCGTCCTCACCTTCGGGATCTACAATCTTATCGCACAGCCCGAGGCGCCCTTCGACTTCCCCATCGTCACCGCCATGATCATCGGCATCGCCTACGGCCTCGTCGCCTGCCCGCGGCCCCCGCAGGGCCGCATTCAGCTCCTCACCCGCAGCGCCATCGACGGCATCGGCGCTGTCGCCCCCGCCGTCGCGCTGATGCTCGGCATCGGCATGCTCATCCAGGCCGTCACCCACCCGCTGGTGCTCCAGAACGTCCAGCCCCTGCTCACCGCCATCCTGCCGAGCACCCGCCTCGGTTACGTCGTCGTCTTCACCCTCCTCGCCCCACTCGCGCTCTATCGCGGACCGCTCAACGTCTGGGGAATGGGCTTCGGGCTCGCCAACATGATGGCCGCCGCCCCCGGCCTCGGCCCCGCCTCCATCATGGCCGCGCTGCTGTCAGTCGGCCAGCTCCAGGGCGTCTCCGACCCCACCAACACACACAATGTATGGATCGCGAATTACGTCGGGGTGGACGTGCAACGCATACTTCGTGCCACGCTTCCCTACGTCTGGATCGCCGCCCTCGGAGGCCTCGTCGTCGGCGCGGTTCTCTTCATGAAATAGCCCGTAAGCGCCGCCCCCTCACGCCGCCTCTGCCAGCGCCATCCGCCCGTGGCAGCCCGGGCACCTGTGCCAGATCGCCGACAGAAGCCCTCTGCGAAGCTGCATGCCGCAATCCACACACACGTACCACTGGTCCGCTTTGCGCCGCTCGTCCGTCGAGAGCGGCACTCGAACCTCCATGTCGCCGCCTCTGCCGACAGAAGATTCAGTCGCTCATTGACACTCACTTGCACACATCATACCAGACTGGAAGTCTCCGGGGTCCCCCTTCCTTGCCCCTGCCACACCCCTATGCTATAATCCCGCGTCCCTTTCTCACTCATAGGAGGCCGCAATGCGGAAACGACTTCTCGCAGGTTGCATCGCACTCATCGCCTTCATGGCGCTGGTCTCCACCGCTGCCTTCGCGCCGAGCGCTCCCAGCGACATCGCCCCGCCCCTCTCCGCCCAGTGGGTCTTCTCCATGGGCGCCGACCCCATGAACGTCGCCCGCTCCGTCATCCAGAACGACCGCGTCTACGTCTCCCACAAGGGCGTCCTCCACTGCCTCGACAACGTCACCGGCGCGGAGAAGTGGAGCTTCGAGCCCGAGAATGCCACCGTCACCACCGCCCCCGTCTTGTGGAAAGACCTCATCATCGTCGGCGCCACTAACGCCATCGTCTACGGCCTCGACGCCAAGACCGGCGACCCCGTCTGGGAGCACATCTGCGCCTCCACCATCGCCCCCGACCCCCTCGTCTTCGGCGACATGCTCCTCGTCGGCGCCGGCCAGATGGTCTACGCGCTTTCCCCCGCCACCGGCGACGCCTCCTGGATCTGCTCCCTCAACTCCACTGCCAAGGCAGGGCCCCTCTCCGACGGCTCCATGGTCTACTTCCTCTGCCAGGACGGCACCGTCCAGTGCGTCGATGCCCGTCAAGGACGCTATCGCTGGGCCTGCCGCCTCCTCACCGGCCCGCGCACCTTCCGGCCCATCGTCGCCAGCCAGCGCGTGATCGTCGCCAGCGGCAACCGAGTCTACGGCGTCGCCCGCAGCGGCGCCGTCGCATGGACCGCCGAGATGCCCGCCGGCGTCGGCGGAGCGCCCACCCTCGTCGGAGACGTCATCTACGTCCCCTGCGTCGACGGCAAGATATACATCCTCTACGCCCGTTCCGGCGCGCCCCGTCGCAGCATCGAGTACAAGGTC
>Ga0307379_10002976_pt1 | contig 24728 bp, 26 predicted proteins | sample UN2MG_FD_202237 | JGI IMG/M metagenome (GOLD analysis project Ga0307379, IMG submission 202237) | Soil microbial communities from Risofladan, Vaasa, Finland - UN-2 | ecosystem: Environmental > Terrestrial > Soil > Coastal area > Acid sulfate soil | place: Finland: Risofladan, Vaasa | collected...
GTCAAGCATCTGGGTCGTCTGTCGGGTGCGGAGGCGTCGGGCCGGGTGAAGGGTGCCGCTGCGTTGCGGCGTCTGCCGTTGTTCACCAAGTCGTATCTCGAGGGCCGCATCCCGACCGGTCATCTCCAGGTGCTGGGTCGGGTGGGGGCGAATCCTCGGGTTGCGGGGTTCTTCGAAGAGGCCGATGAGTGGTTCCGTGAGCGGGCCATCGAGTTGGATCACGACGGGTTCAAGGTGGTGGTGCAGCAGTGGGAGATGCTGGCCGATGCCGATGGGGCCGAGGAGAAGTCTGATCGTGAGCACCGGGCCCGCAACGCGACGGTGACCAAGGGTTTCGACGGGTCGTTCCGGACTCGTGCGAATCACGCGTCGGTGCAGGGGGCGACGATCGCGGGGATCTTCGAGGCGTTCGAACGGGCCGAGTTCGAATCCGATTGGGCCGACGCCAAGGCCCGCCTGGGTGAAGGTGTCGCCACCAAGACCGACCTGTTGCGCACCGACGCCCAGCGGCGAGCTGATGCGATGGTCAAGATCTTCCAACTCGCCGCCGCCAACCCCGACGTCTCGACGCCGGTGCCGACGGTGAACATCGTGATCGACGAAGAGACCTTCGTCACCGAACTCGAACGACGCGCCGCCACCGGCATCGACAACCTGGGTGACCACAACCCCGCACGAGACGACATCGTGTGCCGCACGATCGACGGCGTCGCCCTGACCCCCGCTGAGGTCGTTCAGACCGCGATGGCCGGGTTGGTGCGGGCGATCATCATCGACGCCGAGGGCAACATCATCAACCACGGACGCGCCAAACGACTGTTCACCGGGACCTCCCGCGAAGCGGTCCTGCTCCGAGAAGCGATCCGCGACCCCGCCGGGGTCCGGTGCGGCTACGGCGGCTGCGGGGTCGCCGGCCGCCGCTGTCAGATCGATCACCGAGAACCCGCCGCCCGCGGCGGGCCCACCGACCACACCAACGGCACCCCGCTGTGCGGCTACCACAACCGACTCAAAGAGACCGGCTACCACCCCCGCCTCGACCCCGACGGCACCACCACCATCCACCGCCCCGACGGCACCCCCATCACCCAACCGGCCTGAGGGATCGCGGCTGACCGCGCCATCGGGGACCCGGAGCGATTGCCGACCGGGCGGTCCGGGTGATGGAATAACTAACCCCTCGATCAATTCTGGAGCGCACGCATGGATCTCGGACTCGCCGGCAAATCGGCGCTGGTCACCGGCTCGACGAAGGGAATCGGCCGTGCGATCGCCGAGACGTTGCTCGCCGAAGCGGCCTCGGTCGCCATCTGCGCCCGCAACGCCGACGACGTCGAAGCCGCGGTCGACGAGCTGAGTGGTGCCGGCACCATCGTCGGGGGAGTCGTCGACGCCGCCGACCTGGCGTCGCTCGAGGCCTGGATCGCCTCGTCAGCCGAGCAACTCGGCGGGATCGACATCTACGTCCACAACACCTCGGGCAAGGGCAACAAAGTGCTGGACGACTGGTCGAAGAACTTCGAGATCGACCTGAAGGCGCTGGTTGGTGGGATCGCCGCAGCGAAGGACGCCCTCGCCGACGGCGGCGGCTCGGTCATCAGCATTGGCACGACCGCCACCGCCGAGCACTTCGGCTCGGGTTCGGGCAGTTACAGCGCCTTCAAGGCCGCCGTCACCAACTGGACACTCGGCCAGGCCCAGGTGCTCGGCGCCCAGGGCATCCGGTGCAACGTGGTGTCGCCCGGGCCGATCTTCGTCGAGGGAGGCGACTGGGACAACATCCAGACCGCCAACCCGGCGTTCTACGAGGCCACGGTGAAGGCGCACCCGGTCGGCCACATCGGCGGCACCGACGACGTCGCCAATGCGGTCGCCTTCCTGGCCGGCGACGCGGCCAAGCACATCAACGGCACCAACCTCACCATCGACGGCGGCTTCCTCAAGCGCGTCGACTACTGACCGGTGGGGGCCGAGCAGCTGACGCGCGTCGATGCGTGTCTCGTCGCGGGCGGGAAGTACCACGACATCGACTTCGCCCGTCGCGAGCTGCTCGACCTGCTGGCCGAGCACGACCACGTCCGGGTCTCGGTCGCCGGCGACTGGGACGACCTCGACACCCTGACGGCGGCCGACTTCATCGTCAGCTACACGTGTGATGTGCGCCCCTCCGAGGCATCGCAAGCCGCCCTGCGGACGTGGGTCGAGCACGGCGGCCGGTGGGTGGCGCTCCACGGGACGAACGCGGCGCTCGATCTGCCTCGCCCGAATGGCGTCGAGTCACCCCGCTGCTTCGGGTCGTGGGTCGACACCCTGGGCAGTCAGTTCATCGCTCATCCGAAGATCGCGCCCTACCTCGTCGGAATTGCGGCGCCCGACCACTGGCTGGTCGCCGGGATCGACGCGTTCGAGACCGACGACGAGCTCTACCTGATGGAACATGCCGACCGCGATGGGCTCGAGGTGCTTCTACACACGCACTGGAACGGGGTGGCAGAAGGCTTCGCCGAGTCAGACTGGACGAGTGGGTCAGACGAGCATGTCGTGCAGTACCTACGCCCGCTCGGCGAAGGCGCCGTGCTCTACAACACGCTCGGCCACTGCCGCGGGCACTACGACATGGTTCCGCTGAAGGACTTCCACCCGACCATCGAGCGGGGATCATGGGAGCGGCCGGAGTACTACGAGTTGTTGCGGCGGGCCATCCGCTGGGCCCTCGGATCGAACGCCTGACCAGGAGGACGAGTGTCACCCAGCCCTGAGACCGTCAAGGATCTCCACGAGCGCATGGTCCGGATCCGGTTCTTCGAGGAGGCGGCCGGGCGGCTGTTCGAGGCCAACCGGATTCCGGGTTTCATCCACCTCTACGTCGGCCAGGAGGCCATTGCGTCGGGTGTGTGCGTGGCGCTGCGTGACGACGACCAGATCACCTCGACGCACCGCGGGCACGGCCACCTGGTGGCCAAGGGGGGCGACCTGAACAAGATGATGGCCGAACTGATGGGCAAGGCCACCGGCTATTGCCAGGGCAAGGGCGGGTCGATGCACATCTGCGACCTCGACCTCAACATGCTCGGCGCCAACGGGATCGTCGGCGGCGGAGTGCCCATCGCTGTCGGTGCAGGCTTCGCCAACAAGTATCGCGGCAACGACACCGTCTCGGTCGCCTTCTTCGGCGATGGCACGACCAACATCGGCGCCTTCCACGAGGCGGCAAACATGGCGGCGTCACTGCAACTGCCGGTGCTCTTCGTGTGCGAGAACAACGAGTACGCCGAATACACGCCGCGTGAGACCACCATGGCGATCAAGGACGTTGTCGAACGGGCCGCGGCCTATGGCATGCCCGGCGTGGTCGTCGACGGCATGGACGCCATCGCCGTGCACGAGGCAACGACCCAGGCGCTCCAGACCGTCAGGGCCGGCGAGGGTCCGTCGTTCCTCGAATGCAAGACCTACCGCTACTACAACCACCACGGCATCCAGACCCTCGGCATGAAGTACCGCAGCGACGACGAGGTCGAGGAGTGGAAGGGCCGCGACGCCATCGTGGCCCTTGAACGGGTGATGGCCGACGACGACATCGCGACCCGGTTCGAGATCGACGCGATTCGCGCCTCGGTGCAGGCCGAGGTCGATGCAGCCATCGAGTTCGCCGAAGCCAGCCCGATGCCCGAGCCCGCCGCGCTTCTCGACAACGTCACCACCGAGACGCTCCGATGAGCGATCGCCAGATCACCTACCTCCAAGCCTTCAACGAGGGTCTGCGGCAGATCATGGCGGCCGACCCCGACGTGTTCGTCGCCGGCGAGGACGTGGGGCGCACCGGGGGCGTGTTCCACAGCTTCGACGGCTTGTTCGACCACTTCGGCGGGCGGCGCATGGTCGACACCCCGATCTCCGAGCAGGCGATCATCGGACTCGGCATCGGGGCCGCTGTGGTCGGACTGCGGCCGGTGGTCGACCTGATGTTCATGGACTTCGTCCTGGTCGCCATGGACCAGATCGCCAATCAGGCGGCGAAGCTGAAGTACATGTTCGGTGGCAACGCCAAGCTCCCCATGACGATCACGACCAACGGCGGAGCGGGCTTGTCGGCCGGCGCGCAGCACAGTCAGAGCTTGGAAGCCATGTTGTGTCATGTGCCCGGGCTCAAGGTGGTCATGCCGTCGACGCCGTACGACATGAAAGGCCTGCTCACGGCCTGTGTCCGCGACGACAACCCGACGGTCATCGTCAAGCACAAGAAGATGCTCGGCAGCAAGGGCCCCGTTCCCGAGGAGCTGTACGAGATCCCGCTCGGGAGCGCAGCCATCACCCGGGCCGGAATCGATGTGACCCTCGTTTCGTACAGCCGGATGGCGGTCGAGTGCCTCGCGGCGGCAGAGACGCTCGCGGCCGAGGGAGTCGAGTGCGAGGTGATCGACCTGCGAACCGTCGCCCCGATCGACCTCGACACGGTGCTGACGTCGGCCCGCAAGACCAACCGGATCGTGGTCGTGCACGAAGCAGTCCGGACCGGCGGTCTGGGCGCCGAACTGGCCGCCCAGATCCAGGAGCAGGCCTTCGACCACCTCGACGCGCCTGTCGCCCGCGTCGGGGCACCGTTCTCACCGGTACCCTTCAGCCCGACGCTCGAATCGTCCTACGTACCCGACGCGGCCCGCATCGCAGATGAGATCCGCGCCACGCTCCATCGCCCGGCGCCGGGCTCGATCTCCTAGTCATGGCCATCGAGTTCCCGATGCCCAAGCTGGGGCTGACGATGGATTCCGGCACCATCATCCGGTGGCTCGTCGACGTCGGAGCCGAGGTCACCAAGGGTGACGCGGCCCTCCTGATCGAAACCGACAAGGTCGAGAGTGAGGTCGAGGCCAACGGCACCGGACGCATACACATCACCGGGGTGGCGGGTGAGACCTATGCATGCGGCGACGTGATCGGCTGGTTCCTCGAACCGGGGGAGCAACCGCCGACGGTCGCCTCGCCGACGGCGGTCCCGGTCGCGACGAACGCCGGCGCCCCCGTCGCCGCAGTCAGCGTCGCTGCGGCGCCGGCGAGCGGCGGACGCCTCCTGGCATCCCCGAACGCACGGCGGGTCGCCGCCGAGCGCGGGGTCGACCTCACTCGAATCGTCGGGACCGGTCCGGGCGGCCGCATCGTCTCCGAGGACGTCGCCGCAGGACCCACGGGCGCGGCCGCCCGTGTCTCGGCCACCACGTTCGCGAAGGACCTCGCCCGAGAACTCGGGGTCGACCTGTCGGCCGTGCGCTGCAACGGCCCGGACCCCCGCATCGACCGTGCCGACGTCGTCCGTCACGTCCGCGAGCAGTTGGCCGCGAGGGCCGAACCCGCCGCTCCGCCCGACCTCCCGCTGTTCCAAGAGCCCAGCTCGACGATTCCGATGACCGGAATGCGGGGCCGGATCGCCCAGCGCATGCACACATCGCTGCAGTCCATGGCCCAACTCACCCTGACGATGGACGTCGACATGGGTGCGGTGGCCGCCCACCGGGCGGCCATCGATTCGTCATCCAAACCCAGGTACACCGACTACATCGTCGCGGCGGCCGCCGGTGCGCTCGCCCAGCATCCGATCGTCAACAGTCAGATCGCGGACGGACACCTGGCTCTGCTGCCCGAGATCAACGTGGGCCTGGCGGTTGCCGTCGACGGCGGCCTCGTCGTGCCGGTGGTGCAGCGCGCCGACACGATGTCACTCGACGACCTGAGTGCCGAGACCGCCCGCCTCGCCGAGGCCGCCAGATCAGGCACCCTCTCGCTGGCCGATCTCGAAGGCGGGACGTTCTCGGTCACCGCGCTCGGCATGTTCGGCGTCGACGTCTTCACGCCGGTCATCAACCCGCCCAACACCGCGATCCTCGGGGTGGGACGCCTGCGCGAGGGGACTCGTTGGGACCACAATGTTCCCGTGAAGACGACCGTGCTCACGCTGAGCCTGACGTGGGACCACCGGGCCTTCGACGGAGCCCCGGCGGCCGAATTCGTCGCGTCGATCCGCGATCGCCTCGAAGCGTGGGGCTCGCCAGGGTGACCACCCGGCTCCGCTACTCGTTCACCGAGGCCGCCGCCCTCGACCTCGAAGAACGGACGTCGCTGCTCGGAGGAAAGGGGGCAGCCCTGGCCCGCATGACCGCCCTCGACCTGCCCGTCCCGCCCGGCTTCACCCTGACCACCGAAGCGTGCAATCGGGTCACCTCCGAGGGCTGGTTCCGGGACCTCACGCGAGCGCTGGCTGAAGGACTCGACGAGCTCGAAGGCACGACCGGCCGTCGGTTCGGCGCCGGCGCGAGTCCGCTCCTGATCAGCGTACGTTCGGGCTCGCCGGTCTCGATGCCCGGGATGATGGACACGGTGCTGAACGTCGGGATGACCGACGACGTCGCCCACACACTCGGCGCGGCGACCGGGAACGACTGGTTCGGGTGGGACACGGCCCGCCGATTCGTGCAGTCGTACGCGTCGATCGTGCTGGGCACGCCCGGCGACCTGCTTCGCCGGATCTCATTCGACTCACTGGGCGACGACGAGGGTCACACACTCGACGCCAGCCAACTCGCATCGGCCACCGTCCGGATGCGGCGGCTGCTGGCCGATGAGGGATTCACGATCCCGACCGATCCGGTGCGTCAGGTGACCGAGGCGGTCAACGCCGTCTTCCGTTCGTGGAGCTCCGACCGAGCCACGACCTACCGCGAGGTCGAGGGCATCGCGGACGACCTGGGCACGGCAGCAACGATCCAGATGATGACCTTTGGCAACCTGGGCGACCAGTCGGGCACCGGGGTCGCGTTCACGCGCGATCCCTCGACGGGCGCACCGGGCATCGTCGGCGACTTCCTCGTGGGTGCGCAGGGCGAGGACGTCGTTGCAGGCACCCATCAGACGCTCCCGATCACCGACCTGCGTTCGTTGTGGCCCGACGTCGCGACCCAGTTGGACGACGCCGGTGCACTGCTCGAGCACGACGTGACCGACCTCGTCGACATCGAGTTCACCGTCGAGGAGGGCCACCTGTGGCTTCTCCAGGTCCGGCGAGGCAAGCGAAGTCCGCGGGCCGCACTTCGCATCGCCATCGATCTCGCCGAAAGCCCCGACTTCGACTTCGATCGAGCCGCTGCGCTCGAGCGAGTGGCCGACATCCTGGCCGATCCACCGAAGCGCTCGAACCCCGATGCGACGGCCCACCGTGCCGACGACGTGCTCGCGTCGGGGCTCGCAGCGTCGCCGGGCCGGGTCACCGGCACGCTGCGCACCGGAATCGACGAGGCCATCGAGGCCGAGGCCGACGGCGAGCACGTGATCCTCGTGCGGCGCGAAACCTCACCCGCCGACATCGCCGGCATTGCCGCCGCGGCGGGCCTGGTCACGACGCGCGGCGGGCTGGTCAGCCACGCGGCCGTGGTCGCCCGGAGCTGGGGGCTGCCGGCCGTGGTCGGGGTCGAAGGGCTGACGGTCGAGGCAACCGGCATCATCGTGGGTGATCGCTTCGTGGCCGTCGGCGAGACCCTGACCATCGACGGCGATCACGGGTTGGTGCTCGTCGGCGCACATCCCGGCGACGAGATCGAACTCGAAGAGGTTCGGATTCTTCGAAGCTGGCAGCGTGCGGACACGTCGACCGGCCCGCCCTCAGGCACGAGCGCCCGCGGCGCGTCCGAGCCTGCGACCGTCGCGAGCTGCTCACGCGTCCTGGCCATCAAGGGCATGGCCAGTGCCGACGCCGTCGCCGAGGTCCTCGGCTGCGATACCGGAGACGTCGCGACGGTCATCGACGGACTCGTCGCCGCCGAGAGCGCACAAGCACTGCCGGGCGACCGGTTCCGGCTGCTGCCCGACGCCCTCGCAGCGGTCGATGAGCAGTTCACAGCCGACGCCGAGCGCCTCGGCCCGGTCATCGAGGCGCTCCTGCCCGACTTCCACGCTGCGAACGACGCCTTCAAGCAGGTGGTCACCAGCTGGCAGATGCGCGACGTGAACGGCGAGACGATCCCGAACGATCACACCGACCCCGACCACGACGCCCGGGTCGTCGCCCGCCTCGAGACCGAGATCCACGCGGCCATCACGCCGATCATCGCGTCGGTGGCGACCTCCGAGCCCCGGTTCGCCCGCTATGCCGAGCGTTTGGGCACCGCACTCACCGCGATCCAGGCAGGCGACATACAGATGGTCGCCCACCCGCTTCGCGACAGCTATCACACGGTCTGGTTCGAGCTGCACGAAGAACTCATCCGACTGAGCGGCCGCAACCGGGCCGACGAGGCCGCCGCCGGTCGGGCGTGAAGCGGCTCAGCGGTCGCGGAAACCCTTGCCCGCCAGGATCCTCGGGGTGCACCTTTCGACGCGCGCCTCGCGGGTCTTGGCCTGCTTGGCATCGGAGAAGTGCAGGTTGTACTCCCGCTGGCGACCAGGGGTCAGCGACTCGAACGCCGTCTTCAGCGCGGGGTCTTCGTCGAGGCGGTGTTGCAGCTCCTCGACGAGGACGAGCGCAGGTGGCGGCCCCAGCTCCAAGCCAGCTTCTTCAACATCGATGGCCTCGTCGACGTACGCCTTGATGGTGTCGGTCATGTGGGTCGCGTCGTCAACCGAGGTGATGCAGATGCGGCGAGCCGACCGTGAATTCGGCCCCTGGTCCTCGAGGACACCCATCGGATCCTGCAGCAACGCACCCTTGAAGAACATGAGGGCCAGGAACATCCTCATCTCCTGGAGGATGAGGATGTTCGCGCCCGCGTGGCTGTAGCAGGGCTTGTTCCACTTGATGTCCTCGGTCAACCCACAGCTGAGCAGGATCGACCGCACCACGGTCAGCTCGTCAGGCCACAGCTCCGACCGGTCGATGTAGTCGTCGACGTCAGGGTTCGTCATCGCTTCGGTCTACCGCACCGATTCGAGCGCTTCGACTGCCTCGTCGGCCCGATCGAACGGTACGAGCAGGTGGTCGTGGAAGTAGCCCGCGAGCACGTTGCACGGGATCCCGAGTTCGGCGAGGACCGACGACAATGCGGCCGTGAGTCCGACGGCCTCGAGCGAGCTGTGCACCTCGACGGTCAGCCAGGCGGCCTCGAAGCCGATCGGCCAACCACGACGCTCCGCCTCGACCAGCGACACGACCGCCGTCGTGCCCTCTCGCTCGGAGATGACGGCCTCGACCCCGTTGCCAAGGTCGACGGGGGCCTCCAGGGTGACCATCGTGAACCGGCCCTCGCGTCGCTCGATCCGCAGTGAGGCGAGCATCCTCGCCAGGTCGATCTCGCCGGTCACGCCACGACCCTACGGATGTCGGTCGTGCGCGGCACACCTGACCCTAACGCTGTTAGGGTCAGGTGCGTCGTTCACCCAGGGGGAGACCATGCCCGTCCCACGTTCGCTCACCACCGCCGGCCACCAGGACTTCGAGATGGAGGTCGTCGCAGGGGAGTGGCCCAGCGACCTCACCGGCGATGTCCTCTATTCGAGCCCGCAGACGAGTCACCAGTTGCCCTACGAGATCTTCGACTGGGGGGCCATCTGCCGCCTGTCGCTCGACCCAGGCGCAAGGGGAGCGGCGCCGGGTCGGTTCGCATGGCAGGCGGTGTCGATCGAGACACCGGGCAAGCGGCTCTACAACCGTCATCCCGAGCAGTTCACCTCGGGTCCGATCGGCTACGAGTCGCCGTTCGGCACACCCAACTGCTCGAACACCGCACCGTTGCCGTGGGGCGATCGGCTCTACACGACCTGGGACGCAGGCCGTCCGGTCGAGTTGCATCCCGACACGCTCGAGTTCGTGGCCGAGGTCGGACACATCGACACGTGGGGCGGCAACTCGATGCCCACTGAGGGCGTCCTGCCCATGCTCATCTCCTCCGCTCACCCGGTCGCCGATCCCGAGCGCCACTGCCTCTGGACGGTGAAGGCCGCACCCGTCATGGAACCCACGTTCGGCATGCAGCCGTCGATCGTCCGCTACGACCGGCACGACGGCACCCAGGTGAAGCACTGGCCGCTCGACGGCATCGCGTTCTCGGGTGCGCTCCACACGGTCAGCCAGACCCGTGACTGGATCATCATGTGCGACTCGGGCAACTTCAAGGTCGATCCCGTCGAGATGTTCGGCGGCGAGCGCTCGGCCACGATCGACGACGAAGTCCCTGTCTGGCTCATCCGCAAGGACGCCTTGGAGGGCCTGCCGTCGGGAACGCCGGTCAAGCCGGTGTGCTTCACCATGTCGCCCCCCAACGGCCACTATTACGCCCGCTGGGACGACTCCGACGGGATCTCGGTGGTCTGGGAGGGCATGGACCTGATGGACCTCGCCATGTACATGCGCCCCGACGACCTCGACGTCAACGGGAACCCCGTCGACCCGGGAGCGGTCGGCCTCTACAACATGGCCATGGCGCCAGAGACGATCGTCGAGGTGCAGTTCGACCCCGAGTCGGGCAAGGTGCTCGAGCAAGGGCTCTTCAAGCAGGACTGGACCTGGAACCTCCAGCTGTCGGCCATGGACTGGAGCGTCGAGGGGATGAGCAAGCCGACGCTCCATCACGTGACCTACCAGGGCTGCCGACCGGGGAACATCTCCCAGCGCGCCGCCAAGCTCTACGAAGGTCGCATCGACCTCGACCAGGTCCGTGAGGAGACGCCCGGCGCCCTGTGCTCGTTCGACCGGGGAAGCATGGAGCTCAAGGCCAAGTGGGAGTACGCAAACACCTCCGACCACATCACGAGCCCGGCGTTCGCGCCGCGCGACCTCGGCGCCGATGCGAACGCCAGCTCGTACGCCGGCGGCGAGCCGGGTGGCCACGACGGCTACGTGATCCAGCCGATCTGCAGCGACGACGGCTTCCGGGTCGATCTCTTCGATGCGGCCCGTGTCGGCGACGGCCCGATTGCCACCCTGAAGAGCGTCAACAACGAGTGCGCCCCCCTGATCCTGCACGCAGGCTGGATGCCGGCCCGCACCGAGTTGGTCGACGCCGAGCGGCTGCGGTTCTCCGACGAACTCGACGACGCTCGCATGTCGTCGGTGCCCGAAGAACTGCGCGCCAGCATCCGTGAGGTCGCCGAGGAGTGCGACGCGCTCTTCTGAGGCCGACATGGGCAACAAGAAGCGACAGCCGCTCAGCCGACCGCTGACGGCGCGAGGTCTTCGCGGTCGGCGGGCGATGAAACGGGCGCTCTACGCCATGCTCTCGTTCAGGAACGGGGTGATGATCGCGCTCGGCAAGGAACAGCCCCTCGTGCGGTTCACCGTCGAGGGCGATCCACCGTCGGTCTACGTCGTGTGGCGCATTCGGCCCGAGGCCGTCGACACGCTGCCGAAGCGGCTCGGCCTCGCCGATTGGATGGCGTCGACGCCCATCCGGTGTCTCGCCGACGACGAACCCGAGCACCTGCTCGTCCTGAACTACTACCGGGTCTCGGGCCTCGCCAGGGGAGTACGGGCCGAATGGTCGATCTTCATCGCCGACCCGGCGGGAATTCCTCGCTACCTGGTGTTCGACGCGTGTTCTGCCGAGTTCTCGATCGATCCGGTCGACCTCAACACCAAGCGGAGCCCGATCACCCACCGCCGAGAAGGCGACACGATCGTCACCAGCCTCGGCGAGGGACCCGACTACACCTGCTCGATCGAGATCCCGGCCGACGCGCCCACCGTCAAGACCCATGCCGAGTGGGCCACCGCCAACGACGAGATCTACTGGACGAACGGCATCGCCGACCGGACCTTCTACAACGCCGGGATGCACGACCCGCTGGTGGTCGACGTGCCCTCGGGCGCGGTCGACCTCACCGACGACACCGGCTGGGCCGACCTCGTCGAGCCCGACCCGGCGCACGTCCTGGTGTACGAGAACGCCATCGAACTGGCCATGGCCCCGTGGGCGAACCTCGACCAGGTCGAAGCGTCACCGGAGCGCAGCTGATCGCTTCACCCCGGAGAAGCGCATGCCTGGTCGTCGCTGAGGTCGTCGAGGCGCTTCGCGACGTCTGAGGCTCCGCTGCCGACATAGTGAATGCCGTCGTCGGACTCGTCGTCGCGCACCTCCCACCCGATCAGCTCGCAGCCCAGCGCAGCTGCGACTCGTGCGTTGAGAGCATCGGCTTGGTCCGGCGTCGGCTCGCCCCGCTTGCCACCAAGCAACGGAGGCACCTCGACCCACACCACCGGGGCGTCGGCCGACAGCTTCGCGTGGGCGTTGCGGTATCCCTCCACGACATCGATCTCTGAGGCGTTCATGTCCCAGACCGAGACCGCCGCCACGATCAGGTCAGGGTCGCCATCGATCCCGAGGGGGACCAGGCAGGGGGCGTCGATCGTGAACCCACAGCCATTCATGGTCGAGCCGCGCCCCGTGACGGCCTTGATCTGACCCATCGTCGAGTCGCCGACGACGAACACGTCAGGGTCGTCGGAACCACACGCCGTGAAGGCAGACAGGGCCACGATCGCGAGGACACCCGTGGTGCGACGCGTCCAGGCCAGCATCGGAACCATGACCGATGTCTACCCGGGTCTTCGCAAGTCCCAACATCGCTGGAGGGCCATCGAGCGCGCCACCACGTGCCTGCCTGGGACCCAACTTGACAGAACGTGGATTATGGGCGTCGGACGTCCGGCTGCCACGTCGAGCTGGAGAACGGATCCGACCGCTCACGTGCAAGATCGGCGCTCCGGAACGGGTCCTGACTTCGACCGATGTCTCACCCCGGGACCGGGTTCAGGGCGGGCGCTGGTCCCGACGAATGGTCACCGGCGGCCTCCGCGCGGCTTGCTCGAGTCAATGGGGTCCCCGGCCGCCGATCCCCCGGGTCTCTTCACCCACGAGCGATTCCGTCACTGTGACGCAATAGCTGCCGCGAGGATCTCTCGGTCCCGTGGAGACCGATGACCGGGCGTGTCGGGGATGGGCATCGAGGTCAGACCAGGACTTCGGGCAGGGCCGCGAACACGTCAGGGTCGTGTCCGGGGATGACGAGCGCACCACCGCTTCGGAGCTCGCGCAACACTGCGAGGCTGGCCGCCTGCTGGGCGTGATCGTGGCCGATCCCAGGGAGGGGGCCGCCGTCCAGCGTCGCCTCGAAGTAGGCGCAGTCGCCGCACAGCACGACCTCTCGGTCGGCGAGACGGATCCGTAGCGACTGATGACCGGGCGTGTGGCCAGGGGTGGGCATGCAGACGATCAGGCCGTCACCGAAGACATCGTGTTCACCCACGACCTCGAGCCGGTCGTGGCCGTGATCGAACAGGTCACGCTGCAATGAGTTCGCCGCGGCGACATCGTCGTCCATGCCCGCCGCCCACTCATCCGCCTGGACCACGAGACGGGCACTGGGCAGTTGGTCCAGCCCCCCCGTGTGATCGAAGTGAAGGTGCGACATGACGACGACGTCCACGTCATCAGGGTCGACGTCGGCCGCGCGGAGGCGGGCCCCCACCAGGTCGGACTCGTCGAGCCCGACCCCGAAGAAGAGCGACACCGTGTCGAGGAGTGGCCCCGGCGCAGCCAACGCAGCCGGCATGCCGGTGTCGAAGAGCACCGTTCCGCGGTCGTGTCGGATGAGCCACGACGGAACCGGGATGGTGAGCTGGTCGTCGCTCCCGCCCTGCTCGAACATGCTCCGGGGCGCGCTCAGCGTGCCGCACCCGAGGGGTTGGATCGAAACCGCCACGCTGCGACTCTGGCACACTCCGAAGGTCCGACGCCGCCAGTAGCGTGCATCGTTCATGGTCGACGGCTTCGTTCATCCCGACTTCGGCGGCGTCGTCGAGATCTTCCGCAAGCAGTTCGACAAGCCGGGAGCCGGCGGCGCCGCCATGGCACTGACGCAGCGAGGCGAGATGGTGGCCGACGTGTGGATGGGCTCGGTCGACGAGGCAGGAACGCTGCCATGGTCGGCCGACACCGTGGCCATGAGTTTCTCGACCACCAAAGGCGTGGCATCGACCGCGCTGCACATCCTGGCCGATCGCGGACTGCTGTCCTACGACGAGCCGGTCGCGACCTACTGGCCCGAATTCGCCGCGGCCGGCAAAGAAGCGATCACCGTCCGCGACCTGATGACCCATCGGGCCGGGCTGCACCGGGCGAGCAACCTCGTCGACGATCCTCGCGACCTTCTCGACCAACGTCGGATGGCCGCACTGCTCGCGGCGATGCCGGCGGACACCCGGCGCCGGCGAACCTCGGGCTACCACGCCGTCAGCTACGGGTGGCTCGTCAGCGAATTGGTGCTCCGGATCACCGGCGAGACACTGGCCGAGTTCGTGCAGACCGAGATCGCCGAGCCGATTGGCGCCGAAGGGCTGTTCATCGGACTGCCTGCGGCGCAGCGTGCGCGCATGGCACCGCTGTTCCCGGGCATCACCGCCAAGCAGAAGGCACGGTTCCCCGCCCTGGTCCGCTTTCTGAACCGCTTCGAGCGAACGCGACCGCTCGCCGACGCGCTGCTCGTCGAGGGCCTCGATGACCTCTACGAGGGACCGAACCCGCCCATCGCCGACACCGAGATGGCAGCCCTCAACGGCTTCTTCACCGCCCGGTCCTTGGCGAAGATGTACGGAGCCATCGCCAATGGCGGAGAGTTCGGAGGTCACCGACTTCTCGGACCCGACACGATTGCCGACTTCGCCCGCACCCAGGTCACGACTCGCGACTACGTGCTCTTGTTCTCGATGCGTTGGCGCACCGGATACCACCGAGCGTTCACCGCCGGTCGCCAGCCGCCGAACGGCTTCGGCCACTTCGGGTTCGGCGGATCGGGTGGCTTCGCCGACCTCGACACCGGCATGTCGGTGGCGCTCACGCTCAATCGGGTCACCCCGACGACACCGGTCGCCGACATCCGCCTCGCTCGCATCGGTGCCGCAGCGCTCAAGGCCGGACGACGCCGCCGAAGGTGATGGCCGTCTCAGGCGCACGGCCCACCGGCATGGTCCGTTTGCCCCACGTATTCCTCAAGCTTGGTGCCGCTCGCGCCGAAAACCCCTCGAGAGGAGGGCGGGCCATGGCAACGCGGGTACTGCTGGTCGACGATGACGAGCGACTGGTGCGCATCGTCGCCGGCATTCTCGAAGAAGACGGCATCGAGATCGTTGCCTCGCTCGGAGACGGCCGGGAGGCAGTCCGCCTCATCCACTCCCTCGACCCGGACGTGGTGGTGCTCGACATGATGCTGCCCACGCGCCCAGGCCTCGCCGTGGCGGATGCGATCCGTCGACTCCGCCCCGACCAGCCGATCGTGCTGTTTTCGTCGCTGCTCGACCCCAGGATAGAACGCATCGCGGTTGCCCACGGACTCGTGTATCTCGAGAAGTGTGACGGCATCGACGCACTCGAAGACGCGATCTTCCGGTCGATGAACCGCAGACAGACCATCTCTGTCTGACCGACCCGACCCGGGTACGGTCCGAACGATGGCTTGGAAGCGCAAGGCGGCACGGGTGATCCTCTTCGACCGGGACAAGCGGGTCTTCCTGATGCAGGCCCACGACCCCGCCGACCCGACCAAGGGCCAGTGGTGGGAGATCCCCGGAGGCGGAATCGACTTCGGTGAGACGTCCGCCCAGGCCGCAGCCCGCGAGCTCTACGAAGAAGCGGGCATCGTCGCCGACGAGATGGGGCCCTGCATCTGGCGTCAACAGGTCCGCTTCCGATTCGGTGGCATCGAGTTCGATTCCGACGATCATGTGCACGTGGCGTGGTGCGAGACCGGCGACTACTCCCCCACCCATCTCGAGGCGCTCGAGGCGATGGCATTCGAAGGTGCGCGTTGGTGGACGCTCGATGAGGTCCTCGCCTCCGACGAGCGCTTCCTTCCCGAGCCGCTCGTCGCCTTCCTCCCGGCACTGGCGGCCGGCGACCTGCCAGACGAGCCGGTGGTGGTCGCGGCGGTCGGCGACTGAGGACGAGGACTGGTCCGAGAACATAGAGTCACAACGTGTCCGATCTCTTCCCACTCTCCTTTCCGACCTTCGAGACCCTCGAGACCCTCGAGACCCTCGAACAGGAGCGGACCCATCTCAAGCAGCGCCTCGCGGCGACCTTCCGACTGTTCGGTCGATTCGGCTTCACGCAGGTCGGATCCAACCTGGCCGGGTGGTTCAGCTTCCAGCCCTTGTACGACAAGATCGTGACCGACTGTCCCGAGCTCCTCGACTGACATGTCCGACCCAGCCACCCCCGAACGCCGTGCACGACGTCAAGCGCTGCTGCAGCGCCTGATCGACTCGCAGAACCGGAGTGACATCGACGGCGTCCTGGCGTGCTTCGCTCATCCCGAGGTCGAGCTGGTGGGCGCCAATCGCAGGTTCACCGGGAGCGACGAGGTCGGCACCTACCTCCGCGACTCGCGATCCGCGTTTCCCGACCAGCGCTTCGAGCTGATCATGATGCATCATGCCGACGACGCGGTCATCTGCGAGTTCTGGTTCGGCGGCACTCACCGCGGCGACATCCACGGATTCGAGGCGACCGGTCGGGGCTTCCGTGTCCGGATGGCCTCGTTCTTCGCGTTCGACGGCGACGACCTCGTCGGCCAGCGCATCTACTACGACGCCCGATCGATCGTCATGCAGCTCGCGTGAGACACCGGTCACGCCGACGCCGACGGTTTCGTGGCAGCATGCCGCATGGCGCTCTTCATCGCTCGATACGACCTTCGTGGCCCCGGACTCTCCGGCAAGGACCGAGCTGATCAGTACGCCGTCTGTCTCGAACAGGCGGCCTGGTGCGAGGCACACGGGTTCGACATGCTCGTACTCAGCGAGCACCACGGTGTCGAGGACGGCTATCTCCCGGTCCCGCTCCAGCTGGCCACCGCCATCGCCGTGCGAACCGACGCGATCTCGATCATGATCTCGGCGCTGCTGGTGCCGCTCCACGATCCGATCCGCCTCGCCGAACAGATCGCGATCGTCGACCTTCTCAGCAAGGGGAGGGTGCAGTACACGAGCGGACTCGGCTACCGACGCGAGGAATACGAGCAGGCGGGACTCGACTGGACCACTCGTGGTGCTCGCATCGAGCACTGCCTCGACACCTTGTTCAAGGCCTGGACCGGGGAGCCCTTCGAGTACGAAGGACGGACCGTCCAGGTGACCCCCGCTCCCTACAGCCAGCCGGGGCCGCTGATGTTCTACGGCGGTGGCTCCCCCGCTGCCGCTCGGAGAGCTGCTCGCTTCGACATGCCGCTGTTCGCGCAGCATGGCGACCCGACGTTGGGTGAGATCTATGCCCAGACACGCGAAGAGCTCGGCCTCGGCCCAGGGATGTATCTCGCGCCGCCGGCCGAGGGGCCCGGGACGATCCTCGTCTCCGAGGATCCCGACCGCACGTGGAACACCATCGGCGAGTACCTCTTGTACGAGGCGACCGAATACGACGCATGGCAGCAAGGCGTCACCTCATCGGTCCACGACGAATCCAAGACCGTCGACGAGATGCGCGAACGGGGCATCTACGCCGTGATGACCCCCGACGAGTGCGTCGACTACGCGCAGTCCATCGGGCCGCTCGATCCCGTCACGACGCACCCGCTGTGCGGCGGCATGCCCGCCGAGGCGTCATGGGAGCACCTCGAGTTGTTGGGCACCGAGGTCATCCCCCGCTGCAAGAGCTGAGACGACTCGACCCGATCGGTCTCGATCAGCCGGGCCCGCCGGCGCAGTTCTCGGCGGTGAACGTCGCCAGGTTTGCTGCGGCCTGGACAAAGCTCCCGTCGCCGAACGCAGTCGCGAGTTGGGTCGCTTCGAACACCGCGCCCGAGTCGCCGGACGCGATGGCCTCCCAGTCGACGTCGGCGGACGCCGTGGCCAGACGCCCGTACGTGTCGGCCAACGTCTGGATGTCAGCGGCGATCTCCTCGGGCACGTCGTCGACGATGCTGTCGAGATACGCCGCTGCCGTCGCCAGCCCCTCGGTCGGGTCATCGCCGTTCGCGAATGCGTCACCGAAGGGGTCGTTCTCGAATGCCGACGTGAGCTGTTCGCAGTTCTCGGCGTCGAACCCGAACTCGACATCGGTCCCGTCGGGCAGCTCGACACTGCCGGTGTCGGCGTCGCCGTTCCCCGTGTCGCCGGCATCCTGCGAAACGACAGTGTCGCTGTCGCTCCCACATGCGGCGATCAGAAACGTCATGGCTACCAACAGCCCGAGCAAGCGTCGAACGGTCATGGGGATCCTCCCGAGGTGAGTGCCCCGAACGTACTCCTCAGCGCGCCACGAACGGCGTCGGTACGACCCGCGCCGCGAGTTCGGTGCCGCGCACATCGATGACGACCTCGGTGTCTTCGGCCACGTCGACCGGGAGGAACGCCAGCGCGATTCCGTGTTCGAGCACCGGCGAGAAGTTCCCCGAGGTCACTGCGCCGATGTCACGACCGTCGAGGCGAACGGCGTTGCCCTCGCGGGGTGGCCGACGCCCCTCGACGGACATCCCACGGAGCAGGCGGGTGGGACCGGCTTCCTTCTCTGCCAGCAATGGGCCTCGCCCCCTGAACTCGCCCTTGGACCAGGACACGACCCACCCGAGGCCCGCCTGGAGGGGCGTGATGCCCGGGCCGAGCTCGTGGCCGTGGAGTGGGAGTGCGGCCTCGAGACGCAACGTGTCACGAGCTCCGAGGCCCGCTGGGAGCACGCCGGCTTCGAGCAGTGCTGTCCAGACCGTCGCCGCGTGGTCAGCCGGCACTGCGAGCTCGAGGCCGTCCTCGCCGGTGTAGCCGGTACCGGCCGTGATGCACTCGACGCCGAGGACATCGGTCCGCTGCACCCGGAACCGACCAACGGCAGCCGCGTCGGGAGCGAAGGTCGCGACCCGCTCGCGAGCTGCGGGTCCCTGCACCGCGAGGATGGCCCGCTCGTCGGTCACGTCGGTGCCCCCGATCGCGCCCCGGACGCCATCGGTGTTCGACGCGTTCGGCATGACGTCGAACCGCGCCTCGTCGACCCACCACACGATGATGTCGTCGACGACCGACGCATCATCGGGATCAAGAAGATGCGTGTACTGGGCACGCCCGGGCTCGACCTTGCCGAGGTCGTTCGTGAACGCCCCTTGGAGGAGGTCGCGAGCATCGTCGCCGACGACTCGGACGGTGCCCAGGTGGCTCACGTCGAACACCACCGAATCGTTGCGGCATGCGAGGTGCTCGGTGATGGTGCCCGAGTCAGGATATGACAACGGCATGTCCCAACCGCCGAACGGCACCATCTTCGCGCCGAGATCGCGGTGAATGCCGTCGAGCGGAGACTGCTGACCGCTCACCCGGACGTGACGGCAGGGAGCGACGGCGAGTCCTTCGGCGGTGGATGCAGCTCGACGATCGCCGCGTCGAGCTCTTCTTTCACCTCGTCGAGCGCGAGGAGGTTCAGCACTCCCTGGCCACGATAGCGATTGACCACGTCGATCAGCTCGGCACCGTCACGCACCAGGACTGCTGAGGTTCCGGAGATGACGAGCTGCGCAGACGCAGGATCTTCACCGAGCTCGTCGCGCAGGTAGTCGAAGGCGGTGCGGACGCTCTCGAGCTTGATGCCGGCATCGATGAGGCTCTTGATGATCTTGAGCTCGAGCAGATCGGCGTACGAGTAGCGGCGACGGCTGCCGCTGCCATTCGCCTCGGCGAGCGATGGCTTCACCAGGTCGGTCCGAGCCCAGTAGTCGAGCTGCCGATAGGTGATGCCCACCAGTTCGGCGGTCTTCTTGCCGCTGAAACCCACCTCGTCGCCCATGAGATCCTCCTCCGCAGGGCGACAGTCGTGGAACTACATCGGTGTCACCCAGGGCCGCTGAGGTTACGACCGGCCCGTGGTCGCGTCAACGGGAGATTTCCGAGGCAGCCTCACGCAGTGACTCCAACTGGGCGTTGGTCCCGATCGCGATCAGGACCTCACCCGGATCGATGACCTCCTCTGGCGGCGGATTGGTTCGGAAGTTCCCCTCCTCGTCACGCATCGCGAGGATCATCGCGCCCGTGCGGTCGCGGACGTGCGCGTCGCGGAGCGAGAGCCCCGCCAACGGAGACGTGTGCGCGATCGTCACCTCGGCCAAACGGAACTCGAGAGACCCATCGTGCATCACGACGTCGAGGAAGTCGGCAACCGCCGGTTGCATCACGAGCGCAGCCATTCGCTCACCACCGATGTTCTGGGGGTTGACGACCCGGTCCGCGCCCGCCTGGGTGAGCTTGGGCTCGGCGCTCTCGACCCGGGCGCGGGCGGCGATGAAGAGCCGCGGTGACAGCGAACGCCCGGTGAGGGTCACGTAGAGGTTGTCGGCGTCGCTCGTGAGGGCCGCGACGAGCGAGCGGGCTCGGTCGATCCCCGCCGCCTGGAGCGTCTGGTCGTCGGTCGCGTTCCCTTCGACCCACAGACCTGGCCAGCCCTCGAGACGCTCCGAGTCGGTGTCGATGACGACGACGTCGCCGCCTTCGGCGGTGATCCTTCGCGCGATCGAGCGTCCGACGCGACCGAAGCCGCACACGATCACATGTCCTTGGAGGTCGTTGATCTGTCGTTGCATGCGCCTTCTCCCGAACGAGTCTGTCAGTCGGCCTTCCACGAGCGCCTCGAGCATCACGCCAAGCGTGTACAGAGCGGTTCCGACGCCCGAGAGGATGAGCACGATCGTGAACACCTGGAACCCATCGGTCACGACCCCGAGCTCACGGAAGCCGACGGTCGAGATCACGGTCACGCACAGGTACAACGCGTCGAGAAACCGCAGCCCGAAGAGCATGTAGCCGACGGTGCCGATCACCAGGATGCTCGACAGCAACAGGATGCCGATCTGGAGTTGCCGAAGCGGATTGCTGCGATCGATCTTCGATCCGCGTATCGCCGCCGGCCCGTCAACGCTGCGGCTCATCGGGCGCGCGCTCTCGCCGGGTGCCACCCGGTGTGGTGGGTCACGGTCAGGACGCGAAGTCCTCCGGATTCACCTCGTCGATGAATTTCCGGAAGTCCTCGACCACCTCCTCGGGGTCGGTGTCGCTCTCCGACGGCGGTTCGAGCCCGTAGCCCGCTTCGTCGAGAACTGCCTCCTCGGCGAAGATCGGCGCGCCCACCCTTGCTGCGAGTGCAACGGCATCGGAAGGACGAGCCGACAGGACCTGCGCACCTCCCGATCCTGCGAGGTGCAGCTCGGCGTAGAAGGTTCGGTCGCGCAGCGCAGTGACCACCACTCGCTCGATGTCGACCCCCAGGGTCTTGAGTGTCGACACGAAGAGGTCGTGGGTGCCCGGGCGGGGCGGCTCGATGCCGTCGACGGCGAACGCGATCGCCGTCGCTTCCGCGCCACCGATGTAGATCGACAGCATCCGCCGAGGCTCGTCGACCTCCTGGAGCAGGAGCGCAGGACTGTTGGCCGGGCGCTCGACCCGCACTCCCACCAAGTCCATCGCGACCGTCACGCCGCTGACGGTAGCAAGAACTCAACCCAGCGAGTCGTCGAGCGCTTGGCGGAGCAGCGCAGCGTGAAGCTGTTGGCCGAGACCAGCCATGGTCGCCACCTGCTCGATCGCCCGTTGTCGGGCGGTGGGATTGCGCTGCTTGAGCAGCGGCATGATGGCCTGCTCGAAGAACCCCGCTTCGCGCTCGCTCGAGACCTTGTACATCCGCAGATGCCGTGTCTCGACGCCGAACTCCGCGAACTTGGCGGCCGTGCGGGCCACCACGACCGAATCGCTGTCGAAGAACCGATCCGCGCCGACCTGACGGGTCGCGAGCAAGCCCGCGCCGTGAAGCTCGTCGATGGTGTCGATCGACAGACCTGACATGCGGCTGAGCTCGTCGGCAGTGAGCGTCATCTCGGTGGGGCCGAGATCCATCGGGTTGGCGGTCACCGACGGTTCGGCGGCGACGGGTTCGGGCTCTGCCACCAAAGGTTCAAACGGGTCGGGATCGGCGATCTCGAGCTCGGGGTCCTCGTCGGACACGGCTGCCAGATCAGGAGCCGCCGCAGGATCGTCGGCGATGAGGTCGAGCAGCGACGCCATCGGGTCGGGACTCGGCGCGCTCGGCGTCGCCTGGCGCTCGGACTGTTCGGGCTCCTCCGCGACCACGTCGGGCGGCGGCGAGAAGTCGAGCGCCATGTTGGCGCGGTCGGCCTCGAGGAGGCGGTCCTTGATGACCTTGAGCGGGAGGAAGTGGTCGCGCTGTTGCTGGAGGATCCAACGCAGCCGCTCGACATCGGCCTCGTAGAACTTGCGGTAGCCCGACGGGGTGCGCTCGGGATCGATCAGCCCCTGGCTCTCGAGGAAACGGATCTTCGAGATCGTGACGTCGGGGAACTCGTCCTGGAGCAGCGACAGCACCTCTCCGATCGACAGGTGGGAGATGTCGGCGTCGGTCACGCCGAGCCGCCGAGCATGAAGACCAGGCGGAATGTGCCGATCTGGAGCTCGTCGCCGTTCGCCAGCGGCATCTCGCCTTCGATCCGCTCGCGGTTGAGGTACGTGCCGTTGAGAGAACCGGCGTCGTTGACCACGTATCCGTCGTCGGTGTGGCGCACCTCGGCGTGGCGACGACTCACCGTCACATCGTCGAGGAAGATCTCACTGTCGGGATGGCGTCCCGCAGTGGTGACCGGCGTGTCGAGCAGATAACGACTCCCGGCGTTGGGACCACGCTTGACCACCAGCGCGCCGGTCCCGCTCGGGATCTCGAAATGGTCGACCGCGACGTCGTGCTCGGTGTCGTGGATCGAGTCGTCGATCTTGAACGTGATCGTGGTCGGCTCGACCTCCTCGCCGGAGAGCGGGGCACCGCACGACGAGCAGAAGTTGGAGCCCAGCGGATTCCCGTGGCCGCACTTGTTGCAGAAGACGTCGGCCATCGCGCCCTCAGCCCTCGATCAGGGCCCGGTAGGCCTCGGCGTCGAGCAGCGCGTCGAGCTGCGAGGTGTCGCTCATCTCGACCACGCAGATCCAGCCTTCGCCGTAGGGGTCCTCGTTCAGTCGTTCGGGACCGTCGTCGAGGTCGGTGTTCACCTCGACCACGGTGCCGCTGATCGGGGCGTAGACGTCGCTCACCGACTTGGTCGACTCGATCTCGCCGAACGAGGCCCCGACCGAGACCACCGAACCGACTTCGGGAAGCTCGACGAACACGACGTCGCCCAAGGCGTCCTGGGCGTAGTCGGTGATGCCGAGTTTGGCACGGCCGTCCTGCACCAGGATCCACTCGTGGTCGGTCGAATACCTCAGCTGGTCAGGCACGTGCATGGCGCGAACGCTACACCAGCCCTGAGTCTCGACTTGAGGATGAAGGTTGCGGGCCGCTTCAACTCAGCATCTGGCCGATTCGACGCTCGTACTCATCGACCAGACGGCGGGCCGACCGCTCGTCGACGGCCTCTGCGATGAGATGCGTGAGTGGTTCCTCGGGATCGGGAAGAGCCAGCACCCACCCATCCTCGTGGATGATCTTCACACCGTCGATCAACTCGACCTCGCGGTCCTTGGCCAGTTCGACCAAGCCGCGCATCACCGCCCCCTTCTGTTCCCATGGCGTCACGACCGAGTCACGCACCATCGAGACCTCAGGCAGCCCTTCCACCACGTCGCTCAGGGTTCTCCCGGTCCGGGCGAGGAGCTCGAGGAGCTTGAGCAGGCCCGCAGCCGCGTCGAATGCCGGCAAGAACCCGGGCAGGATCGCTCCGCCGTCCGAGCTGACCGCGAAGCCGACGCCGGGTTGGATTGCTGCGTCCATCAACGCTGCCGGCGCCGTCTTGGTCACGAACGTGTTCAATCCGGCCGCTTCGATGATCCGACTCGCCTGCGAGGTCTCGCTGATCTGGATCGCAACCGACTCTCCGTCGACGTACTCGCCGATCAAGGTCAGCAGCGAGAGCATCACCGCGCGCCCCGGGACCTCGTCGCCGTGGTCGTCGATGAGGGTGAACCGCTCGCCACCCGGATCGAAGACCGCACCGAGAGCCGCCCCACTCGCCTGCACCAGCTCGCCCACCCTCGCCACCGCGCCCGCTCGATCGAAGTCCAGCAGCCCAGCGGTGGACGCATACGGATTGACGCCGAGCACGTCCGCATTCAGTTGGGCGAACAGCGTGGGCATGACGAACGACGTGGACCCGAAGCCATAGTCGACGACGAGCTTGAATGCCGCCGAACGCACCACGTCCAGGTCGACGGTCGCCGCGAGCGACGCGGTGTAGTACTCGAGCGCACGGGGCGGATAGCCGATGTCGCCGATCTCGGCCGGGATCACCCGTCGGAAGTCCTCACGGGCGAAGCGACGTTCGATGTTGCGTTGCGCGTCCTCGGAGATGTCGGCGCCGTTGCCGTCGAAGAACCGGATTGCGACCGACTGGTTGTCGGTGTCGTCGATACGGATCGTGATGGCCCCGACGCGATCGGTGCGACGCGAGGCGAACCGGGTCACCGGAACCGACGCCACCTCGAGGTCGAGCACGTTGACGCCCGCCGCATTGAGCCCGGCCATCATCGCCCGCTTCAGCATCCGTGCCGACAGTGACGAGTCTCTCGAGGTGATGACGGTCGTCCCTCCCTCGAGGGTGGTGGCGTAGGCCATCGCGAGCCGGGTCGCGAGCTCAGGGGTGATGTCGACGTTTGCGAGGCCTCGCACGCCGGAGCGACCGAAGAGGCTTCGTGCACCCTTGGACTCCCAGACGATCGACGAGTTGATGATGGCGCCGGCCTCGACGGTCTTGAAGGGATAGACCTTGACCCCGCCGCCAAGTGA
>Ga0307379_10002979_pt1 | contig 24706 bp, 23 predicted proteins | sample UN2MG_FD_202237 | JGI IMG/M metagenome (GOLD analysis project Ga0307379, IMG submission 202237) | Soil microbial communities from Risofladan, Vaasa, Finland - UN-2 | ecosystem: Environmental > Terrestrial > Soil > Coastal area > Acid sulfate soil | place: Finland: Risofladan, Vaasa | collected...
TCCCGAGACGGATCCCTGGAGGCTGGAGCAGCCGGCCGCAAGGGCCGATATATCACCCAGGGGCCGCTCGAAGCCCGGCGGCCCGGCGGAGCAGGGATCGCCATGGACGACGCCCGTGTCATCGCGGTGATGTACCATTACGTTCGCGACCGGGCCGGTACGCCCGAGGCCGGCATCCGCGGGCTGGATACCGCCACCTTCTGTGGGCAGCTCGACCGGCTGTGTGCCCATCTGGAGCCGGTCACCTGGCCGGGCCTGTACGCGTGGTTGCTCGGCCACGGGTCGATTCCCCAGCGCGGCTTCCTGCTGACTTTTGACGACGGGTTGGCCGACCACGCCGACGTGGTGGCCCCGATCCTGGAAGCCCGCGGTCTGCGCGGGGTCTTCTTCGTGCCCGGCCACGTTCTGGGCAGCGGTCGAATGGACTCGGCCCATCAGATCCATCTGCTCCAGGCGACACTGGGCGATGAGGTTTTCGCCGATTGTGTCGGCGCCTGGCTGGATCAGAACCATCCTCGAGACGGGTGGCTTGGGCGGGTCGATGAGGCGGCCGCCCGGCGGACCTATCACTACGAGGAAACGGTCGAACGGGCCAGGATCAAATACCTGCTGGCTCACGTGCTGCCGATCGACCTTCGGAACGGCATGGTGGACGCGCTCTTCAGGCAGCACGTCGGTGACCCGCAGACAGTGGCTCGTCACTGGTATCTCGACTTGTGCCAGGTCATGGGTTTGCACGACGCCGGGCACACGATCGGCGGACACGGCTTCGCCCACGAGCCATACGAGCGCCTGTCGTCGGACGAGCGGGGGCACGACCTGCGCGCATCCGCCGCGGCCCTGGAATCGCTTCTTGGTCCGGGGGCTCGACCGTTCTCGTTCCCGTACGGGAGCTTCGATGAGGGGATCGCCTGGCGTTGCGCCGCCGCGGGTTTTGCCACGGCGTTTACGACCCGCCCCGGGTGGATCACCGGCGGTGACGACACCTTCCAATTGAACCGCGTCGACACGATCCACGTCGATGCCTTTATGGAAGAGGAGCTGGCATGCGCGCTGTACTGACGGAAGAACCGGCCGTAGCGGCCCCGATCAGCCGGACCGATCGCCTCCGCCGTTTCATGAGCGTGTACTGGCTGCGGCCGGAAAACGCGTTCTGGATGGCACTGCGCAGCGAGACGTTGGCCTCGGTCGCATGGCAGGGACCCGGCATCGACCTGGGCTGCGGCGACGGGGTGTTCAGCTTCCTGCACGCCGGCGGTGTCTTTGATGACGACTTCGACGTCTTCCACGACGCGGCACCGCTCGAGGCGGTCCGCGACGAGCAGGTCGACATCTTCGACCACCTCGGGGCAAGGTATCACCCGGCGATCGTGAAGCGGCCGGGATTCACCATCGACGTGGGCTGCGATTGGAAGCCGAACCTGCTGGTCAAGGCCGGGTACCTGAGCCTGTATGAGGAACTGGTCGTCCACGACAACAACCGGCCGCTCCCGTTCGACGCGGGGGGCTTCCGCACGGTCTACTGCAACACGGCCTACTGGGTGGAGGACATCGACGGGTTCCTGTCCGAGCTGCGACGGATCACGGCCGACGACGGGCGCGTGGTGTTGCAGGTCAAGCTGGCCAGCATGTTGCGGTATACGCTGGAGCGGCACCGCGAGGTGCTGGGCGATCGATTTTTGGAGATCATCGGGCGCGGGCGGGCCGAGACCTGGCCTACGGTGACCGACCGGGCCACGTGGGAGGCGCGCTTCACGGCGGCCGGCCTGACGATCGAGCGAGCTGTTCCGTTCATCACACGCACGCACGCGCACCTGTGGGACGTCGGTCTGCGGCCGATCGCGCCGATGCTGATCGAGCTGGCCAACAACGTCACGCCGGCGACGCGCGGGCGCGTCAAACGGCGCTGGGTCGATCTGTTCTGCGAGCTGTGCGCGCCGTTCTGCGATCCCGAAGTCGACCTGCTGGCCGGGCAGGACGAACCGGGCGAGATCATGTACGTTCTGCGACCCGGGTAGCGGCGCGGCAGCGTCAGACCACCCAACCACCAGAGCATCCAGACGGCAGAGGACGGCGCATGCCCAGGGCGGCCGGGGCGCGCGGCGAGCAGCGCGCATTCGACGCGCGAAACGGCATCTGTTGCCCGGTGTTTCTGCGAGTTTTGCGCGCATTTGTGCGCGAAACGCGCCGGTTTGGTGCCGGTTTCGACCAGTTGCGCGCAGGGCATAATCGTCGTAACTAGCTGTCAGAGAGTAGGTTATCATGCGTTCTGGGACGTTTGGTTTCGTGAAAACCGGGCATTTTTAACTTTTCGCGTTCACGCTTGAATCGCTTCCTTCTCAAGTGGCTGGCGACGTTCGCACCTGGCGGGCTCCGCCTTGCCTGGTTCGGTTGGGTGTCCAGGCGGGGCGGAGGACCGTCTGCCATCCTTATAACTTGGCGCGTGATCGCTCACTCGGGGGTCTGATGGCGGAAACCGCGGCTGAGGGGCTCGTAATCGCGGTTTTTTGTGTCCGGGCTATGTGCCGATAGGCAGGTCGACCGGTCGGCGACATTGCTGGCAAACGGTTCGGGCAGGTCGTTGGCCTGGGCGCCCTATGTGGCGATTCGTCGGTGGTTGAGGGCGGGGAGATTGGCGCGGACTTGAGCGACGCGGGCGGGGTCTACGTTGGCGATGGCGTAGCCGGGGGTGTCGGGGAGGCGGCAGAGGACCGTGCCCCAGGGGTCGACGATCATGCTGTGGCCGTAGCAGTGCTTGTCCGGCGGGTGGGGGCCCCATTGGTCGGGGGCGACGACGTAGGCGAGGTTCTCAATGGCCCGGGCGCGGATGAGGACCTCCCAGTGGTCGCGGCCGGTGTGCAGGGTGAAGGCCGAGGGGGCGAAGATGACCTCGGCACCGCGGGCGGACAACTCGCGATACAGCTCGGGGAAGCGCAGGTCGTAGCAGATCGACAGGCCGAACCTTCGGCGGCGGACGGTGGCGACGACCGGCTCGGTGCCGGGCTGAACGTAGGGCGATTCCATGTCCAGGCCCTGTACGTCGAACAGGTGGATCTTGCGGTATCGGGCGACGATGGTGCCGTCGCGGTCGATCAGGGCGCTGGTGTTGAAGGGGCGGTCCTGCCCCTCGACTCGCTCGTGCACACTGCCAGCCAGGACGTAGACGCCGGATTGTCGGGCGAGGTCGGCCACCGCGTTGGTTGTCGGTCCGGGGATGGGCTCGGCGTGGTCCGGCGCGTCCTGTAACGGGCCGCACCAGGCGAACATCTCGGGCAGGGCGATGAGTTCGGCGCCGTCGGCGGCCGCCCGATGAACGAAGTCAAGAGCCTGGGCGACGTTGGCGTCCTTATCAGTCTGCGAGTTGAGTTGGACGACGGCGATTCTCACGGATCCACCTGGCCGGCTGCGCGAGACAGTCGGTGCACGAGCAGGCCATTCTACCGTTGGGAGCGGCTGAGGACGACCCGGCGCGGGGGAGAGCCGTTCCTGTCTATCGTAGCGACGGCGAAAAGCTCTAATTCGTCAATGGTGTTGAGAAATACTTGCCCGCAGGGGCAACGTGGCTCATATTGTAAATAGACCAGGATTCCTCAGATCGTTGTGCGTCAGTTCCGGCTGTGCCTGGGACGCCATTCAGCTCTTCACTCAGTTGACACGGCCGGCGGATGCTCGTCGGGAGATGACGCCGCGAGTCGGCCGGTTGCTTGGTCGGGAACCGCAATCGGACACAGATGGCCACAGTCGGGAGTTCCGATCACGTCGGGCGCGGTTTGGTTCTGCGGCTCGCGTGGTGTCGAGAGCCCTTGGGACAGGCAGCTTGCGCCGGGCGCGACGGCCGGCGTGTGGACGGTCCGCACGGCTTGGGCGTGCCGGTCGCGTTGCGGGGGCGCCGCGGCTCACGCATGGCGGCAGGTCACCGATGCACAGTGCAGTGAGTGCGAGGACAGAAGGACGGCTGTTGCCCAATCGGCTCGAGCGGCAGAACAGGAGGTGCAGATGGTCGGTGTGACGCCAGTACGGCAGAAGGTCACGGCCGGAGGGCGGAACGAGATCAAGCTGTCGCCTGGCGGCTTGGCGGAACACATGCTGAGGACATGGGGCTTTGCAGGGAATGGAGAAACAAGAAATGAACCGTATACTGATTACAAGTGCGTTAAGCATCGGACTATTCGCCAGCATCGGGAACGCCGACCCCACTCCAGGCACGGTAACGCTCTGGATTCAGCCGGCGGGCGGAGGGAACAGCCTCCACCTGATTCCGTGGGAGACGGCCCGCATTCAGCTTTGGATGAACTACAGCGCTCCGTTGGACGGTGAGGAGCGCCTGATGGTCGGGATGGATGCCGGGTTGCAGGAGGATCCGGTCTCGCCTGTTGGGGATTTCGAAGTCATTGGCTTCAACGACTATGGCCTGTGGCCCATCAGCAACACGTTCTTCCGGTTCAGCCGCGGGCAGTTGGACGAGGCCCCGCACGACGGCGCTCCGGACATTACAGGTGTCGGCAACATTGACTTCTACCAGTTTCAGGGTAGGGTCACGCCGCCGTTCACCAACCAGACGGGTCTGCCGCCCAACCTGGGCGACATCCTGTTGGACGAGATCATCATTCGCTCAGTGTGGCTCAACGATCCGCCTGGCAGCCGGGTGTACTTCGCTGGCGGCGCCGAGGCTCCTTCATGGTTTGAGCAGTACTTCTACGAGCACGATCCGAGTTCCTCGGTTGAGTACGCGTTCAATCTGGGCACGGGCATAGACTCGTCGAACCCGATTTACATCCACATCAGCGGTATTCCCGAACCTGGCTCGCTGGTGCTCGTCATGGCAGGCGCTGTCGGGCTGATTGTCCTGGGCAGACGGCGAGAGGTGATCCACGGAGACCGGTGAAGGGGTGCGCTGCCGGACAGCAGGTGCGTTTGCAGGTTCGGCACCGGCGCCGAGTTCGCTATCTGCGCCTGTGCGGGGAGCCGGGCAGAGCGGTTTGCCTTGTGTCGCGCAACGGTGGTGGCGATGCCGTCCCGACCGAAGGACCCTTGCCGGTGGCGTGGCATTGACCTACCATCCGGCCATCGTACGGGACCGTTCGCTCCGACAGATGCCTTGGAGATTGTGCGATGGCCGAGCCCAAACACGGCACCCGCCCCATGGTGATCGAGGAGACGCCGGGGAAGAAGGCGTACTGCCAGTGCGGCCTGAGCGCGAAGCTGCCCTACTGCGACGGAGCCCATGCTCGTGAGGGCACCGGAATCGCCCCCGTTGTGGTTGAGGTCACCGAAGCGGGGAAGAAGGCGGTCTGCCAGTGCCATCGAAGCGGGAACCTGCCCTGGTGTGACGGCACACACGCCCGATCGGTGTAGGGGCCGACGGGTCGAAAGGACGCCCAGGTCTTGTTGGTCGTGGCCACGATCTGGTGGTTGGTGTTCTGGACGGCGCTGGGGCTGTGCGTCGGCAGCTTCCTCAACGTGGTCATCTACCGCGTTCCGCGGGATCAGTCGATCCGCGACCCGCGGTGGTCGCACTGCCCCGACTGCCATGCCCGCATCCGATGGTACGACAACCTGCCGGTGATCAGCTTCGCCCTGCTGGGCGGGCGGTGTCGGCGGTGCCGCAAGCCCATCTCCGCTCGATACCCGCTGGTCGAGATGCTGACGGCGTTGGTGGTGCTGGTGCTGCTCGACGTGTTCTTCGTGGCCGGTGGACGGGTCGGGCTGAGCGACGGGATCGGGCTCACCTGGCGGCTGGCCGAGGACTGGCCGATCTTCCTGGCGCACATCGTTCTGTTCGCGTGCCTGCTGGCGATGGCGGCCATCGACCTGCGGGAGTACTGGGTGGACATCCGTTTCACGACGGTGGCGACGTGGTTCGGCTTCATCCTGCACGCTCTCTGGACGCCGCGGCACAGCCTTGGAGGGCCGAGTCATCCGGGTTGGCTTCGCCCGGGTGACGCGACGGCGGCCGGGGCGCTCGGCGCCCTGGTGGGGCTGGGGCTGGTGTGGGCCTGGTGCCGGGGTCGCCGGGATCAAGAGGAATCGCTGCATGCGGCAGCCGAGGGCGAGGAGGCGGAGGTCCCGGGCGAACCCGAACCCGTGGGCCGGACAACCGACGCGGGCGGCGGGGTCGAATCAGTCGGCGTGTCGGACCCGGGCGAGGCCGGCGAGGTGGCCGATGAGGCGGGCGACGTCGGGGAGGTGCCCGCCGAACTGACCGTGGCGGTGAAGCCGCCGTCCCGCACCTGGGGCCTCGGCGGTGCGATGGTCGTGGGTCTGCTGCTTGTGGCGGTGGCCGTTTCGATGGGGCTGAGTGCGAACAGCGGGTCTGCGATGGCGGCTCCGCCGTGGCGATCCCTGGTCCCGTTGGTCCTGTTTTTCCTGTTGATCCTGGCCGAGGGGGCGGTGCCTCGCCCGGCGGACCGGCATATCATGGAGGCGATCGAGGCCGAGCGGCTCAGCGCCCGTCGGATGGTGCTGAGCGAATTCGTGTGGCTGCTGCCGGCGATCGTGCTGGGGGCGGTGGCGGTATGGCTGGAGCTGAGCGGGCCGGGCGGCTGGCGGCTCGGCGACCCGCTGCACTGGAGGGTGGGGCAGAACTGGCAGCCGGTGTATGGTCTGGCGACGGCGGCGGCGGGCTACGTGATCGGGGGTGGGATCGGCTGGGCGATGCGGATCGTCTTCACGCTGCTGTTCGGGAAGGAGGCGTTCGGGCTGGGGGACATCCACATCATGGCGGCGGCGGGGTGTGTGGCGGGGTGGCCGGTGGTCCTGCTGGCGTTCATGGTGACGATCTTCGTGGCCCTGGCGGCTTGGCTGATCACGCTGCCGTTCAAGAGGACGCGGGCGATCCCGCTGATCCCCTGGCTGGCGTTGGGGTACGCGGCGGTGGTGGTGCACTACGAGTGGATGCTGGGCGTGGGGCCGATCCGGAACGCGCTGGAAGTCATTAACATGTTGTTTCTTGATAAATCACAGGCTGTTGCCCTCGGGGTGTTGCCATGAGCCTTGCGTTCAAGCGGATCAAAGTTTATACTAAGGTGACGCTGTTGGTGATCGTGGCGCTGGCGATCGCGACGGTGTTCATCAAGAACCGCGGACACCGGGTTCAGTTCTGGTTCTTCGGGCTCGTCGATGACCAGACGCCGGTGAACGTGGTGTGGTTGATCGTGTGCACGGCCATCGCGTCGGTACTATCGTGGTGGGTTCTGCTGGCGGCCATCAGCATGGTCAAGGACGTGCGTGAGGTCCGCCGACAGGAGGAGCAGCAGGAGCGGGAACGGGCCCAGCAGGCGATGGCCCGCAAGCTCCGCGAACAGGAACAGCGCATCGACGAGAAGCTGTCAAAAGCAATCGGCAAGGACGCGAATTCGGGCGTCTAGTCAGACGGAGGTCGCCGCGCCGGAGTTGGCGCGGTCTATACAGGGAGGTATCCAACCATGAAACGCCCCGCTACCGTTATCACTCTGCTCATCGGACTCGCAGGCATCCTGGCCGCCACCGGCTGCGCGCCCGATCCCAAGGAACGCATCGCCCTTCTGGAGGAGGAGAACCAGCGCCTGATCGACGATCTGGGCATGGCTCGCCAGGGCGGGGACCAGGCTCTCCGCGACGGTGAGCTGTGCGAGCAGGAGTTGGCGTCGCTGCGGTCCGCCAACGACAACCTGCGGCAGATGCTGGCCAATCGTCCCACGCCGCAGGCCCAGCCGGCGGCGCCGGAGGTGCCGGAGGGTTGGACGGCCGTGCCCGGCGGAGCCATGATCGCCATCGAGGGCGAGGTGCTCTTCGATTTCGCCAAGACCGAGCTGCGGAGCGAAGCCCGGAGCGCGCTTGACGCCATCGCCGGAACCATTGCATCCCAGTATTCCGTCAGCGACATCCTGGTCTACGGGCACACGGACAACGTGGGGATCGGGCCGAGCAAGAACAAGTGGAAAGACAATCTGGAGCTGTCGGCCCAGCGGGCTTTGTCGGTGGTCAGGCACCTCGACGGGCGGGGGGTGAATCCGGCCCGCCTGGTGGCCTGCGGTTGCGGTGAGCACCGCCCGATCGTGCCGAACAGCTCGGCGGCCAACCGGGCGAAGAATCGCCGGGTCGAGATCTACGCCCTGGACGTGACGGTTCAGACGGCCGGCCGGTAGAGCGGGCGAGCGGCTCGGAACGGTCAAACCGCGGGCTGACGTGTGCCTCGGGCGAGGGTGTTCCGCAAGACGATAGCCCCGCCGTCGGACCGGTTGGTTACCATGCCGGCGGTTCTCGAGCGGCGGGGTTTTTGTGCGCGCCTGCGGGGCGTGCGGCGCGCCTCTTGCCACGGGTACGCCCGCATGCTAGAGGGGCCCTGATATTTGGCGCGGCTTACGTGGACAGACGGGGAGGAACGACGATGGCTAAGTACAAGATCGCCTGGTTGCCCGGTGACGGTGTCGGGAAGGACGTCATGGAGGCGGCGCGGCTGGTTCTGGACGCGCTGAAGTTCGACGCCGAGTACGTGCCGGGCGACATCGGCTGGGAGTTCTGGTGTCGCGAGGGCAACCCGCTGCCCGACCGCACGCTGGAGATGCTTCGCAAGACCGACTGCGCTCTGTTCGGGGCCATCACGTCCAAGCCGGTGGCCGAGGCCGCCAAGGAGCTGGACCCCTCGCTGCATGACAAGGGTCTGACCTATTTCTCGCCGATCGTGCGTCTGCGTCAGGAGTTCCACCTGCACACCAACCTGCGGCCGTGCAAGGCGTACCCCGGCAACCCGCTGAACTACAAGGAAGGCATCGACCTGGTGGTGTTCCGTGAGAACACCGAGGGTCTGTACGCGGGCGTGGAGTTCCACCCCATCCCCCAGGCCGTGTTCGACGCGCTGAGCGTGCATCCGAAGATGGGGCGGTTCGCCAAGTACGGGCTGGAGAACCTGGCGCTGTCCACGCGGATTATGTCGCGGCAGGCTTGTCGCAGCATCGTCACGGGAGCGTTCGAGTACGCCAAGAAGTTCCGCCGCCGCAGCGTGACGTTGGTGGAAAAGCCCAACGTGCTGCGCGAGACGGGCGGGCTGATGGTCCGTACGGCCCGCGAGGTGGCCAAGGACTATCCCGGTATTCCTTTGTGGGAGACGAACATCGACGCCCAGTGCATGTGGCTGGTGAAGAACCCGTTGGACTACGACGTGCTGGTGGCCGAGAACATGTTCGGGGACATCATCTCGGACCTGGCCGGCGGTATGGTCGGTGGGCTGGGCTTCGCCAGTGCGGCCAACATCGGGGACGAGTACGCCGTGTTCGAGCCGACGCACGGGTCGGCGCCGAAGTATACCGGTCAGTACAAGGTGAACCCGTCGGCCATGCTGCTCAGCGCCCGGCTGATGCTCCAGTGGCTGGGGGAGACGGAGATGGCGGCGAAGCTGGAGAACGCCGTCGCGACGGTCGTGGCCGAGCACAAGATCGGCACGTACGACGTGGGTCTGAGCAACACGACGCTGGAGGTGGCGGAAGAGGTGGCGCGGAAACTATAGCTGTTTCGACCACGTCCCATGGGAGTCCGATGCTGATGGAACCGCTGGGCGACAGGAGAGCCGCCGCGCTCCTTGTTCGAAGCGCGATTGCCTCGGTCAGACAACACGGAGCTGTACGCGATTACTTCGAAACACACGGCAACTGGGAAGCGCCGATGCGACACCGCTTCTTTGATCTACGCGAGCGCTGGCGCGCGGGCGATCAAATGACACGGGACGTCGCCGCACGCCTCCTAGCTCACCTCAATGGGAGATACGCGACTCGCCACAGCAGCGCGGACCTGCCTCACCTATGCGATGCCACGCTGGAGGGTCTTGGGCAGAGCGGTTGGCTGGAGAACGAACCGGCAGCTCTCTTGGGCGCTTCAGACGAATCCCTGAAGGGTCTGGCAGAGCTGTTGGAGACCATATTGGAGGAAGCGCAGGCGAGAGGATGCAGGAAACGCCCTTACGTCCTTGCGACGAAGTTCCTCCACTTTTGCTTCCCGCAGTCCTTCGCGATCAGCGACGCGCAAGCGCGGGTTTCAATGGAAGCTTGGGCGAAAGTGGCGCTCGATCCCCAGATCCACGATGAACGAGTCCGACTCGGACGGCTCAATGCCAATTGGATGGGCGACACGAGCGGACGCGGGTATATTGGGGTGCTCGAGTTCTATCGTGGTCTCTGGGATAGTATCGACGATCAAGCTCGAGCTGAGCTCTCAAAGGCTGCTGAGGAGCTGACGGAGTTCGTCCGCGCGCACGAAGGCGCTCGCAATGCATACGTTGGCGTTTTGGACGTGCTGGATAAACACCTCTGGCATGGCAACGGTGACCTGACGGAACTTCTGGGTCAGACACCCGCAAGTTCGACCCCTTGAGGCGTCGAATATCGCGACTGTTTGCCTGCGAAGGCCTGGCTCGTGCTGGTCCGCGTCGCAATCACTTGCCGCTCGCGTGATCCCCTCGCGGTGCGAACTCCAGGGCGGCGGAGTTGATGCAGTAGCGCATGCCGGTGGGGGGTGGGCCGTCGTCGAAGACGTGGCCCAGGTGGGCACCGCATTGGCTGCACAGGACTTCGATGCGAGGCACACCGAGGCTCGAATCGGTATCCGTCAGGATGTTCTTTTCATCGGCGGGCGACCAGAAGCTGGGCCAGCCGCAGCCGGAGTCGAACTTGGTCTGCGAATCGAAGAGCACCTGTCGACAGCCGACGCAGGTGTAGACGCCCTTGGCCTTATGGTCCCAGAATTCGCCGGTGAAGGCTCGCTCGGTTCCCTTCTCGCGCGTGACGTGATACTGCATCGGGGTTAGCTGCTGCCGCCATTGTTCGTCAGTCTTGTCCACCTTCTGGCTCCTTGTCGGGTCGTCGCTTGATGCTGCCTCAGCGGGTGAGGCGGGTGCCTCCGCATTTCCTCGGGTAATCGCCCCAGTGACCGGGCGCTGGACCGGTCCACGAGCCCGATCAGACCTGTCGCAACCAGCGCACCCGAGCGAGAGGACGACGCCGGCCACAACCGCCAGATTTCGCATGATTCGTTCCCTGGTGCTTCAAACTATGCGATTCGCCGGTTCGTGATGACGAATCGCCACGAACCGCTCCGCGCCACACTCGACATGCCGTGGAACCGCGACACTTTCGTGATTGCTCCGATGGCCCTCTGCCGGCCCGGCCGGCCACCGGTCGCCGCATTCCTGGGGGCAGCGTCGGTGGCAGGCGCCTGGCACGCTGTTTTCCGGCTCCCGCCTCGTAGCGACTGATCGGTGGGGGAAACCAGGGGGGCGCTGGGCGGCCAGCCCAGTTTGCCCAGGTGATGATAGTAGACCCGCCGAGCATGGACCACAGTCAGTTGGCGGTGGAGGGACGTGCTGCCATGGGAGGGGCTTGTTGCCAAGGCGGTGGCAACTCTCGGCGAGCCATGCCAGGCACGGTCGGGGCCGCCCGGGAGCCGCTTTTTGCTTGTTTCTTGGGGGGGGAGTACGGTAGTCTCGTTGCCGGTCGCCCGGTTGAAGCGTTTCCGCTGTTAGCGCGGCGGTCGCAACGTCTGAAGCGTTCGCGAACACAGTTCCGGCCACGAGGCCCATCCGGCTACAAGAGGAGTCCCAGAGGCATGAGCACCTTACTCGTTTTCCTGATTCTCGTCGTAATCGTCGGCCTGATCTCGGTCACCTTCTTCCTGTTCCAGATCAACGCCAAGTTGGAGAAGATTGCCGACTCGGGCGGCATGAGCGCTCCGCCCAAGCAGTCGCAGTAGGGCGCGGCGGTCGCGGGGAAGCCGGTCCGGGAGCGGTTGTCTCTGCGTTTCGCAGCTGCGGGGCCGGCGTCTTTCTGTTGGGACGAGGCGCGATCATCGAGCGCCCGGGGCGGCTTGACGCGGTGTGTCGGCGCTCCGCACGGGCGGCGCGCTCATATCTGTCATGGAACCTCGCCGAACATCGGCACAAGCATCTCGGTCAGATCGTCATCCGTTCTTTCGTAGTCGTAGCTGACACTGGCCGCGGGAGTGTGGCCTTCTGCAACGGGTTGCACGATTCCGCCGAAGGCGGGGCGGTGGGCAGGTCGCGAAAGAGCTCCACGCGGGGTTTGTCGCAACTTGTACGTGCCGGATTCCGCGTTTTGCCCTGCGCTGTGGTGAAAGCGCGTTGCCAGCCGTACAATGTCCGCGATGGCCGCAATCCTGGAGGTCACCGATCTGCGAAAGGACTACGTGCTTGGCGCGGAGGTGGTTCACGCCCTGGACGGTCTTTCGCTGAGCATTGACGCGGGCCAGTTCGTGGCCGTGATGGGCGCCAGCGGATCGGGCAAGAGCACGCTGCTGCACCTGTTGGGCGGCCTGGACGTTCCGACCGGCGGACGGATCGTCATCGAGGGGCACGACCTGGCGGCGATGAGCGACCGGCAACGCACGCTGTTCCGGCGCCGCCGGCTGGGGATCATCTTCCAGGCCTTCAACCTTCTGCCGTCGTTGAACGCGGCCGAGAACGTGGCCCTGCCGTTGATGGTGGACCGGCACCCGTGGTCGGTGATCGAGGAGAAGACCGCGTCTCTGCTGGACGTGGTGGACCTTGCCGGTCGGCGGGCGCATCGGCCGCAGGCGCTTTCCGGTGGCGAGCAGCAGCGGGTGGCGATCGCCCGGGCGCTGGTGAACGACCCGGCCATTGTGCTGGCCGATGAACCCACGGGCAACCTCGACTCCCATCACACGCAGGAGATCTGGGAACTGCTGGGCCGGCTGGCCCACGAGCAGGACCGGACGGTGGTGGCCGTCACGCACGAAGCCACCGGCGCCGCCCACGCCGATCGCATCGTAGTGCTCAAGGACGGGCGGAGCGTCGGGGAGATCGAACCGACTGCGGAAGCTGATGCGACACTGGTTGCAACTCGCTACTCGGAACTGGTCGGCTAAACCCGGCCGGGCCATCGCTTCCACCGCCGCCATCGCCATCGGTGTCGGCACGGTGGTCAGCGTGACCTGCTTCTATGAATCGGTCCGGCGGGCCATCACCGATCAGGTGGTGAACAACTGGCTGGGGAAGAGCCATCTCACCGTCGAACCGCCGCTGGGACACTGGGGGAACGTTACGCAGTCCCTGGCGGAGCCGCTGGCCGAACTCGACAACGTCGCCCTGGTGACCTACCGGCTCAAACGGGCCATGACGCTGATCCGCTTTCCCGAAGGAGGAGGGCGCCGATCGACCGGGATCGACGTGATCGGTATCGACGCGGGCACGGAGTACGAATTCCGCCAGTACCGCGGTCTGGTGGGGCGGCTCCCTGCGCCCGGTGAGCGCGATGTGGCCGTGATCGAGACGAAGAGCGCCCTGCAATGGGGCGTGGGGGTCGGCGATCGGATTCAGGTGGCGGTTTCCGACGCCCACCCGCCTCGGGCGTTCGAGGTGGTCGGCACGTACGACGTGCGGCGTGTGGCCGAGTTCCAAAGACCGAACGTGCTCCTGCCGCTGGTCGACGTGCAGGAGATCAAGGGCGAACCGGATCGGGTCACGTCGGTCGACGTCATGCTGCGCGATCCTTCGGTGGAGGGCCTGCGACGCACGGCGCCGAAGGTCCGCAAGATCGTGGCGGAGTGGAACGAGCGCTGGGGCACGAACTGGCAGGTCTCGACGGCCGAGACCAAGCTCCAGCAACTGCGCGAGGCCGAGCGCGTCACGCAGCTCATCCTGACGCTGGTCGCGTTCGTGGCCCTGCTGACCTCGTTCTTCATCATCCTGAGCACGATGAGCATGGGCATCGTCGAGCGCATCGCGGTGCTGGGCATGATGCGATGCGTGGGGGTGACGCGCCTGCAACTGGCGGCCCTGGTGATGCTCGAGGTGGTGCCGATGGGGATCGTCGGCGTGCTGGCCGGTCTGCCCATCGGGCTGGGCCTGACCCGGCTCGGGGCGATGCTGGTACCGGAGTACGTCGAGGGGGTCAACATCAGCGTGTGGGGCATTTGGCTGGCGATCGTCGGCGGAGGTCTGACGATTCTGGCGGCGGCGGCCGTGCTGGTCGTGCAGGTCTCGCGCGTGTCACCGCTGGAAGCCGCGAACCCCGAGGCCAAACCCGCCCGGAAGTCGGTGGCCGTCGTATTGGCCGTGCTGGGCGTGGGCATGCTGGCTCTGCACCAGTGGATGATCGGATCGGTGCGTCTGGAGCAATGGTTCCAGCCGGTCATCGCGTTCTGTGGGGTGGCCACGATCTATCTGGGGTACGTGCTGCTGGCACCGGCCGTGGTGCTGCTGGCGGGGACGGCCGTGATTCACGTGGTCTCGGCTGCGTTGCGTGTTCGGCGCAAGCTGGCCCGCGATCAGATCGGGCGATCGCCGTGGCGCAGTGCGGCCGTGTGTTGGATGCTGATGGTGGGGCTGTCGCTGATCGTTTACATCGCGGTTCGCAGCGAGAGCGTGATCGCGGCGTGGGACTTCCCGAGCAAGCTGCCGGCCACGTTCGTCTGGAGCCCGGAGCACGTTCGGTATGACGTGCTGAACGAGGTGCGTCGGGTTCCCGGCGTGATCGACGCGACGGTGGTCGGCGAGTTCCAGTGCAAGACGGGCGACCCGGACCAGGAGGCCACGTCGTTCCTGGAGGGCGTCAAGCAGAAGTTCCGTCAACCGGTGCCGGCCACGTTCGTCGCCGGCGAGCTGGACACGTTCCTGGAGATGACCAAGCTCGGATTCCTGCAGGGGGACCTGGACAGCGCGATAGCGAAGCTGCGGCGCGGTGGCTACGTGCTTCTGCCGCCCGAGTCGGCCCGGACGTACGGGCTGGACGTCGGCGACAAGATCACGCTCAGCGTCGGGCAGCGGTCGGCCGTGTTCGAGGTGGCTGGCGTAGTCGAATCGCCGGCGCTGGACATCGCGGTGACGTTCTTCCAGGCGGACAGCTACATGATGCTGGCGGCGGCCGGGTCGTTCCTGGGAACGCTGGATGATGCCCGGAAGTACTTCGGGCTGGACAGCGTGTCGATGTTCATGATGAACGTGGACCTGCCGTACACGCGCCGGCCGGATGTGTTCAAGGAGGAAGCGCCGCCGGACGCGGAGCCGCGTACGCTGGCCGAGTGGGCCCTGGCCTGGCGCGACAAGCTGCCCAACGAGCGGGCGACGTTCGAGTGGCTGGCGCCGAAGCTGCGGGCCTGGCTGGACGACGAGTCGGCCGGACTCGATGACCGGTCGCGCCGCGAGCTGACACGCTTCCAACTGGCCTGGCGCGATGCGGCCAAGCAGTGGGACGACCACAAGCCGCAGCAACGGTGGGAGCTGTTCCGCGAGCGGCTGGTGCTGCGCCAGGTGGCGTTCACCATGGATCGCTCGTACGTCGAGATCGGCTCGCTGCGCACGCTCAAAGAGAAGATCGACAACGAGATTCGCGAGGCCACACGGCTGATGTCGGCCATCCCGGCCATCGCCCTGGTGGTGGCGGCTTTGGGCGTGGGCAATCTGATGATGGTCAACGTGAACACGCGCTCGCGGCAGATCGCGGTGATCCGGGCGGTGGGCGGGACGAAGTCGCAGATCGTTCGGCTGGTGCTGTGCGAGGCCTTGACGCTGGGAGCGCTGGGCAGTGCCATCGGATTGGCACTAGGCCTGCACTCGGCCGCCAGCGTCAACCACATCAGCGCCGAGCTGATCGGCATCGGCGGGCAGTCGGTCATCCCCTGGGGGCAGGTGGTGGGCGGGATCGCCCTGACGATGGCGATCTGCCTGCTGGCCGGCATCGCCCCGGCCCGCTACGCCGCCCGAAACAACATCGTGGACGCGATCGCGGCGCAGTAACCGACCAAACCTCGGATTGGTCGTACGCGTACCGAACCGAGCCGCGACCGTGAGGGGGCGGACGCTTGCCGGTGCCCTGTCCTCGCGCAGCGACGACGTGGGATGGGATGGGCGGTCACCGGAAGAGTGTGCGCGTACTCATCCTTTCCCCAGCCTCTGCTTCGCAAAGGATGGGGCACCCGCGCCAAGTCACTCTGTGGGTGCCGCGCCCGGTCAACTGGCGCTTTTGCGCTGGCCGGCTTGCCAACTCGCCGGCGCCTAGCGACTATCCCGCCGCATGCGTGACCGAGCGCTCCCTGCTCGACTAGCGACGACGACGCATCATCACCAGCAGTAGCCCGGTGCCGAACAGCGCCAGCGTGCTTGGCTCAGGGGTCTCGATCGCAAAGGCATGCACTCCGGCGAAAACCGCACCAGAGGCGGTGGTCATCATCGGCGGGCTGCCGATGTCCGGAGAGTTGGAGCCCACTATGACGGCGTCCGACGAGGTGTAGAACCACTGGCCGGCAATCGTGGTCGACCAGGTGCCCCCGCCGCCCGTGAACGTCGTGTTGGCCACGATTTGCAGCAGGGCGGTCTGCGGAGGCATGAACGGCGGGTCGGGACAGTGGATCGTCCAAATGTAGTTGCCGGCAACGGGGAATTGCATCCCGAAGCTGGTGGCCAGATTATACGTTGTCGGATCATAGAACTCGAACCACAGGATCCCGCTGGCGGCGGTCATGCCGCCGACAAATGCCATTGTGCTGGCATAAATAGGGCCGCACGCGTCATAGTCGTCATAACCCAGCGCTCCGAGCGTGGCTGGAGCCGAGCCATACCCAGCGACACCCGGGCCAAGGCTGTCGTAGACATAGAACCCCCCGCGGGCGGCACGGTACTCGGAGCCGATCGGTGCGAGGATCTCTGCCTGGTAAATGGGCGTGTTCGACCGATCGCCTTGGTGGGTCAACTCGGCCTTTGCTGGTGCAGCCGTCAGGGATGCCGCCAGCGTTGTAAGTAGGACGTTTCTCATCGCACTCATCGCAAAACCTCCTTCATTGGAATGTGTTCGCATCACACTACCCCCCTCCGCAGGCAGGCGGCGTCTCCCAGCGCCCACGCTGAAAGACTCCAAAACAAGACAACGTTCCAGGCCTCTGAAGCCTCGAGCATGAAGCCTGCTGCGGTCCCCTAGCGTCGGCGATGCCTGAGGACAACCGGACACCCCAACAGGAGCAGGGCCATGCTCGCCGGCTCGGGGATACGGAACTCGAAAGAGTACGAGGCATTACCGTCGAATGTGTAAGGCGCGAGGCAGGGCCCGTTCTGCAGGTCGGCGCCTGCATCAAGGCCGTAATACCCCGGCGGGAGCACGCCGGTTTCATCGAGGCTTTCGGAGCTGGGGCCGGCCCCAAAAATGCCGAAGATCTCGCCTCCTGGCCCCGACAGAGTGACCCACACGAAAGCGAACTCCAACACGCCCGCTTCCGTGACGGAAACCTCGGCACTGAATTGGAAAGGCGTCGCCTCGTCCAATTCGAACCCAACCGTCAAGTTGTTGTACGCGTATGTCCCCTGGTGGTGATTCTCGGACCCGGGCCAGCCGATGTGCGAGGTGCCGGACGCGATGACCGCCAATGGCAAGAATTCCGATGACTGCGAGGCACTGGCCTCCAAGGTTACGCCAGATAGCGAAGCCGACGCGTTGACGCTGCTGTCGAACGGAGCAAAAGGCGCGGAAGGAAAGTCCGTTACGCGCTCTTCGTCCTCTTGGGAGCCGTCGGTGACGAACGCATAGGCAACGATCCGTCGAGTGTCCGACACGTACGAGATCACGCCGGCGCGCACCTCCACACCACTCGTCAGCAGAACAGCAACCGATACAAGAGCGATGTTCACTTGTGAGACCATGACTACACCTTCCTTTTCGGATTCAACTGCCCACTCTGGAACGACCAAGTGCCCCACACCGGGACATTGGAACCATCATCCTGCCTTCAACCTCAGGGTTCGCTTTGATCCTGTTCCATAGGCGTCCTCCTGTAGTAAACGAGAAAAGCGCGACCCCGACCGCCGCGCACGAAGAAGGGAGCCCGCCCGCAGGCGGCTCCCTCTGCTCCCTCTGAGTTGATCACGCGCGATGGGGCGGAAGAGATGAACGGTCCGCTCCCACCGTGACTTGTCTCGATGGTCCGACGATACCGTCTGTAGAGCCCCTAACCGGTATCTGTCGGTCTTTGTGGGGGCGCTGTGCGCTTCCTGAGCCTGCGACGCGTCTAGGACCCCTCCGAGGCTACGCAACTGGCGCCCACCTCTACAGCCCTGCACGTCAACGGAAATGTGGAACCTGTTCCTGGTCCGATAAGACAGTACCACGCGCGGATGGGGAAGTCAAATCGGTCAGGTGTTTTTTGAGGTATTTAGTCAGATTCCTCTGATCAAGAGGCAGATGGTTAACGTTTAAGCCGGATCGACGCGGCTCACCTGCGCATTCCTTGCATAGGCGGGGCGGCGTACAGACTAATCGGGCAATCCCGGTGGCGGTGTATCTGCCAAACGGTCGAGCGGGCGGCGGCTGACGTAGGGGACGTAACCGGCGTCGGAGGCATTGTCGTAGGCCTCGGCCACGTTGGCCGCGTCGGCCGCGTAGTCGACGCTAAGGACCGCCTTGCCGGCCTCGACGTACTCCTGCAGCCAATCGTTGTAGAACTCGCGGCTGTAGCCGCACTCCGGGTCGTCCTCCGGGCACTGGTCCTGCACGCGGTGGTCGCCCGAGTTCGCGTCCTCCCAGTCGGTGTCCGCGTCGCCGTCGAAGAAGATCTGCTCCTGGGCGATGCCGTCGATGATGTCCAGGTAGTCCTGGCCGCCGAATCCGCCAGCCCGAACCGGGCCTGCCCATGGGTACGTTGCCGATACCGGGTCGACGTGCAAGCGCGGATTGTGTGGACGGTCAATGTTCCGGTGCCGGTTCGACGGTATACAAGTACCACAACGCCTTGGGCGAGCCGCTCCTGGGCGGCTGGCGGACGCAGTACACCGTCCAGGTCGATCCGTCGGACATGCGCAGCTTGTAGCAGTGCCGCCGCAGGTAGACCTCGCCTCCGGTCTTGCCGCCTTCGGGGGCGGATTCTTTCCACTGGGCCACGCGCTCGAGGACCTCGTACCAAGTCCCGCGCCACTCGAACGCGACGGGCAGCCCCGGCTCGCCTCGTCCCATGGCTGCTGTATCGAACGACGCCGCCCGCGGGCGGATGGGCTCGCTGACGAACTCCGTCATGACCACGCCGTGATAGCCGCGGGAAACGCCTCGTGCAAGCCGTATGGGGCGGCCGACATCGCGTTGACTTGAGCGCTGCGGGAGGGTGCCGGATTGCCTGTGTGGCCGACGTCGCCAGCGACCGCTACCATGGCTTCATGCCGGAATTGCCTGAAGCCGAGACGATTGCGACGCAGTTGGATCGGTGTCTGCGCGGTGTGCGGTTGGGCCACGTGGTGCTGCGGCGGCGCAGCATCGTTCGATGCAACGGCACTACGCTGAGGGCGGCCCTGCGGGGGCGGACCGTGCGGTGTGTGACGCGCCGGGGGAAACGCGTTGTGGTGCATCTCGAGCCGGCGGCCGCGATCGTCTTTCGCCTGGGGATGACCGGACAGATCGCCGTCACGCACCGCGACGAGCCGGGCGATCGGCACGTCCACCTTCGCATCGGTCTGGATGACGGGAGGCGCGAACTGCGTTTCCGCGACGTGCGGCGTTTCGGCGGCGTGTGGTTCACCGATGCACCGCACGACGGGCAGGTGGCCGGGATCGACGATCTGGGCCCCGAACCGCTGGAGATGACCGCGGGCGGTTTCGAGCGTCTGATGGCGCGTCGTCGCCAGATCAAGGCGTTGCTGCTCGATCAGCGGGCCATCGCCGGACTGGGCAACATCTATTGTGACGAGGCGCTGTTCGCGGCCCGGATTCACCCGCTGACGCGGGCGGCCGACGTCGATGCGCTGCGCCGGCGGGCGTTGCTGGGCGCGATCCGGCGGATTCTGCGTCGGGCGATCCGTGACGGCGGGTCAACGCTGCGCGACTATCGCACGGCCACCGGCGAGGAGGGGCGCTTCCAGGCCCGCCACCGCGTGTACGGTCGCGAGGGAAAGCCGTGCCACCGTTGTGGCACCACGATCCAGCGAATCCAGGTCGCCGGTCGGTCCACGCACATCTGTCCCCGATGCCAGCGAATGGGTGCATCGGCGGCGCGCTGAGCGCGTCGGCGATGCCCGCAGTCTCGACGACCGATCGCGTGCCGGCCGCCTCCAGGAGCCCGATTCGCACCATGCCGACGACCGGAACGGGCTCGCGCTCGTCCGGGGCCGCACTCGGTGTACGGTGACGTGGTCGCTCCGTTTGACGGCGAGCTGTGCAACTGTCACGAGCTCGAGGGTGACCACGCTGGCGTGAACCATGACAAGCTCTACGACGGTGCAGGCCCCGTACGATCAGCCCTGCTCGGGCGGAAGCAGGCCGGGACACGTGACCTGTAACCCCTTGTGCTGAGGCTAGTTAGCCCTATTCTCGATGCGCGGTGTTTCGTGGGAACCAGGGTTCCCTGGACGGCCGGTGGTTTCGCTTTGGCCAGGTATGATCGATCCTCGTTGGGAAACATGGCTTGGCCAGGCCCGCGCATACGAAGGGCGCATCTCTACTGCTCTTGTCGACGAAGGCGGCGTGGCTTATCTTTCCCGGCGACGGCGCGGGTACCTGCCCGTTTCTGACGCGGGTCGTCCGGCTGCCACGCTCGCACGACGTTGCTCCGCGCCGGCTTCACGACGACTTGGATCGGTCTATCGGTACCTTACCTTTGATGCGGGGAGTCCAATGACCACAGAACCTACAATGCCCACGGCGATCTTCCCCGACCTGGAAGGCAAGATCGTGCTCATCACCGGCGCATCCCGAGGAATCGGCAGAGCCATCGCGGAGGAATTCGCGAAGCAGAAAAGCCATCTGATGCTGGTCGACCTCGCCGAAAGCGTGGAGCAAACGGCCGCCGAAATCGCCTCTACCTATGATGCCAAGGTCTCCTTCCGCCTGGCTGACGTGACTGACGGAGCCAAAGTCAAGGAGATTGTCGACGAGACGGTGCAGCCCTACGACAGACACCTTGACGTTCTGGTCAATAATGCCGGGATTACCAGGGACCGTCTGGCAAAGAGAATGCCGGACGAAGACTGGGATGCCGTCATCGCGACCAACCTGACGGGAACGCACAATTTCTGCAAGGCAAGTCTCAGGTATCTGAAGAAGGCGAGAGGCGCCGTCGTCAACTTGAGTTCGATCGTCGCTCTGGTAGGCAACCCCGGCCAGGCCAATTACTGTGCCGCCAAAGGAGGAGTGATCAGTTATACCAAGGCCATCGCGACAGAGGCTCCCGACGTGAGGTTTACGGTCATCTGCCCGGGGTTCATCGAAACGGAGATGACCGCCGTCCTGCCACAGGAAGTAAAAGACCACTTCCTCAAGAAGATAACGCTGAGACGCGCAGGTAAGCCGTGGGAGGTCGCCCAGGCGGTCGTGCTCCGCGCCGCTGGCTATGGAAACACGTATTCGCCGTGCGCGATCGTACTGGTTGCAGGCGGGATGGAGCTGGGGGGCTAGAAGATGGGTTTCTGCGAAGCTAAAGAGCATGTCCTGCGCGACTTTCTCTTCTGTGTGGAGAAAGAGACGATTCCGCCGCTGGGTCAGTACCTGCCGGATTACGTCAAGCAGGGCGGCAGCGTTTCTTCGGAGGACTACGGTCTTCTTCCGATCACGGCGACGGCGCTCGGGTGGGTTGCCACGTCGTCGGAGTGTCTGACCGATGGCATGATCGAGCTGCGGTGCAAGTACGAGGAGCTCGTTCCGGACGAGTTCGGCGGTCATACGGAGAGAGGGTGGCGCGAGCTTGGTGTAATCGGTTTCGATGTATTAGAGGGCGTTGTGCTGGACGTACTGGCGATAGAAAAGACGACACGGCGTGTTGATTGGGCTGAACCGCGCCTTGAGTGCATTGACTGGGAGCGCGTTCTGATACACGCAGTGGTGGATTTCGGACGGTATTGCAAAGCAAAGCAGGTCAGGTTGCAGCCTGCAGATCAATGTCCGCCATCGGCGGAGATTGAGGCCGACCCCACCAGATTGGATGCGTTTCGGGCGGAATTGAAGGCAAGGCACGACGATAATGCCAGGGCTTCCGGATTCGATTACGACAAGGCATTGAATCGTTTTGTCTTCGACCTGTAGGCGGGCTCAGGTATACGCTGAGACGGATCGTGATCCACGCACGTCTTCGGTGAGGCAATATCCCCAGCTTGTCGCGTTCGATGTCCTGGTCGGCGCGATCCAGTGCTGAGGGTCTTGGCATTGTCATGGCCTTCAGTCGGGTTCGTGGAACACGGCCTGGCCGAGGATGCTGAACGGGAGCTTGTCCATGGCCCGGTGTCCGTCGAAGTCCAGCACGCGCAGGTCGTCGGACTCGTGGAGGTCGCGGCAGACGATGTCGAAGTGGATGCCGTACCTCTCCCTGGCGGCCTCGATGGGGACGGGGAAGGCGACGAACTTGGCGATTCCCTTGACGGCCAGGCGCTCGAGCAGCGCCGGGTCCTCGAGTCCCTTGTGGCTGGTCAGGATGAGGATCGGTCCTCCGCCACTAAAGATGAGTGCTGAGTACATGGCCCTGGCTCCTCAGATTGGACGTGATCCCGCGACGCGGGTTAGAGGTCATTATACCATCGTCGGTGGGATTCGCATGCCGCAGGGCACGACCGCCCGCCGGCCGATCCGCCGGTGCGGGCCGGGTTGTACCGCGGCGCCGGGTGGTGGTAGCATGTGTTGACCTTTTCGTTGGGATGACTCTGTTGCCGCGAGGCGAGCGATCGTCTGGGCCGGTGTGCGTTCGGCGGTTGGGCGAGGCGCACGTGTCGGCGTAGGATCGAGAGCCGGACCGATGTCACACGTACCTCCCGACTCGTACTGCGACCCGGGCCCCGCGCCGCCGACGGAACCGGTGGCGCGCTGTGCGGTCTGCGGCTACGACCTTCGTGGGCTGAGCGTGGACAAGCGCTGCCCGGAATGCGGCACGCCGATCTGGAACTCGTACGGCCCGCAGCGGACATCGGGGTTGGCGATCGCGTCGATGGTGCTGGGGATCGTCTCGATCCCAATCTGCGCGTTCTACGGGCTGCCGTCGCTGGTATGCGGGATTCTCGCGGTCGTGTTCGCCAACCGAGCCGAGGCCCAGATCCTGGCGCAGCAGGCGTCGCCGAGTTCTCTGGGGATGATCAAAGCCGGCCGAATCTGCGGGTGGGTCGGCATCGCGCTGAGCGTGGTGTTCTGGCTGGTGATCGTGCTCTTCATCGTCTCATTCTAAGCGCCGGCTAACGCGGGCGAACGGACCGGGCGGGAGCGCACGCTGTCGGGCGTTCTTCGCGCCGTCTTCAGCCGGTTGTCAGTGCCACGTATTCGGCAGGGCGGCGATCGTCGAAGAGGTGATTACGCGGTGTCACCTGCTTGTCTCTCGCGCGGCTCACGTCCACGTCTGCCACGGCGACGGCCTCCTCGGTTTGTGGCGCCTGGGTCAGGACGTCGCCTGAAGGGTCGGCCACGAGGGAGAGGCCGGTGAAGGTCAGGTTGCGCTCGGTTCCGATGCGGTTGGCCGTGACGATGTAGACCCGGTTGGTCAGGGCGTAGATGGGGATCGCCTTTTGGGCGAGCCCGGGCAGGACGAGGTTGGCCGGGTGACAGATGATGTCAGCACCGCGAAGGGCGAGGACGCGCCAAGCCTCGGGGAAGGCCCAGTCGAAACAGATGAGCATGCCGAGGCGGCCGTAGGGGCGCTCGAAGACCGGCAGGCCGAGGTCGCCCGGGGTGAAGATGTCTTTCTCGTTGACGAAGAGATGGAGCTTACGGTAGCGGCCGGCGATTCCGTCGGGCGTGACCAGGACGGCCGAGTTGTACAAGGCGCGGTCGTCCTTCTCGTTGAACCCGGTGACGACGTCGATGTCATGCGCGCGGCACTGGTCGCGAAGGAAATCGAGGAAGCGGCTGTCGTCCACGGGCTCGGCGTAGGCCGCGGCGTCGTCGCGGGTGGGGAAGTTGTATCCCGAGTTGCAGAGCTCGGGGAGGACGACGAGGTCGGCCGACGCGCATCGGGCGAGCAGGGGCGCGAGGCGGGCCATGGTGTTGTCGGGATCGCAAAACGCGGGGCAGAATTGGACGTAGGCAACTTGCATCGAGGCGGTCTCCTGCGGTGACGGACGAGCGGTCAAGATAGCGTCCCTTGGGGTGGTTGGGGCGCGAGTTTCTGCGGGTTTGGTGCGGTTTTGTGCGCGAAAGTGCGCCGTTTGAGCGCTGTTTCGGCAGTTTGCGCGCACGGTCTCCGCAGCATAAAACCCTTTCTGGCAGTGAGTTGCGCCGCAGAAGGGCGGGTTTGGTTTCGTTGAGAAGTGGGCATTTTTTACTCCTCGCGGTGGCGCTTTAACGCCACTTCCTGAGACTCGCTAGAGGCCTCTCACCACGGAGGCACCGAGGCACGGAGGAACCCCTCGGCCGGTGGCCGGACGGCCGTTCTCAGTGGGCGGCGGGCGGGTGCGGCCGGGGCGTCGGGAGCTCCGCTACCCTTATAACTTGGCGCGTGATCGCTCTCAGCGGGTGCGGACTGCGGAAATCGGCGTTCGCGGGGGCGAGACGGGGATTGAGGATTGAGAACGGGGAGGGCCGACGGGGGCGGGCGTCGGGCGTGGCGCGAGTTGTCGGGGTTCGGGGCGCGGGCTACGGAGACGTTGTTCCGGGGGGGCGTACGTCGTCGGGGCGGAAGGGGGTGTCGCATTCCGGGCATCGGTTCTGGGGCGCACCGGTCAGGTCATAGCCGCATTCCTGGCAGTATGGGCGATTGCCCGGGATGGCTTTGTCGACGATCCATGTGCCGCCGAAGAAGAGATAGAGGCCCAGAGCAGTCTTGA
>Ga0307379_10002980_pt1 | contig 24702 bp, 21 predicted proteins | sample UN2MG_FD_202237 | JGI IMG/M metagenome (GOLD analysis project Ga0307379, IMG submission 202237) | Soil microbial communities from Risofladan, Vaasa, Finland - UN-2 | ecosystem: Environmental > Terrestrial > Soil > Coastal area > Acid sulfate soil | place: Finland: Risofladan, Vaasa | collected...
CAAGGAGCATATCCACCACAAGCTCCTCAACATGGGATTGAATCAGCGTCAGATCCTATGGGTCCTCTATGGATTCAGTCTCTACCTGAGCGTCGTGGCAATTACTACGGTAATCCTGCCCCGAGAAGTCAATGTCTACCTGATTCTGGTCGTCTGGGCCGGAAGTCTTCTGGGCTATGGACTGCTGTACTACGTGAACACGCGACAGCGGTCGGCTGCTTCAGGGGAGACGGACAAAGGGGCTGAAGAGGGCTCAGCCCGGGGTTTCCCGAAAAGCGGGTAGCTGTACCCTCCGCTGCGGGCCGATACCCTCGATGATATTGGTCAGACGTTCAGCACTTTCCCTCAAGCGTTGAAAAGCCCGGACAATATTATCCGTGTTGTTCAGGCTTTCCAAACTGAGATTCATGATGGAATCGATCGAATTGTTAACCCGGTCCACGCTGCCGGCCGCTGTTTCTACTTTCCGCACCACATCCCCTGTTGTCTCGGCAATATGCAGGATCCCCCGCTGTATCGAGCCAATGGCCAGATTTGTCTCGTTGCTACGCAGTGTGATCCGCGCCACTGCATCACGAATCGACTGAACCAGTTCGGAAATCTCATCGGCGGCCCGCGCGCTGCGATCGGCGAGTTTTTGCACCTCCGTGGCTACGACGCTGAACCCTCTGCCGAACTCTCCGGCCCGGGCTGCTTCAATGGAGGCGTTCAGCGCCAGAAGATCCGTTTGATCGGCAATGTCGCCGATCAGGGCGGTAATCTCCTCGACCCGGGTGGTTTTCTCTTCGAGTAGGTTGATATCATCCGCCCACTTAACGACAGCTGCCGAGGAGCTCTGGATATCGCTCCCACTCTCCGTGGCCGCCTGGTGGTTGTTTCGCGCCTGGTCGCATACGGTCTGAATCGCCGAAACGATCTCGCTGAACCTGGTTGTGGCTTCCTCCAACAAATCCGCCTGCTGGTTTTCGGATTCATAAACGGTGTTGGTGATCCCTTCCATTTCCACGCAGGTTTGCAGGATGCCGACGGCCTGGTCCTGGATCTGTACCAGGGCGATCTTCAGTGCGTTCAATTGAAGCAGCTGATTGATGATTTCACCCAGCTCATCGCTCCTTTTCTCCGGTAGCGCCGGTTCGCTCTGCACGGTACCCCGCTGGATCGCCCGGCTGAAGGCAATAAGGGCTTTGTAATCACCGGTCAGATTGGGAAGGTAGAAAAAGAAATAAACAACCACAACCCCGGTTCCGACCAGTACGAGAGCGGCGAAGAAAAAAATCAATATGGTGATCAAACGCCCGCGGAACTGTTCGATCGCACGGTTGTAGTTGCGCAGTTCCTCGATAAAACCGAATCCGCCGGCAATATATTTCTGCAGCACCTCCGGGTCCTCTCCCCGGCTCTGCTCTATAGCCGAAAAAATCCTTGCCTGCTCCTCGATAATGCGGGTACGAATTGCTCCGTAACGCAGGGACAGTTCTTCAGGAAGAAAAAATCTCCCCGGAATTAGCTGCTCGTCCCCTACCAGATCCGTGAACTCCTGATGGAGGAGCTGGAGCCTAACCAGGTTTTCCCGCGAAGGTGCCAAAACCTGCCCGGTGGCGTTTTGAATCAACCTGGCAGCTGCAGCCTGAATATTCCCGACGACCAGGTTTTGGGCGCTGCTGAGCTTATCCACGGTGATGTTAACAACAAAAGCAAAGACAATCAGGATGAGAATCAGGATCAGTATGCCGTATCCCCAGACGATACGGCTCAAAATGGATTTGCTCATAATCCGTACTCCTGTAGTTTTCTGTGCAGAGTCTTTCTCCCGATACCGAGAACCTCCGCAGCCCTGGTTTTATTTCCGTTTTGCCGGGCCAGGGTTGCGCGAATGACCTCCCTTTCGATATCGGCAAGGGTCGAGCCGGTACTGATTCGTACGAACTCCTGGTCGGATTCTGTGTTGATGTGGGGTGGCAGATCATCCACCGTGATGATGTTGGACTTGCTCATCACCACGGCGCTTTCGATGCAGTTGCGCAGCTCCCGTATATTGCCAGGCCAGGAGTAGTTGTAGAGGATCATCCGGGCTTTGGGTTCAATGGCCTCGATGCTTTTTCTGTTTTCCTCGGAGAACTCTTTTACGAAGGCAACCATGAGCAGAGGAATATCTTCCTTGCGCTCGCGAAGCGGTGGGATATGGATGTTCACCACGTTGAGACGGTAGTACAAATCTTCCCGGAACTCACCGTTCTTGATGGCCGATTTGAGCTCCCGATTAGTAGCGGCAATCACCCGTACATCCACCTCGATCGTCTCTTCGCCCCCGACACGCTCGAAGGTTTTGTCCTCCAATACCCGCAACAGCTTGATCTGCACGTTTTGGTTGATCTCTCCGATTTCGTCGAGAAAGATCGTCCCCAGATGAGCGAGCTCGAAGCGTCCCCGTTTGCGGGCCACCGCACCGGTGAAGGATCCCCGTTCATGGCCGAAAAGTTCACTTTCCAAAAGCGTTTCGGTGAGGGCGGCGCAGTGCACCTTAATCAACGGCTTGTCTCTGCGGGAAGAGTTGTAGTGAAGGGCATCGGCGATCATTTCTTTACCCACGCCGCTGTCGCCGGTGATCAGGACCGTAGCCCGACTGGGAGCCACCTGCTGCACCACTTCAAATATCTTCTTCATCGATTCGCTCTTGCCGATGATGTTGGAAAACTGATGCCGTTTCTGCAGCTCCTCCTGCATAGCTCGATGCTGAAGCATCAATTCCCTGGCCGACAGGGCGCGCTGCACCAGAAGGGACAGCCGATCCATGTTCACAGGTTTTGTGAGGTAATCGTAGGCGCCGTTCTTCATCGCTCGAACGGCATTCTCGATGGTCCCGTGTCCGGTAAGGATGATGACCGGCAGGTTCGGGGACATCATCGTAGCCTTCTGCAATACTTCCTCCCCAGAGAGATTCGGCATCTTCAAGTCTGTAATCACCAGGTCAATATCGCCCCGGTTCAGGGTCTGGACCGCCTCTTTGCCGTCACAGGCCAGGCGTACTTTGTAGCCGTCCAGCTCGAGCACTTTTCCAAGACCTTCCCGGATGTTCTTCTCATCATCCACAACCAGGATGTTGTATGTCATTGTGCCTCCTCACTGTAGCCGATCAACCGCTTCTCCTTCTGAGGTACGGGGAATCTCAAGGTGATACTCGTACCCTCCCCCACTTTCGAGTTGATTTCGATGTCTCCCATGTGTTCTTTTACGATCTTATATACGAGGGTGAGTCCCAGACCGGATCCGAAATCCTTGGTGGTGAAGTAAGGCTCGAAGATTTTTCCCATATGCTCGTCCGGAATGCCGACCCCGGTGTCGCTTATCTTCAACAGCAACTCGTTGCCCTTCTGCACCGTCTGCACCCGCAGCATCCCGCCGTCAGGCATAGCGGATATCGCGTTTTTCAATATATTGAGCACCGCCTGCTTCATGTAGCGCTCATCCATCAGGATCTGAGGATTAGCCTTTGCTAAGTCCGTGTCCACCGTAATCCCCGCCCCGGCTATCTCGAACTTCATGAAGTCCAGCAGCTCTCGAACCACCCGGTTTAATTCATCATAGCTCAGCTCGGCATTCATAGGTCGGACCGTGAAGAGGAAATCCATGACAATTCGGTTGAGCCGGTCCACCTCTTCCTTGATGATGAGAAGATTCTCCATTACTTTCTGCGTTTCAATCTGCTGCTTCCCGCTCATCTCCTTTTTCATCAGCTCGAGGTGGATGCCGATAGAGCCCAGAGGGTTCTTGATCTCGTGAGCCACTCCGGCAGTCAGGGTTGTAAGGGCAGCCAGGCTTTCTGCGCGCCGCAGGCGGGCTTCCTTGGCCCGCTTTTCTGTGACATCTTCTATGTGGATGACGTTGCCGGTGATCCAACCCTGGCGTACAAGAGGCATGATGCTCAAGCTCAACGTACGGCTGTAGCCGTTTCCGAGGGTGAACTCCCGATCCAGTATTCTATCCAAACCATGGAGGTTTTCCTTCAAGAACTCCCTGATTTCTTTGTCTCCGATCGCCTGATCCAGGGGTTTCTCGATGAGATCGTCCGTGGAAAAAGGAAGCATCCGCTCCGCGGATTTATTCGCCATGAGGATATTGTCTTCCCGATCGGTCACGATGACTCCGTCGCTCATCGATTCCATGACCATTTCCAGAAGTTCATTGTCCCTGGCAATGTCGGAAACGAATTGACGGATCTGGGTTCGATCCATCTTCTCTATCTTTTCCAGTGCTCTCTGCAAAAACCTTCTCATCGGATCGTCCTCAAGGAATAGTACAAACTCTCAATGGTGAGGCTTGGTTGTTGATTGAAGGTGACCAAGGCCTGTTGATGCCAGCGGATCGACTGGTTCCACCTCTTCAATAAAAACGGGCTTAGGGCCTGTTCCCGAAGCAGCACCAGCAGCTGCCGTAGGATCTCCTCTAAAAGTGAGGAAACAAAACCCCGCGCGGACTTTGGTTTCAAGTGCTCCTCGATCTCAGGAATTACATCCGCCTCTGAACCCAGAGCAGCCTCGATAAAGCGACGGGCCAGGGTTTCCAGCTGGGAAGGATTCACGTCCTTCCAGTACAGGAAGTACTCCCGCAGATCAGAATAGTCTTCACTCTGCTCGTGAAAAATGCGTTTGAGCACCTCCACCTGCTGCTGTTTGCCGCGCTCAACAAACAGATACGGGCGCAACCGGGAACGAACCGTGGGAATGAGCGCACTGCGGCGGGTGGTGATCAGGATAAGGCAGCTCCCCGCGGGGGGTTCCTCGAGAAGCTTGAGCAGGTAGTTGCTCGAAGCATCAAACATCTTGTCGGCACTTTCCAGAATCACGATCTTGGTTCCCGAAGTGGATCCCGAGCCGGACCGGGACTCCGCTACCGTCCCCGCCAGGGCGGTTAAATGCAGCCAGGAGGAAGCCCGTCTTAGTTGATTTATCGGAACGTTGTGCGAACTCAAAGTTTTGGCCAGGGTCTGGCTCAAAGCGACGATCCGCTCCAAGCGTTGCTCCAACCCTTCGTAGTTGATCGCATGTTCTCCCGAAGCTGCCGGTTCAAAAGTATCGAGGTGTTCCTCGATTTCAGCCAATACCGATTCAATTCGCCGGATCTTGGCTTCCTCCCCCTCCCACAGGATGGGATCGAAACGGCGGGTCAGCTTACGCACGGCACGTACGAACAGATATTGGGCCGAAAGTTGGCGGGTACGACGAAAAACATCCGCCGCCGCAGCTATTTCCAGGTCGAAGTAGCGCCAGCCGAGCAGTATCGTATTGGGATGAATGAGCAGTCGTTGCTTGCGGCAGGCCGGGCAGGAACAGCTCCACTCGCCCTTTCGGCCACAGGTCAGCACACGGGCCACCTCCAAGGCGGTGGAGAGCTTCCCTGAGAAGGAGGAACCGTAGAATAGGGCTGCCGAAGGAAAGGAACGGGTTTCCAGTTCCTGCTTCAAGGTCTGGACGATCGAAGTTTGACCGATGATATTCTCAAACATTTTCTACGAAAACTTGAGGACCGAAAATACGCTCCGGCGATGGAAGCACGGGGAAAAGCATACGAGCGAAAAAACTCGAACCGAGTATACTCTTGGGATCGAAAAAAGGCTGCCAGTTAATAACGAACAGCACCACACCGACAATGAGCAATCCCTCGGTGATGCCCAGAAAAAACCCCAACGCGCTGTCGAGGCGGTCGAGATTGAGCCGTTCCACTACATTTTGCAGCAACCTTTGAACAAGCTTGACCAGGAGATAGGCCAGGAGAAACAGAATCAGGAAAGCGATCAGCTGATTCCACATCGATTCCCCGAACTGCGTACTCAAGCGAATCGACACGGGTTTGTAGAAGATGATCGCGATCCCGAAACCGAGGATCAGCGCCGCCATGGCGCCCACTTCGGTCACAAAACCCCGGAACGCTCCCCGGATCGTGGCGATAACGACCAGAAGTCCAAACACGATGTCGATAACTTCAAAACTCAAGGCGCGGCCACTCCCCACTCCCCACTACCGAGCCACGCGCCGTATCAACCGGGCTATCTCGACTGCGGCATTTGGCCGGCCCAGGTCCGATGCCCGCTTCGCCATGCGCTCAAGCTTATCGGCATTACCCAGAAGATGCAACACGACTTCGATCAGGCCCTCCGGGGTGAGTCCCTCCTGCTCGAGGACGGTGGCGGCGCCGGCATCGGAAAAAAACCGAGCGTTCTCGATTTGGTCTCCTCTACTGATCCGTCGGGGCAAAGGGATCAAGACCGAGGGTTTCCCCAGGGCCGCCAACTCCCACAGAGTGTTGGCGCCGGCACGGCATACCACCAGATCCGCCGCCGCCAAAAGGTGGGGCAACTCCTCATAAAAATAGGCGGCCGGATAGTAGTTATTCCCGCGGCTCACCAAACCGCCCCGAAAGTGCTCGGAGCCGAGCTGGTGGACCACAAAGCAGGCAGTGCTCAAGCGGTCCAGTGCCTGCAGCACAGTGCGATTGATTGAAGCGGAGCCCAGGCTGCCTCCAAGCACAAGAAGCAGCGCCGTGCCCGCCGGACAACCCACCAGTTCTCTACCCTTGGCGGAATCTCCGGCAAGAACCATTCTGCGCACCGGGTTGCCGGTGTGGACAACCTTTGCTCGAAATCGGTGATCGAAGTAGTCGCTTGAGGTCGGAAAGGATACAAGTATCCTGTCGGAAAAACGGGCATTGATCCGGGTAGCCAGTCCGGGCCGCAGATCCGACTCATGGGTCAGAGCAGGTATTCTCAGGCAACGGGCGGCGGCAAGGGGAGGCACGGAGACGTAGCCCCCCTTCGAGAATACCAGTTGCGGCTTCTCCCGTAGCAGGATCGCCAGAGAAGCGATGAAACCAAAGACAATCTTGAAGAGATCAACGATGTTCCGCAGAGAGAAATAGCGCCGCAGCTTGCCTGTCGGTATACCATAGTAGCTAAGGCCACGTCCCTCCAGAATCCGCCGCTCCAGCTCCGACCCCGAACCGATCCAGACGATCCGGAAGGAGGAAAGCTCGTCAAGTACCGCTAATACGGGATAGACATGGCCTCCGGTTCCCCCTCCCGCAACTACAATACATTTTGTCATAGACATATGAGTCAAAGGCACCTTGAAGCGCTGATCGCGCTTGTACTAAAGTGATTCTACCATGAGGAAACTAGCCTGTTCAACGATCGTGCTGCTTGTGCTCTGGGCGCCGCCGATGTTCGCGGAATCCACCACCGATACTCTGCTGGCCCCGGAGCTCCTCGAGCGGTTGACCCTCGAGGGGGAGTTGAGAAACAACCTGTCCGATGCCTCCCCGCTCCAGTTGATCCCGGAAATATCCCTTAGGCCGGAAATCGAGGAACGAATCAACGAGCTTGAGCTGAGCGTAGGCACCGAGGTCCTGACACGTTACAGGAACGAGGCGATCGATTTTGATGCTGAAAGCTCGAGACTCAAGATCTACAACATCCTGCGCTCGATCAGCACCATGGAGGGAATCAAGTACTACTCGGCCAGTCGGAAACGTATGCGCACCCTGTTTGCCCAATCCTACGCGATCGACGGACCGGACAAACAGGAGCGTGTACCCGATCCTTTGGTACAGGAGATCCCCGCCTACAGCAGGCTGTATATCTTCCAGAAAGACCTCACGTTCGGGGCAAACATGTACCGTTCGGAGTACAGATACTCCGGACAGTATTTCCTGTTAACCAACCGCAATACGACCACGATGCGCTATTTCCTCCTGCCCATGGTAAAGCCGGAGCAGAGCGTAACTTACATCCTTCTAATTCCGGCAGGCAAGGAGATTCTCTTCTACGGTGCCGCCGGGGCCCACACGATGAGCTTCTTCGGATTGGAAAGGACGAGGGAAGATTCCTTCTACAACCGCTTGAAAGCGATCTACGGCTGGTTTACAGAACGTGTTGAAGACTCATTCTAAGGCTTCAGCTGGCAACCACCTGGTTGCGTCCACGCTGCTTGGCCTGGTACATGGCGCCGTCGGCCCGGTTGATCCATCTGTCCGGAGATCCCCCCGGACTGAACTGAGCTACCCCTATAGACACGGTCACACCAAAGCGCTCCTCACCGCACTCGAACTTTGTCTTCTCCATGTCCGAACGAAAACGTTCGGCTATGGATTCGGCGATGTCGGAGGTGGTATTGGAGAAGATGACGTAGAACTCCTCCCCGCCGTAGCGGCCGGCGTAGTCATACTTGCGGAGACTCTTTGTCAGTTTGGCGCCGATCTCCTGAATGACCAGGTCCCCGCATTGATGGCCGTAGTTGTCGTTGACCCGCTTGAAATGATCGATATCGATCATGATCCCTGTTAGAGGCAAACCGAGGCGTATTACGCGCTCGATTTCTATCTCGATGCGTTGAAACAGGGTGCGCCTGTTGAGCAGACCGGAAAGGGTGTCCAAAGAGGCAAGCTGCTCCAGCTGCAGGCAGCTTTCCTCCAGCTCCTCGTTGATGCGCCGCACCTTCTGGTACTCCTGCCGCAGCTGTACGTTCTCCGCAACGAGGGTTGAGAGATTCTTTCCGTCGGTCTGCTGATCCTCCTGAAGCGCTCCATACAGCTTGCTCTGATCCTGCAGGCGGATAAAAGCCGCCTTCAGTCGAGCCTGCAACTCCAACGCCGTAATCGGCTTGCTGATGAAGTCATCCGCTCCGAGTTCCAGCAGTTCATCCAGGTCATTCTTGTGGTTGAAGCCGGAGATCATCACGATCTGAATTGGCTTGAGTTTGTACCTCCGGCGGATCTGCTTGCAGACCTCGTACCCATCCATACCGGGCATGACCACATCCAAGATAACGATATGGATATCGTTGGCCGCAATTTCCTCCAACGCCTCTTCCCCTGAAGCGGCTCGGAAAAGGGTATAGCGTTTGTCCTCTTTGAGGATATCGACCATCAGGTCGAGGTGTTCCTCGTTGTCATCTACGATCAGAAGGTTGGTCGTCACGAAAGACTCCCGGTAAAAGCTTTGCCCCATAGTAATCGAAATCAACAATTCCGGTCAATCTCAGTGGAAAAGCCGCAGTACGAGTTGGGAGAAACCGATAATGGCTCCCAGGATACCGCCGAATACGTTGATCCAGCGCAGATGTTTCTGTATCACGATGAGCAGGAGCTTCTCCACCTGGACTACGTCGAGGTCGTTGATCTTGTCTATCACTAACTGACGCACATCGAAGCTTTCGATGAATGCGGGAAGTCGGGCATCGATGATTCGGATCAGCTGGGCGGACAGGTAGGCGCTGGCCCGATTTTGCAGGGCGGCCTCGATATGCAGCAGCTCTGCGATGGAATCCTGTTGATGCTCCTCGATGAACTTCTGGGAGAAGGAGATCACCTCCGCGGCAATTGCCTGGGAGGTCTCTTTCTTGGAGAGATAGGTCAGCACTCTGACGGATACGAACTCGATCGCCTCCTGCTCGGGGATCCCCAGATACCGGCTGAGAATCTCCCCCAAGGTACGCTGCTTCACCTTGGCCAAAATCCGGTCTATGGAAGCGGCGATCCGCTTTTGGGTCCCTTCCTCGGCGATTCGTGACAGCAGTGTATCCACCAGCGCACCGGCCACTCCCGGCCCTACAACCGAAAAAATCTCACGCGCCGGTTTCTTACGCCACTGGGAGAAGGCCCGCTTCAAGACCCCCTTGAGCCTTTCCAGTGTATCCGTATCGTAGGCATAATCATGCAAGGTTGCCATCGCTTCTTCGACGATCTCGGGCATCTTCTGTTCCAAGGTTCTGTCGAATTGCCCCGCAGAAATCAGGAAACGCTGCAGCACGTTCAGTTTTTCCAGGATGTCCCGCAGCAGTCGTTTGCCGCGGCTATTCATCTCCTCCCTGGTATCGTCTTGATTCAGCCATCGGAACAGGGAATCGAAAAGCGTGGGCAGCAGGGTAGCAATGAGATCGGTCAATACCTGGGTAAGCTCCACGGAGAGGAGGCTGCCCAACAACTGGTCCCCCCCACGACGCTGCTCCAGCCAGGTCTCGACGGCTTGGCTGATCTTGGTACGGCTCTCCGGATCGAAGAGTTGGGGGATCACTCTCCGTACCACCAGTAGTCCAACCTCGTTCCGCCCTATAAGCTCCCCCACCGGCTTCTCTCCGAGAGAGTGGACGACCCGGCTGAGGATGTTCCGGACTCCGTGGATGAAGCTGCGGGAGGAGAAGAAGCTGTACAGAGCTTCGGAGAGAAAGCCCTCCACCGAAGAGAAAACCAGTTCCTGGTTTCTTCTCTGCAGCGTCGCCAGAGGGGTGCTGATGATATCGCCGAGCAGGGCGTCGATATTCTGTTCGAGCTTGTTCTGGAACCCTTCCGTAGCCAGCTGGCGACGCACCGCTTCCTCGGTGAGAAGCTCCCGGGAAACCATCTGGCCGATGCTCTCGGCCAGCTGACAGCGCTGCTTGGGTATAATGCCGGGAGTCAAGGGCAGGCGCAGCCCAAGAACACGCTTTTCCGTAAGAGGGCGAAAAAGCATACGGATGGCGATGGCATTGGTAACGTAGCCGATGACGGCCCCCAGCACCGGAGGAAGAACCCACGGGAGCACTTCGGCCGGCTGAATATCCCTGAAGAAGCTGAGATCCATGGAACAGAGGTTACTCGAGCTCCGCAGCAAAGCTCTCGGCCTTGGACTTGGAATCCAATACCTCGAGGAAGGCGCCGAAAACCCATCCCCGCAACCCCCCGAAGTTTACCTGGAACCAGTAGGCGGATACATTGTCGATCGTCTCCTTGGCCTCGGTCCGGGTAATGATTTCCAGAACGGAACCCTGACGCAGATGGGCAACGATTTTTGCCTTCTGGAGCGGCTCCTCACGAAGGCGCAAGAAAGGCGAGCGGATCACCGCCCAGTCGGAGCTCAAGGTAAGCACCGGCGTGGGGGGTAGATCGATCCGTTCTACAGGCTGCTCCTTCTCACAGGATACGAGGGACAGAGGTGCTATACTTAGTACCAAGATCAAGACCGGTAGGGTTGCGGTCGTAGTTCGCTTCATGGATTGCCCTTGATTGAAAACAAGATTCGCCTACATATTAACAACAATATGGTCAGAAAGACTACACTCTTTCTGTGCTTCCTGATCTTTGCCCTTGTTCTGCCGACACCTGTGACGGGCATCACCGGAGTAGCTCTGGGGATAGGGACTCACGGCGGTGTAGCCCTGGCGGACGATCCCGTTGGATTCTCCCCTGATTTTTACACCCCTAAAGCCCAGGCGCTCGGAGCCGTGACCGCGCTGCTCGATATCCCTCTGTTTGCTTCTCTTTCCCTCGGCTTTGGCCTGCAACTGCACACCACCACGGCATCGAGTCTGGCCGGAGGCTGGAGCTACCGATCCCACTGGGGTGGGGGATTGCGGTTGTCAGCCGGCTACGGGGTGCAGCTGTCATCCTCGTCGCGACCGCTGCAACTGGAATTGGGAGCGTCGGCCGGCGCATCCTTCAACTTCGACCGCTACACCTGGACGACGCTCCTTTTCTTCTACCCGGGAGTCTTCCTCGAGCCCTATCTCGAGCTCTACAACCCCAAGAGAGAAAGGAGCAGCATCGCTTTGGTGCTGCCGATCGACTACTACTTCCGAAAAGATCTCGATTTTTCCGGGTCCATTGGGATCGGTGTTGTATGGCGGTATTATTCAAAAGGAAGAAAATGATTCTACGACATCCGATCTCACGAGCGTTACCCGTCCTGTTGTCTTCGATAGCTGCACTGGCTCTGCTGTTTTCGCTATCCGGCTGCACCCTGGAACTGGACTACGACAAATACGCGATAGTGTTCGGGATTTCCGACTATCCGGGAACCGGCAACGATCTTAGTTATTGCGACGACGATGCCCTAAGTATGGAAAACCTGTTTATAGAACAAGGGTACCCCTCTTCAAATATATATCTGGAGATAGATGATACGGCAACGCGGGCGAACCTTGAAGCCCATTTTGCTACAGTTGCATCAACGGCGAAAGAGGAAGACCTTTTTATATTCTACTACTCCGGCCATGGCGGGAAACGGCCGGAAGATCCCCAAAACGGCTCCGAAGAAACATACGGGAGCGATTCCCTTGGAGAGTGGATCTTCCTCCACGATTACCTCCAGTACGTAGATTCGAATTACGTGGAGAACCTCGACGAAGCGATCTGCGACGACGAGCTGGCGGCGCTGCTACGAACCATCCCTTGCGTACGAAAGATCGTTCTACTCGATGCCTGCAATTCAGGAGGATTTATTGGCAATGTACTTGAAAAAGACGGGATTCCGTCGGATTTTTCTTTCGGGTCCGACGGGATAGTCACCAATTTAAGCAATGCCATATATTTGTATACCAACTACGATGGGTACAAGAGCGACATTTCTCCTGCGGATGCCCTGGTCATAGCAGCGTCGGGGGAGCGGGAGTCATCTTGGGAAGGAATGTATGGACACGGGGTCATGACCTACTTTCTCCTTCAATCGGCTACAAAGGCAGATCTGAACGGGGATGATTATATCACTGTATCGGAGTCCTACTACTACATTTACAAAAACATCAATGCAAGCTGGAATAATACTACAAGCGCTCTGATCTACGACGTATTTTTCCCCCACGTGTCCGGGGGGCCGATAGACTACATCCTGTTTACGAAATAGCGATAGGCCTGGCCGCGCTCACATTTCCTTGAGCCGGTTCAACTCGTCCCGCAGCACCACGGCCCGCTCGAATTCGAGGTTTTTGGCCAGCTCGAGCATCTCCTGCTCCAATCTTTTGATCAGGGCCTGGCGCTGCTTGGGGACCAGGATGTTGAACTGCCGTTCCATCAACTCGAGGTCGAACTTCTCCAAGCTGCGTTTTTCCTCTTTCCTGCGGATCAGGAGATCCTGAATCGACTTGGATATCGAGGTCGGGGTGATTCCATGGGTCTTGTTGAACTCGGCCTGGATACGCCGGCGACGATCGGTTTCTTCGATCGCCACGCTCATGGCGGTGGAGATTCGATCTGCGTACATGATCACCCGGCCGTCTATATTGCGGGAGGCCCTGCCGATCGTCTGGATCAGAGAGGTGGCGGAGCGCAGGAATCCGGTCTTATCCGCATCGAGAATGGCGATCAGGGACACCTCGGGCAGATCGAGACCTTCCCGCAGCAGATTGATGCCGACCAGGACATCGAACTCGCCGGTTCTCAAGGCTTTGAGGATCTCCACCCGCTCGATAGTCTCGATTTCGGAATGCAGGTAGCGCACGTTGAGACCCAGCTCGGACAGGTACTCCGCGAGGTCTTCGGCCATTCGCTTGGTTAGAGTCGTCACCAGCGTTCGCTGGTTGGCATCGATGCGTTTCTTGATCTCCGCATAGAGATCCTCGATCTGCCCCTCGGTCGGGCGAACCTCCAGCTCGGGATCGAGCAGGCCGGTGGGCCGGATGACCTGCTCCACGAGCTGTTCGGACTTGTCGAGCTCCTCCTGACCGGGGGTCGCCGATACGTATATCACCCGATTGATAAGCTGCTCGAACTCGGCGGAGTATAGTGGCCGGTTGTCCAAAGCCGACGGGAGCCGAAACCCGAACCGCACCAGGGAGAGCTTTCGGGAGCGGTCGCCTTCGTACATACCCCGTACCTGGGGAATGGTGACGTGGGACTCATCCACAAAGGCGAGGAACTTCTCCGGAAAGAAATCGAGAAGCACCGCTGGGCGTTCCCCCTCCTCGCGGCCGGAGAGGTGTCTGGAGTAGTTTTCAATTCCCGGGCAGTAGCCCATCTCCTCGAGCATCTCCAGGTCGTACTCGGTCCGGGATTTGAGACGCTCCGCCTCCACGATCTTTCCCGCCTCGACCAGCTCGGTATGCCGTGACTTGAGCTCCCGACGGATACGCTCCAGAGCTTCGGGCACCCGTTCTTCCGGAGTGACAAAGTGCTTGGCCGGGTACACGATGTAGAACTCCACATCCCCCAGACTAACTCCGGTCAGGGGATGGATCTTGCGCATCCTTTCGATCTCATCACCGAAGAATTCCACCCGCAGCGCATCGGTGGTGTAGGAGGGAAAGATCTCCAGCACGTCACCACGGACACGAAATCGGCCGCGCTCCAGCACCGCATCGTTGCGCTCGTAGAGAAGCTTGACCAGGCGAAGCCGGATTTCATCCCGGCTGATCTCCTGACCAAGGTTAAGCTCGAGCCTCATGTCTCTGTAGTCTCGGGGGTTGCCGATGCCGTAGATGCAGGAAACCGTGGCCACCACGATCACATCCCGACGCTCCAGGAGGGCGGCGGTTGCGGCCAGGCGAAGCCTGTCGATCTCCTCGTTGATCGAGGCATCCTTTTCGATGTACAGATCTTTACCGGGCACGTAGGCTTCGGGTTGATAGTAGTCGTAGTAGGAAACGAAGTATTGCACCGCGTTCTCTGGGAAGAAATCCCTGAACTCTCCGTACAGCTGAGCTGCCAGAGTCTTATTGTGGGAAAGCACCAGAGTGGGAAGTTGGGCCTGCTCGATAATCTTGGCCATGGTGTAGGTCTTTCCCGATCCGGTGACCCCTTTCAGAGTCTGGTGCCGATACCCCTGGGAAATCCCTCGGGAAAGCTCGGCGATCGCCTGGCCTTGATCACCCGACGGGGAGAATGCAGAGACGACCTTGAACTTGTTCATCTATCTCGTTCTTAGAAGCGTATGTTCTGAGTCCGCTTTGAAAGCTTCACAAAGAGCGTCTGCTCCCGTCTGCCTCGGAGCACTTTTACCTCCACCGTATCTCCCGGTTTGTTGTCCTCCAGGGCGCTGAGAAGTTCCATGAGCGTAGCCACGGGCAAACCGTCAACCTCGACGATGATATCGCCGCCCAGATGGATGATCGAACGCCCGTAGCGAACCGCCTGCTCGCCCCCCTTGAGCCCGGCCTTCTCGGCGTTTGAACCGGCATCGACCTCGGAAACCAGTACGCCCTCGGAAACGGACAGGCCGGCGTAACGAACCAGGGCCGGGAACAGCTGTACGGGAACGATATCGATCCAGCCGCGCTGCACTTCACCGAAGCGCAGAAGGTCGGGCACGACCCGTTTCGCCGTCTCTACGGGAACGGCAAATCCGATACCCACCGATCCGCCGGAGGGAGAGAAGATCATCGTGTTGATTCCGATCATCTCTCCCTTTGAATTAAGCAACGGTCCCCCGGAGTTTCCGGGGTTGATTGAGGCGTCGGTCTGAATCATTTCCTTGATTACCAGCCCGGAACCGGTCCGCACCGGTCGGCCGAGTCCGGAGACGATACCCGTTGTCAGGGTTCGGTCCAGGGCAAAAGGGTTTCCGATAGCCAGAACTTTTTGCCCCACCCGTAGATCCACAGAACTCCCGAAGGGGATGGTGGTGAGCCGCTTCCCTTGCGGATCGAACTTGATCACCGCCAGATCGTTTTCCGGATCCACGCCGATGATATCTCCCCGGTAGTTCGAACCATCCGCAAGGGTGACGCTCAGTTCATTGGCGTTCTTGATCACATGGTAGTTGGTGAGCACGTACCCCTTCCGGTCTATGATCGAACCGGAACCCGTACCCTCTTTAGGAATCGGCTCGAGGAACCAGTTGTACTCGAAGGTGACCGAGGTGATGTTTACAACAGCATCGTTGAGCTTTTCATAGATCTGTATGCTGTTGGCTTCGTCGCTGGAAATTGTTCCGCTAAACTGAACAGGCTGCCCGGCGATCGGCGCCGCTTCAACAGGCGGTTCCAGCGCATCCTCGATCTCTAGATCCAAGGCGGACAAATCTTGACCTTCTCCCGCTGCTGGAAGGTTGAGGAATCCCGCCGCCCAAGTCACGAGAAGGGTAAGCACGATCCCCACCGCCGTGAATACGATAACCTGCCATCGTGTATACAGTTTCACAATATCTCTCCTATCGATGAATATAATAGAATGAAAATGAAAATCCAATCGGGCAGCTCGAGTCACTTGTAATTCCAGTACACGTCTCCTTCGCAGTAGCGGCGGTGCTGGACCGCCTCGAGGAGATGTTCCTTTCGGATGGCGGCCGACTGCTCCAAATCGGCGATGGTGCGGGCTACTTTGAGGATCGAGTGGAAAGCTCTCGAAGAAAAACTCAAACTCTCAGCGGCATTCCTCAGTTCGGTGCGGGAGGTTGCATCGAGAGCACAGAACCGTTCCATCAATCCCACCGGGATGTGTGCGTTACGGGAGAACTGATGGGCTTGGTAGCGGGCTCGCTGCACATCAATGGCAGTGGCGACCCGTACTGCGATCGCGGCGCTTGTTTCCCCATCCCCACTCCTGCCTTCCTCCATATCCTCAAAACTTACCGGCTCCAGGGGAATGCGGATATCCACCCGGTCCAACAGGGCACCGCCCAGCTTCTTCCAGTATCTGGAGATCTCCGTGGTTGAACAGAAGCAGGTCGCCTGTTTCCTGCCCAGATTGCCGCAGGGACAGGGATTCAATGCCAGTACCAGCTGAAAGCGTGCGGGGAAACGCATCGACGTGCCGGCCCGGGCGATGGTTATGCTGCCATCCTCCATCGGTTCCCGCAGTGTCTGAAGCAGGGCGGTACTGAACTCCGCAGCTTCATCGAGAAACAGCACTCCTTGGTGGGCCAGGGAAACCTCCCCGGGGCGGGGGACCTTGCCGCCGCCGATGATACCCTCGCTGGAGGCGGAATGGTGGGGCATGCGGAAAGGGGGATTCTCGACCAGACCGCCGCCAGGGGGTAGCACGCCGGCGGTGGAGTGAATACGGGTCACCTGAAGAGACTCTTCCCAGGTCAGGGGCGGGAGAATCGACGGCAGTCTGCGGGCGGACATGGTCTTCCCGCTGCCTGGAGGTCCGAACAGCAGGACGTGGTGCCTCCCTGCGGCAGCCACTTCCAGGGCTCGTTTCAGCCGCCCGTGCCCCTTGATATCGAAGAAATCCCCCCACTGCTCCTTGGAGGGATGCGTAGCCTCGGGCGGGCTCACCGATAAACCACCGGCAGGGGCATGGGCAGGCTTACCGCCGCGGGCAAGCCTGCGCAGTATCATGGCGGCCGCTCTGAGCGAAGAGATGCCGCAGATTCGCTCCTTGCAAAGGACCTGGGCTTCTTTGAGATTTTCCTGGGGCACTAAAAAAAAGGTAACCCGGTCCTGCAGCCCCGAGACAACCGCCGAGAGCACACCGTGCACGGGCAGCACCAATCCTCTCAGGTTAAGCTCCCCAACGACCATCACTCTTCGATCTCGGGGAAAGGGGATCTGCTCCGAGGCATTCAGGATAGCAAGGGCGATGGCCAGGTCATAACTGGCCCCCTCCTTCTTGATGCCCGCAGGAGACAGATTGACCAGGATTCTGTCATTCGGGAAACGGAAACCGCTGTTCCGGATCGCTACCCGCACCCGGTCCCGGGCTTCTCTGACCGCACCGTCGGGTAAACCTACGATGTCGATACCGGGAAGACCCCGCCGGATATCGACCTCCACTTGAATCGGGACTCCCTCGATTCCTACCGGTGCCTGGCTGGCTATTACTGAGAGCATACCTTCCCCCTACCCCTTAAGTAACGGGGGAAATGGCAATGTTGCTTTACTTCCTGCCCTGCTGAATCGCCTCCTGGACGAGGCGATCACAGGCCTCGTTGTATGGGTCACCGGCATGACCCTGCAGCCAGTGCCAGTGCATCTTCAGCGGTGTGGCAAGCCGCATCAACTCCTGCCAGAGGTCCTGATTCTTCACGGGCTTCTTGGAACGGGTTCTCCAGCCGTTTTGGACCCAGGTGTGGATCCAATCGCTGATGCCGTTTTTTACGTACTGGGAGTCGGTAAACACCTCGATCTCAAGCGAGCAACAAACTGAGGTTTCATGAACTTTCCGCAAAGCTTCGATGACCGCCTGCAGTTCCATCCTGTTGTTCGTAGTCTGATGCATAAATCCTGAGCCGTGGGAACCGCTCTCCCCTTCTAAAAGGATGTAGGCCCACGCACCGGGGCCGGGATTTCCCGAACAGCCTCCGTCGGTATAGATTCTGATGTTTCTCATTTCAGGGAATCCGCCTCTTCGCGGGGCAGCAGTATGGTAACCTTGGTACCCCGTCCCGGCCTGCTGGTCAACTCCATGAAACCGCCGTTGCGTTCTACGAGCATGCGGCTGAAATATAAACCCAGTCCGTCATGATCGGCTTTTGTGGAAAAAAAGGGATCGCAGGCCTTCTTCATGTTTGCCCCGTCGATACCCATTCCCTCGTCCTCTATCTGGATACGAAAGTAGCGGTTGTGCACATCGGCGCGGATGAGAACTTCATCTTTGGGGCCGATCCCGGACTCCAAGGCGTTCTCCAGGACATAGTGCAGCACCTGGATGATTTCGTCGGGGTTGCAGAGCACTTTTCCACCGGTATGCTCCTCGATCCTCAAGGCCGCTTCCGGGTTTGTCTTATTGAGTGCCGCTTTAGCGTTTCTCAACAGATGATTCATACTGACACTCACGGGGATACTTGCTCGGGAGCCTACCAGGGTGGTTAATTTGCGTACGAAATCCCGAATACCGAGGCCCCCCTCTTGAGCAACGTCGATCAGGTTTTGTACCTCCCGGTGTAGTTTCCCAACCTCCGCCGGCGAGGGCAGTTCGGAGCTTTCCAGAGCTTTGAACAATCTATCAATCTTTCTCTCCAGAACCGTCAGGCCTCCGGAGATGAAGTTCACCGGATCGTTCACCCGATGAGCTATGCCGGTAACGATTCCCTTCAACTCCCTCATTCTGTCTTTTTGGAAAGAACGCATATTGCGCAGGTTCAGCTCGTCGATCAGCAGCTTCAACTCCATGTTGCGCTTTTCCAGACTCGCCGAATACTGAACAGACCGGCGGTAATGCTTACGATAGAAAAGCCGATCCACGACAGTGCAGACCAGTGAGCGGATCGGTATGAGTAAAATGAAGAGGATCGTGGTAACCAGGAAACCGGCTATGCGGTCAGGCACGCCGTAGCTGAGGATAAACAATCGTTTCGCCGGTTCGTAGGCAACGGTGAAGAATGAGAAAATAAGCAGCGCCAGGAGGATATACACCACGTAGCGGCTGACGAAGAACCTGATGTTGAACACCCTGTGCTTGAGCAGGCCGATGATAAAAAACAGGGGGACTAAGGAGAGAAACAGGTTGGCAAAGTTGCCCATGCTGATACGCAAACCCTCGGGTCCACCAAGAATCAGAGGAAGCTGGTCGAGAAAAAAATACGGTGGGACGGCTATGAGAAAACCCGCCATAATCCATTCGAGCTGACGCTTTTCGTGAGCGTGGGGTGTCTTAACATAGGAACGGATCAACAGTATCAGATAGGCGATAAAGGCGATGCCGTCGGAGACATTGTTCAGCTTCCCCAATATCCGGTACCGGTCAAGCCAGATATCCCGACTGCTTGAAATCCAGGCAGAGAAGTAGATCATCCGAAATACAATAAAGGCAAGATACAATCCCAAAATGAGGGTGATCGTCGCGGTACGAATGCCTCTTTTACCTTTGGGAGTGGGAAAATACAGCGCAAAAAAAACCATGAACCAGGATGTCAATTTCCCGAAATGAATCATGATATTCGAGAAAAAACTCTCGTAGTAAAAAGGCTTTAGAGCCGTGAATACCAGGTAGAACAGAGCAGCCAAGGTGATCAGATTGGAAGCGGTATCTTCGGGAAGATAGACAATCAGGTAGAAAGACATAAAGGCCAGAGCGATGCAAATGATCAGTGCGAACACCCAGTCAGGCCTGGTAAGGGTAAGAACTGGAATTATGTCGATCGTCAGTCGTTTGTCACCATCCCGTATAACTTCAACGGGAACAGGTGAAAAGCGCCAGATCCGGGCATCCGCCTCGACAACGTCCCGAACGCTCCGGATAGGATAACCATCGATCGATATGATCTGATCGACGTTCGGTCTCAATCCGGAAGACACCGCCGGTGAAAAGGGGGTTTTAGGCGAGAAAATCACCTTGCCGTCCCGATTGATAACTTCCGGGTAATTGACGACCAGGCCCGTGTTCGGTTTCACCAGATAGCGGACAAAATACACGCTGGACACAACTGTGAAGAGGATCGCCACGGAGAGCAAGAGAAGAAATCGCCGTTTGAACTGGAACAAGTTTTTGACGGACATTCTGTCCTACCTTGCGGATATTTTCATTTATCCATATGAACAGGAAGACGCATTCGTAAAATTTTTCTGCCCTCAAAGGTACCGGCATTAAAAAAGTAATCCCGCAGAGCTGGATGCCCGAACTGCATAACCTCTTCGGTTACACAGAAATTGCCCGGTCGAACAAACCGCTGGCCCAGATGAAAGATAGAGTTCAAACTGTCGGAAACGATATGTCCGGTTTTTTCTTGCGTGTATGGAGTGTTGCCGATCTGAAGTACTGTGCGAAAAGACAGGAAGTGCGGGAAGTGGGAGCCTTCAATATCGTATAGGTGCTTGAACAGCATCAGCCGAAACCCGCAGGTCAAAGCCGGACAGGATTTCCCGTCAAAGGGAAAGAGAACGATCCCTCCGAAGCTGAACCAGATCCAGAGACGGCCGCCGAACTTCCGGACAAATCCATCGACAAACTTGCGAAACGAAGACAGCGCGATCGAAAGATTTTTCGTCCCATAGCTCTTTTCCATCTGCTCCTTTCCATCCAGCTCGATGAACATCATGGAGAAGGTGTACTCCCGGCCCGGCACCACCGCGGCCCAATCGTCCCCCGACAAAAGGTAGGGTGCTTCCCTTAATTCCCTGGCCGATGCGGCCGCCGCTTCCAGAAGGGTCGGGTGAATTCCATGGACGAACTCCCGAATCCGTGTCAACCTGCGCACACCGACGGCTCCGTCCAGGGTGTGGCGATTCAGATAGTCCACAGCGCCGTCATGAAAGAGCCCGGCCACATCTTTGATCTTGCCCGTCTGATCAATGATCCCGAAGACGATATTGTCTTTTTTCCTCAAAGCCCTAAGGTAGGTCTGTATCCTTTTTTCCTCGATTCCGGAGAGATCCAGGTAACAGAGCGTGGGCGTATCTATTGCTTTCAGCCGGCCTGAGAACTGCTCCAGTCCGACGAAACTGACATCATCGACCAGACTCTTTCGTCTTCGCAACTTCAGTTTTTCCGGGAGCTTTCTGTTGCGGGAGAACACGAGAATATTCACCGGCCTACTCCCACCCCAGCTTGTACTGATACAGAAGATTGTGTCGGGACACCCGCAGAGGCTTGAAAAACTTGTCCAGCTTGTTTCCCATATCGGAATACACGCCGGGAGTAATGACCAGGCTGTCGTTCTCGGCGAACTGGGACTCGATCACTTCCAGTCTTCTCAGGGTGTCGCTGCGGATCCTCTCGTCGTTCTGGCAGAACTGGCAGGGACCGGTGTGTACGGCCAAGCGGGCACGGAGAGGTTTGGAGAAAGGGCATTGGAACAGGTTGTACATAAAAAGCTCGAGCAGCATCTCCATCCCCGAGAGGGCCGCTTGAATATTCTTGTTTCCATAGTAAAAAGCGGCGATACCTCCGTCCCCTTCCCAATGCCACAGACGACCTTCTCTATTTTCTACGATGTTCGCGAACAGCTGTCTGACCTCGTTGTATACCTGCACCACCATCTGCTTGGAATATTTGCGCACCAACTCGGTATTGCCCACCGTATCGATTCGCAGGAAACTCAACTCGTAGATCTGGCCTTCGATCAGCGCGCCCCACCCTTTGGTCTTCCCTCTATCCCCGGCTTCGATGAAGGTGCCTTGTGCTTCCTTGAACCTGTATCCCAGGGTCTCCATCTCCTTTACGATCTGCGGTAGCAGACGGATGGATACGGGCCTGCCCATCACACCTCGACGATCCACCCCCACGAGGACTTCGGCGAAGTGGCGGATGTGTCCGGCCCGGGCCAGATCGGCAGCGATTTGCCGGGCGGCATCGACCTTGGGGATCGGAATATTGGCGGGAAACCCGGTGCGCTCGTACAGATCGTACCCGGAGAGCACCCGGGCGGTCAGGCGCTCCATCAGCACGACATCCATGGATTGGGAAAGAGCCTGAGAGATGTAGTTTTGAAGACGCGGGCTGATCTTCACGGTTCCAGCTCCGGAATGTCCAGCTCGTGGGGAATGCGTATCAGTTTGCCCTGATCGTTGATGCAGGCCCAGGTTACCTCAGCTTCGGCTACCAGCTCGGTATCCCGGTCCCGATAGATGCTCTGCTGGAACACCATCCGTACCTTCTGTTTCTGGATCGGGCGGGTTTGGATTCGCAAATGCTCCCCGCTTCCAACCTGGCTCTTGAAGTCTATGCAAATGCGAGTCACAACGAACCCGACTCCCTTTCGTCGCAGCTCCAAATAGGACACCGGGAGATCGTTGATAAACTGAATACGGGCGTATTCGAGGTAGTTGAGATATACGGCGTTGTTGACATGCCCATAGCTGTCACATTCGTAGGAGCGGGTCGTCAACTGACTTTGGTGTATCATTCGCCTGGATTGTAAAATCTATGCTCCCTCAGGTCAAGCTTTGACGGTGCTTTCTGTTGACACGGAAAAGTCGCGTTGGTATATTTCTGGAGTTCGATAAACGCTTGAAGAATGGCGGCGTAGCTCAGATGGTAGAGCAAGCGGCTCATATCCGCTGGGTCAGGGGTTCAAGTCCCTTCGCCGCTATTTTTTTTATCCACGGCAAATGAACGAAGCGATCGTTAAGGATAAGCAGTACTTCAAATTCTGTTTTTACGGATTCCTCAAGAACCTGCGATTCTTCGATCCTTTTATACTGCTGTTCTTCCGGGGGATGGGTTTTTCCTTTCTCCAGATCGGAACGTTGTTTTCCATTCGAGAGATCGCCACAAACCTGCTCGAGGTACCGACGGGTATTGTGGCCGATGCTTACGGCCGGCGCCGGGCCATGATCTTCTCCTTCGGTGCCTATATTCTTTCCTTTCTCATCTTCTATTTTCTTCCCGGCTACTCCCTCTACGCGGTCGCAATGATTTTCTTTGCTATGGGGGAGGCCTTTCGTACCGGAACTCACAAGGCCATGATCCTGGCGTATCTTCAAGCGACAGATCAAATCAAACACAAAGTGGCCTACTACGGTCACACGCGTGCCTGCTCCGAACGAGGATCCGCCCTCTCCTCCCTGATCGCCGCAGCGCTGGTCCTGTACAGCGGCAGCTACCGCATCATTTTTCTGGCTTCTGTGATTCCGTACATTGCCGGCTTGCTGCTCATGATCTCCTACCCGGCGGAACTTGACGGCTTGGCACCCAGAAAACGCTCGGGCAGAGTGCTGAAAGACTCTCTGGAACAGATTCTTTCCACCCTAAGAGATTTCATCGATATTTTCAAAAACCCGGGATTCCTGCGTACATTGTTCAATTCGGCGTCTTTTGACGCGGTGTTCAAGACCGTGAAGGACTACATTCAACCGGTCCTTCAAGCACTCGCTCTAGCACTGCCGATTCTGGTCTCCCTGTCGGAGGACCGCCGGGTGGCGGTCCTGATAGGGACCATCTATTTCTTACTTTACCTTCTTGCCGCTTTTGCCTCGACCCAATCGGGAACTCTGGAGAAGCGTATCCCCTCCCTGGCTGGATTGGTGAATACCACCTACCTGATCGGGGCCTTGATCATCCTGGCCACGGGAGGGGTCCTGTTCGCTTCTCTGCGGATCCCCGCGGTGGTCCTGTATGTCCTGCTGTATACACTGATGAATCTGAGGCGGCCTCTGACCGTCGGCTATGTCAGCGAGCAGATCTCCGCAAAAGTCATGGCTTCGGGACTTTCGGGAGAGTCTCAGGTTAAGACGATCCTGGTGGCGCTGCTGGCGCCTCTGGTGGGCTTTCTGGCCGATACGATAGGTATCGGAGCGGCCATGGGATCTGCGGGATTGCTTCTGCTGATCGTATTTCCCTTCCTGAGGGTTCGCACTACGACCCGGCCGCGGGAAACAGACTAGAAGACCAGACAGATCTGCAGATCACAGACATTCGTGTTGGTTGGACCAGTTTTGAACAGGTAGCCGATACTTTCAAAAAAGTGATACGAATCGTTGTCTTCAAGGGATCCCCCGATGGACAGGTCATGCCCTCGAACCTTTTCTGCAATTTCCAAGGATGCAAAGGCCCCCGCCGCGTCCGTGGGTCCGTCATTGCCGTCGGTTGCTGCGGATAGAAAGAATATGTCCCGCGCTCCGGCACCTGCATCGGCGATCTCCTGTAGAAACGACAGGGCCAGCTCCTGGTTTCGGCCGCCGAGTCCCCGCCCTCTGATCGTGACCGTGGTCTCACCTCCACACAGAAGGCAGGCGGGTCGTCGGGCCAGCAGGTCGAGGGACCGCCTGTCCAACGCTACCGCAGCCAATACTTTGGCCACTTCCCGCGCCTCTCCCACGATGCGGGAGGAAAGCATCACAGGGGTATACCCCAGATCAGCCGCTTTCCTGGAAGCGGCGTTCAAAGCCGTGTAGTTGGTGCCCAGAAGTACATTGTCTACGCCTGAGAAAATGGGGTCGCCGGGCTTTGGCGTCTCCGCGATCTCCCCGTCGGCTCCCCGCTGCAGCAGCTCGAGTATCTGCGGAGGCAGCTGATCTTCTATCCCGTACTTGCCCACAATGCCCAGCGCTTGGGCATAGGTTGTCTCATCCGGTACGCAGAGACCTGAAGCGATGGTATCCAAACGATCCCCCACCACATCCGATAGGATCAGATTCAGAG
>Ga0307379_10002983_pt1 | contig 24696 bp, 43 predicted proteins | sample UN2MG_FD_202237 | JGI IMG/M metagenome (GOLD analysis project Ga0307379, IMG submission 202237) | Soil microbial communities from Risofladan, Vaasa, Finland - UN-2 | ecosystem: Environmental > Terrestrial > Soil > Coastal area > Acid sulfate soil | place: Finland: Risofladan, Vaasa | collected...
TCCGACAGGCTACGTAGATAAGGATGATCCGCCCCTCGCTGTCGGCGCACTCGCTGCCCCCGCGCAGGAGAATATCTGGATTCAGATCACCGAACCCCCCGCCGCTCCCGCAGTACAGCAGAAAGCGTTTAACCTGTTGGTGACTGGTGTCGTATGAGTCAGTTGGTTCGGGAGATCACGCCGCACAACCCTAGTAGGGGTTCCTTCAAGCGGACAGTGCATTACGATTGCCCGACCTGCGGTGAGAGTCGGCTGATTCATATCTCGAACTTGCGGATGGATATGACTTTTTTCGAAGGATGGCGCGGCCCGAATCCCTGCCCAGTATGCAGTCACGAGACTTCATGGCGAGTCTACTTGGGTGGGCCGCGCGTCATCATTGAAGTGGAGGAGGGTAGCCCCTAATGGCTAATCGCTGGTGGGAGGTCGGCCCCCCATTTGATCCCGCTCCCGTCCCCGGCACGAGTCAGATACCGGGCGGCGCTTCCATAGATAACGGTCTATCTTCCGCCTCCATGTTTGTGCGTAATGACGTGCTATGGCTTGTGGGAGGTTATAGGTGGTTCGGCCAGTCGCATTTAAGCGTCTTCACGTATGATCTGGAGGCAAATTCATGGACGCACGAATTCGACCTAGATCGTTTAGAACTAGGCGAGGATGTAGTCTACAACGGCTTAACTGCTGGTTTTGATTCCGTCAACGATATCGCCTATGTCTTAGATGACAACAACAACCTATTTTTCAGCATCGACATTGCAGCGAAGACGACGACGCTACTTGCTTCACCAACAGGCACGATCAATGGTGAGTATGGCGTCACCTACTACGATGGATTTGTCTATACGAAACTCGCTTCGACTGACCCCCAGCGCTTCGATGTGGGCTTGGGAACGTGGGCGGGGGTCACTGCCTGGGCGCACGGCGGTTCGGATGACTATGCGCCCACAGTTCTGTACTCGGATGAAATATACGTCTTGATTCCCGAGGGCGACTTCGCGAAGTACGACCCCGATCTAGATTCGTGGACGACGCTCACCTCCCTTGGGACGGCTACTGCCTCTGGGCATCTCATCGTTGTTGGCACGGATATCTACAGGGTCGGCGGCTGGCTGCATCCTTCATTCGCTTGGCCTACGGTCATGGACAAATACAATGGGGCTACTTGGTCAACGGAGACTGTTCCTCCGAATGATGTTGGCGGTACTTTCGGAGTGAACCTGCACGGCTACATTGTCTATGGGGGCGGCTACGACGATGTAAATTCGAGCGGTCGCGTAATGATCTGGGGTGACGGTCAGCACTTGGGGGCTGCGGAACTTGAAGTCACTTACGGAGTTGAGAGTGATTCCCTAGACATCACCTACGATTCATTTCAGCCACATCTTCTCGGTGACTTGGGAACTATTTTCCCGACTGGGCCGCTTCCCGATCAGCTTCGTCGCCCCATTCTGTATTACGACGAGGCGGCTGGGGAGGTTCATGCGCTGGGGGGGCAAGACCCCAACCTGGGCAACGCAGATACGCTCAAACACTACTCGTTCGATGAAGGGACGCGAGTCTGGACTACCGAGACGGATTTGCCTGCGACGACGGCAGGCCGATCGGAGCTAGCTAACCAGTCGCTCTTCATCGGGGGTAAGGCTTACTTCGTCGATGCAACTGCCGACAGCTTGTTTGAGTATGATCCCGGTGGCAATACGCTGACCGATCTTTTGCCGAACATCCCAATGGACTATTCCGCGAGCATGTTCCTCGATACGCGAGATAACGTGTCGTTCTTTCTAATATCGGACAGTCAGTGGTTCCACTACGACACAGTTACCGGCTTGAGCACAGGCTATCCAGCCGTCTTGTTTTCCCCTGAGAATCAGCCAGAGATTGCGTTTATCCGTAACAATCGTTTCTACTGGGTGGATAACTCAAACAAGTTGCTCTCAATGGATTTGCAGAACGACTCTTACCATTTGACTGTCGGGCCGACGTTCGACGGCAGGTATCAGTCGTGGTTTGTGCAGGGCGAATACCTTTACGGAATCAAGAAGTACGACGCGCCGACCAATGACAATGGGATGCTGCGCATGAGCCTCGATAATCTCCCCGAGGTCACTTACGATGAGTTCCAGTGGACGGATGCGTTGCCTCAGAACGCTTGGAAGGCGCAGGGGTCAGATGTCGTCTGGTTTGCTGCTGGCGACGCCTCGGGGAACTACGACCAGTTCTTTGGGATCACCTTCGGCGGTTTCATGGGACTCGCGGTAGTCGAAGTCACCTACAAGGTTGAATCTCCGAACCTTGTCGTCACATACGATGTCCAACTCAACTACACAAAGGCACTCACGGTCACGTATGAGGTGCCTGCTGGATTCAATACGACAGCGTTGCTCGAAGTGACCTACTCGCTCGGCAATCAGGACGCAAAGATTCTGACGGTGCTCTATGACATGGTTGAGGACGCCTATGATGGACAGGGCTTCGTCTCCGTAGGGGTGGAGGTAACATAGTGGCCGACGTATCTGATATCGCCATTCAGACAGCTCTAGGCTCATGGAGAAGCGGCTCCGTCTCGGCTCCCGAAGCTTTCAGCCCGATCACGAATATCAACCTCAAACAGACGCTCGTGGGCGCTCCCGAAGTTACTCGCTCGTTCGACTTCCAGCATGACGCGCGCGACGACACCTACGACCTGAGCACGGACGGTGCTGAGTCCTACGCAACACAACTCACTAGCCAGGAAATCCTGCTCGATACCGAGTTGACTGTCGAGCTGTACACAGATGAAGAGCGCCGCCTCTACAACGGTGAAGACTTCTGCCCCTACCCCCTCGTCTTTGAGGGGGTAGAAGTTACCGAAGAGACTCCCATTCCCGAGCTGGGCGCTGATGACTTTTACGCGATGTGCGAGGACGTGCGTCCCACGTGGAAGGTGATCTGCGAGCGCGTCGCTGCCGAGTTGGGATTCGGACTCGTTATCTTCGACGGCCCAGGCTTGCCGTTCAACGACCGCAAGGTGGACGGCGACTACACGACGAAGGGTAAGACTGCCGCCTCGGTCCTCAGCGAGACGCTACTGAGCACTCAGCCGCGCTGGTGGGGTATTGACGACGTGATCTACATAGACGGTCGCGTACTCACCTCGGGAGCGCTCCCCACGCTCCACTTCAACAGCCTCTCTCGTCGCACTGAGAGGGAGCCGATTTTGCCTGTCCCTGTGTTGCCTACAGACGATCCCTGCGACGACCTCTTCGAGACGCAAGACAACTACACCCTGCCCTGGTCGGTATCGGAGGGCGACGACGCCGACTTTTCGCGCATCCAGACTGATTTCACGGTGACGAAAGTTGGTGGTCAGGTGGTCGGGGAAACGGAAACTAGGTACGGCTACTTCCATCTCCTCTCCGGTGATAGGCCGTGGGGAAAATACTACGATATGAATCGGGAATACGTCTTCATTGACGGCTGCAAGGGCGCTATGATCGAGATGTGCGAAACAGTCAATGAAGCTGTCCTAGAAATGACTTACTGGGATGTTCCCGTTCTTGAAGACCCCGACATTCGAAACCGCATCTATCAAATTAAAGACTTCCTGCCGCCGCTCCTTGAGACGAGCGTTAAGAAGATTTACCAGCGCTGGCACGCAGAGGGATGGCTATTTTCCCGCACGGAGATCACCACGGAAGCCGCCGCCTACGTCGTGGATGCCGCTGGCGATCCGTTTCCCGGCACACTCCCAAAGAAGCGCCACGAGCGCTCGGAAACCTACATTCCGATCGGCAATGGTATCTGGCGTATCAACGTGACTGAAAAAATCCCCACTGAGATTCCCGTCTACGAGTTCGATAGCTTTTCTCAGTACACCGCCACCTTCCCCATTTCGCAGACGAAGTTCTATACGACGCTGACGGATCAATCGCCCCCAACCGTCACCTGCCAACCTCCCTGCGGTCCCCAGACCCCCGAAGATGAAGCGCAGGAAATCTTCGACTTCGAGGTAGCAAAGCGCGACGCGATTCTCGCCATGAACCCCGATCAATTCATCGACACACTGTCTGTCCCTGGCCTTCTACTGGCCTACGAGGTCGGCCAGTTCAAGGGAGATGCTTTTGTGAGTTCTGTCGCTTACAACGTCAGTCACGAAAGCGGAGATGCCTCGACCACCGTAGAGCTTCGGAGAGCAACGGTATGAACTTTCTAGAAGGCACAGTTACCGCCGTCAGGCCGTGGGGGGTTGTCGTCACATTGAACGACGGCTCGAAGATAACTGCTAAGAACGCCTTGAACTCTGGGATGCGTCGCAAGCAACCCGTACTTGTCGCTGTAGACGACAATGGTCGGATGCAGGCGGTTTCGAGGCCACGCGTGTGACCGAGTTCGAGCTGATTCTCTTTCAAACCGTTCTCGACGCGCTCGAACTTACAGAAGCGTCGTCTAGTGAGCCGCTTCCCGTCTTTGCGTCAACACGCGCCCCCAGGACGCGCAGCACTGTCGCTGAGACTCCGCAAGAGGGGACGCGCATCATTCGTCGCACGGCGAACGCACATAGGCGAAGGCACGAAGAGGCGTTGTTTCTAGGTGTGGGTCAGAGATTTTATCAACTAGGCGACGATGGGAGAGTCTTTATCCCGTCTCGGCGTCGCGGCGGGGGCGTGAGACAACCGATTGTCACCTACGACTACCCAACGCTCCCGATGAATGAGCCGGTGGGACGCGGCGTCTGGACCTCGACTATCAGGAATGATGCTCTGTTCCCTACTGAGGCGGGGCTTGCAGCTTATGCATGGCAACGCCTGCCTATCGACCCTACTGAGGATGATTGGCCGCTCGATTATTTTGTGGAGGATGACCAACGGGACGTAATGAATTTCCCGCAAAGGCGCAAAGCGTGGCCCGATTTTGATCAATTCACAGTCTCGCAGCCGAAACGACAGCCGTTCTCGTCAGTGGTCATTGATAACGTTCGCTACATCGCCGGTTTGCATCGCAAGACGATGCCCGGTTACACGACAATCGGTGGAGCGCCCATGCCGATATATGACGGTGAAACTTGCGTCGTCTACCCTGGCAGTTGGGGCTTTACTACCGATGCGGCGGCACCGGACCTAACGACCGACTTCGTTAGTGGTTTTCAGTTCAACGTTTTTCCCCTCCAGTTCAACATTCAAGAGTTCAACGGCTCTATCTGGGAGAATAAGCCGCTGTTGTTTGTCCAGACGTTCACTGGAAACGACTATCATGTAAAAGTCGTTGAGGAAGTGACAATGGAGAACGCTGGTTTCGTGGAGGCATCGGAAACGCAGGACTATGGACGTTTCACTCGCGGCTCAACAGCATCAGAGGTACTAGGAACCCTGCCGATGAAGGTGCATACCTTCACCCCGGCCGGTGGGGATTGGGATCATGAGACAGCTCTGCATGACGAGAGTCAAACTATAACGATTGATAAGGGGCAGCGTGCTAACGATATTTACCATCCCTCGTTCACGCACATCCCACGCACTATCAGTTGGACGGATGAAAACGGTGATCCCGGTAGCGGCCCGATTCGCTTGATAGATAACGCCACGACGGGCGATACGGAACTTCATGTAACTCAGCCCATTGTCGGCATACCTGGGGCTATGGACCCGATCAATTGGTGCTTCATCAACGGCCAGTTTCGCATCGCTTCAACTGTTGGAGCACTTGGGTATTGGTACGGGTGGGTTACTGGCATCCGCAGAGTTTTCCTTGGCGGTTCTCCCGATCGCTATGCGTGGTATATCGATCTTGACTCGATCACGGGGAGTTGGAATGGAACTTCGCTCGCTGGCGCTTCAATCGAGTTCAACTGGTTTGTTGCTTATGACTCGGGGGCGGGAACTGACCCTGCGACAACGAGCTACGTCCTTGTCGATGAGTTCGAGTCTAAGGTTAAGCGAGGCTGGGCCTTCTACCCCCAAGGGGGCGGCGCACTTTTGCAGCTCAACCCGAGCACGAACGTGGCGAATAAGTGTTACGGCTACAGGAAGTTCGAAGCTCAACGGGAGTTCACGATTACCGGGGGCGGTCCCGATGCTGGACCACACTCCCATCAGGTACTTAGTGAAACTCATAGCACGACTGGCGCGCATTGGGGCGGGAACTTCTCGTCATCCCTGAGTGTGGATGGCAACACTACGATGTGGTCATTCAAGACGCAAGCTCCAACGCTAGGCTGGGGTGACTATGAGCTAGATTTCTTGAGCGGCGTCCCCGCGATCGGTGCGTTCACGTATGACGGCGGTGCCTGGGAAGCTTACGTTACGTGGGATCAGGGCGGCACTGTTTCGACACTCTTCTATGCGGGGGTGATCAAGCGATGTTATTCAACGAGCGTGAATGCATCCTTCGAGGCATTCGGGGCTGCGAGTGAGGCTGAGACTGATGCCGTTAACCCCGTCCTTCTGTCCGACACCGCCCGAGGCTGGAAGATATCCAACCCCCTCGCGACGCTCGCTAATTTGGAGATTCGGCTTGAAGGAATCTCACTTGATGCTCAGCGCTACTTCACCTTCTGCATCTTGCAGGAGGGAGATGATTATTACGGCATCGTGCTTGCACAAACGGACTTCGATGAGACTGCGTACACCGTTTATGTCGGGAAGAACGGAGAGCAAATCTTTGAGGGGTCACTCTGGGATTTCTTCCCGACCTGCAACACATCAACTGATCCCGACGTAATTCCTGGCGGGGAGCCGGGGAATCAGCGATTTAGCCTATTGCACTTCGAGCACGTCAACTACTTTGTTGCGCCCACAGACCCACCCACTTACTTCACTACCGTGAATCCCGAGGAGAAGTTCTGGCCGTTCCGTGCGATACCCGGTCAGATGCCGAGGTACGGAGACTTACTTCCCTCAAATGAATTTTACATGCCGGGGATTAAGAACACGGTCGGAAACCTGAACGATGGCAACCTAACGCATCAGGCATCAAGCTATCTCGGACTCCTTGTTCGCCTACGGAATCCCACCTCGGACCTGCAACGCAACTTCTGGACTAAGCAGTTGGAGATAGATAACGGCGGTCCCCCGCCGATCGTTATCTATACTAAGATGTGAGCGAACTTGGCCCCAACAACTATAGACCTACGTGGCCTGCCGCATTTCCCGAGACGGGTTTCTACACGCCGGTCATTGGCGATGGCAATGTCTACAGAAAGCTTACAAATCTAGTTGGCGATGATCTTCCGCCCCTCGCACAGATTCTCAGTACGTTCAATGCCCCCGTAGATTTCATTGATGGCGATTCAACGATCGACACAGGACGTAGTGGAATCTTCATGTCGGCGGGAATTTACACTGCGACTTTCGATGCAACCAGTATCACCCTGCCTACTGTTCATCCAGGGCCGAGTCCGATCTTCCAGGGTTACATCTTCCGCCCGAACATACTCGCCATAGCTAAGGCTAGGGGGTCGGAAGAAGAAATGCTTGAACCCTGCACTAGCTACTCGTTAGCTACGACCACGCGCCTACTGACGCTTACGCCACGGGCTACGGATTACTTCAAGTGGACCGGGCTGAATAGCACGACGGTAACGATTGAACTTTTTCAGGCGCTAACGGTGCGGAGCATCTTCGCAATAATTCGGGGCATGTGGGGAACCGGGGGGACCACCGAAGGTAGCGACGGGGACTACTACATAGGGTAGTGCAATAGTTTGTCGCGCTAGCGTGCGAAACGGTGGAGAATGACTGTGATGGAATTCGCCTATCCGAGTAGACCGTACAGCGATTTCTACATCGCCGCTGGGTTCTTAGACCCCAACTACATCATCGGCGGCCGACTGCGCCACCACAAGGGGATCGACCTGAATCTGAAAACGGGTGGCGACTCTGACCTGGGCTACCCGTTGCAGAGCATGTTCCCCGGCACGGTTGTCTGCGCAGAACCCATTCGCTCGTGGGGCGGCATCGTTATGGTACGCACTTCGCGCTGGGCGCAGAAGATCGTCGAGGAGCACATTGAGACGACCGTCGAAGTATTCGATGTGCAGTACGCCCACCTCATGCAAATTACGGTGAGTGAGGGCGATCTCGTGAACTCTGGCGACCATATCGGGTCTATCGGCAAGGGCGGTAACAATCAATACCTCGCCCACTTGCATCTTGAGATGCGCGTCACAGCTCTCAACGCTTCGGAGGGTCAGGGCAGCGACGACGAGGCGAAACAGCACGTGGAGCGACACTATCTTGATCCCGAAAAGGTGATGAATATCATTCCCTTTAGCGACTACGGCAATATCATGCCGCAGCGTAATCTGGAGGCCCGTGTACGAGGGGTCAGTATCGAAGGAGACTATAGTGATGGTTCAAAAGAGATCGTTACGAACATCGTGGGGGACAAGTTCTATTATCGCTCGCGTCGTCTTGATGGTGGCGGTATTAGCTAGCCTCAGCCTAGCTTTCGCCCAAGGCGGTATCGACATCGCAGAGTTCTTCCTCATCGGCCACAACCCGCTGCTCATGATCGGCTTCGTTGTGGCTGGGGTAAAGATTATCCGCGACCTAGAATTCTTCAGTTGGATCGATGGCAAAATCCCCACGGCCATCGCTGCTGTCGTCGTCGGCGCTGTTACGGGGCTAGCCGTCGAAATCTTCGACTCCATTACCGTCATGCCATTTGCTGATTACCCTGTGTTCATCGGGGCCGTCGCTTACGGCGCGCTCGCTGGTCTGTCTGGGTTCTTCGGCGTGAACCTCTACGACCTCATCGTCGGCAGATTCTTCGACATGCGCGCGAAGTCTCCCGCTCCCGTAGCCGCACCCGCCCCTGATCTCCCGCCCTCAAAGAAAACATGAGCGCGCTAATCCTCGCCCTCATCGAGCAGCTAGCGCGCAAATACTCGGACGTGCTGCTCGACGAGGGCATGGAACTCTTGCGCAAAGTGCTCCTCGGCAAAGCGTCGAATGCAGAAATCCTCGACTACATCGTCAAGATTCAAGACGCCGAGCAGAAGACAGGGCCGATCACATGAGGTTCTTAGCTGCAATTCTGCTCGTGGTCGCCCTTGGCGGCTGCAAAGTCTTCGCTCCCGTTGGTGGCGTCGCAGAGGGAGTAACGTTCACCTCGACAGATGGCGCTGGCTTCGTGACCTATCTGCTGACAACTGAAACGAAAGTGACTCGCCTGATCTTGTCGTTTCGCGGCACTGACCTGAGCGAGAACGCCGAAGAGTGCGACGGCGACGATATGCGCGTCTCTTGCGCTGTCGAAAATATCACTGAGTCGTTTGAGGTTTCGATCGGTGGGGAAGTAGACATCCCAGCCGGGGGGCTATACGGCATCGTATGCCTCTCGACAGGCGATGGGGTACTCGCAGAGGGCGAGGAGTGCTTCGAGCTAAGACTGTAGCGTGTTCAGCAAACCTCCCAAGAGAAGTGACCCGGCCATTCTCGATGAAATCCGGGTTGCTTCTTGTTTCAAGTGCAGAAACTTTGGCGCTGAGCCGCATCATCTTCCCAGCCCATTCGGGGGTTCTCGCAGAGCCGTAGACATAGCCGTTCCGCTGTGCCGGACGTGCCATCGCCACTATCACGATCATCCCGACGAAGAGCGAGCAGACCTCGACACACTCTACGCTCACGCCCTCTCCTTCTACGCAAAACGTTACGGCGTTGACTGGGAGGCGATTTGGCGCGACATGATCGAGTCGCTTGTTGTAGAATAAGGCGTTACGCACTATCCCCTCGACTCCTTCGGAAGTTGAGCGCAGTCTCCCTTAGCGGGGAGACTTGCTTTTGTTGTCACGAATCAGCCGACCTGGGTTCAAAAGCGGTGGCGCAAGTTCAGTGGCTGGCGGCTGCGCGAGACTGACGAAGTTGCCGCGCCCTCACCCGCGTTACGCTAAAATGAGGACATGGACTTCAACGCTAACGACTATCCGGTAGAACTCCGCGAAGCGTTAAAGCGGTATGAGCCTAGACTCTGCAAGCTTCCGGGTTGTGGAGCTATTATCCGCGTGCCTCTCGTTGCCGATTCCGGCTCTCGCACCCGCTTCGTAAGTCCGAGCAAGTATCACAGACGGATGTTTTGCAACATGGAGCACGCGAACATCTTCTCGAAGCTGAACGGGGGCTATTACAAGAACTTGGCGGCCAAGAAGCCGCGTAGAGAAACCCCGCAGGCGGAGCCTAGGAAGACGCTGGTCCCGAGCGAGCGGGTGATGAGGCTAGGCAAAATCCCAGAATCTATCGGCCCGATCCCGTCGCTGCCCGTAGCGATCCCCAGGGCTGGCCGGGGCATGACGAAAAAAATGAAGAGAGCGCTAAGAGGGGCGCTGCTCTTACACGACCCGGATTTCATCGAAGAGATCGAATACGTAATGAATGCCTACGCGATCGGTGATGGCAGTGAAGACCTAGCTTCCTTCTTCAACACCGGTCGGCGCTGAGCTAGTCAATCATAAACATCTTCCCGGTCTCTAGAAGCTCCGCTACTGATGTCGCTATATCTGGGTCTGTTGTCGCCAGGTATTCCAGGTAGCGCTTGTACGAATCCTCCGGTGTTGTGGCCTTCGCAATCTCGCTCGCCTTCTCTCTGATCTTCGACTCCTCGTGATATTCGAACGTGAAGAGCGGGTTGTCTGCATACGTAGCGTCTAACCGCTCTCTGTACGCTGCTGAGCGCCCCGTTAGGAGGCAGCGAACAGCTACGAGCTGATCTGTATAGTCTAGCTCGTTCACGAGCATGTAGAAGGCGCTCTCGCTGTTCAAATCCGCCTCGATTGTGGAGAAGCGTGGGAAGTAGGGCAGAACAATGCGCGTAATCAACCCCATCGTATCGACATGCAGATAGCCTGCATTGTGCGTCTCGGCGAAGTTCATCGGTACGAGTGAACCGGGGTAGGCCGCAGCCGATGTAACGATTGGTTGATGCAGGTCGCCAGCGAAGACTACGTGTGGGTGCTCCGCGCCCGTCTTGATGTCATAGGCCCAACTGTTTGGCGGTACGTTGGGATGCCCAGCTACCGGCCCGTGGAGGAAGAAGACATCTGGCGGTATCTCGGGGCTTATCTCGTAGAGTTCATTCGGGCGCATTGCACGGTCGGGCCACGGGCAGAAATACGCCTTGAAGTCATGAAACAGAAAATGGCTACTCTCCTCTTCGATAATCTTCAAGCCGCTGTGCTCGATGTGCTTCAGGATGTGTGTCGCGTAGCCATCCCTGCTCTTGTCATGATTCCCTGGCATGATGATGATCTCGGTGTCCTTGTGATAGAGAAGGCATTCCATCAAGTCATCGACATCGTGAACGTTTGGTCTCGAAGTATGGAAGATGTCGCCCAGCACAATGACGCGCTTATTCTCTTCGAGCAGTCTATGGATCGCTCTCTGAATGTGGTTCGTCAAATCTGGAAACCGAGGATGCGTAGCGCCTATATGCCAGTCTGCTGTGATGGCGAATTGCTTCACTTTCTCTTCCCCGTAAGCTTGTAGATGAAGGGCGGGGTGCCTCTGTTGTTTGTGTTTTCGAGATAGCCCGCCCTCTTCAGCTCTAAGATTGCTGTGCGCAGCGTCGCCTCTGCGTAGGTCGACATTGAAAAATCGCGACCCCTAGCCTTCTCAACGCATTCGCGAGCCGTCATGCTGCCGTGCTTCTCGAACACCCGTAGTACGGTGTTGTGCGCGCCAGTGAGCCTCATGCTTCGGTCACCTTGCTGTCGTCTAAGAGTCCGTCCCATCGCTCCTCCCTCTCGCGAAAGTAGTCCTGTTCAACGAGGAGTTCGCAGGGCGGCAGCTCATAGATTTCGAGCAGGTGCGTCGCTACAGCGGCTTCGTCGAGCCAGCCGATCACGTCGTTGGTGAGATGCGTGTCGTAAGTAATCGCCCACCCTCCCGTGTCCATGTACTGAATGACTGCAAGCTCGAACAGCCCCTCCTTCCCTCCGTAAGAAAAGTCGTGCATCACGACGCTCGCACCGTAGTTGTTGTCGAAGTGGAAGACGTTCTGGTAACGGTCTGCACCCTGAAACAAGCTAAGTAAGTCCATCACTTTGATTCCCCTCACTCGAACGAATTACGGCGTATGGCCACGGACCATCGGGCCAATTGCCTATTGGCTCTGGCCCGGTAAGAAAATCGTACTCAAAGCCCCCGAATTGCAACTCAGCCTCCTCCGCCGACAACTCGTCCGTCCAATGCAGCCTCTCGTCGTCTCGGTAACGAGTTACGGCATATAGACAGCCGCTCGGCTCGTGTGCGACAACGTATTCTCTCCCCTGTTCGATGATGTAAGGCATTGCGTCACCTCGTTTGCTTTGTGTTCTCTGTGATGTTGCCGTAGCCTAGAAGATTCCCCACGATGTTTTCGGCCCACGGGTTGTTACCGCCCCGACTACGCAAAAACCTGAGCATACTTTTGGCGTCAAGCGCCACGAAGTCGCATGACACCCAACTGCCATCTGGCATTTGCGCTCGGATGTAGATGCCAGTGCGCTCTTTGTCGTCGTCAACCATGTGAGCGCGGTCTTCTGCTACTTTATATGGCCTAGCTTCAGTCATCCCTCAGCCCCTTTCGTGCTTACAACTATAAGTATATCGCAGTTTTGTGTCTAGACCCACGCCAATTCTGTAGACATCAGCGTTGCCCTGTTCGCGGCTGAGTTGTTGCGAGCTAGTGCCATAGCTTTGTGTGTCCCGACAAACCAGCAGTTACGCTCCGCTCTCGTCATCGCTGTGTAGAAGAGCTGTTTGTTGAGCATGATGTAGTGCGTGGTGTGGCAGATGATCAAGCACCCAGGCCACTGCGCCCCTTGAGAATTCCAACCACAGAAGCCATTCTGCAAAAATCTACTAGTCGCTGGCACCTCCAAGCAGTAAGCTTTGCAGGCTATCGGTTTTATTGACGCGATTCGACTGTGGTGAAAGCGCAAACGCTCGTTCAGCCAGGGAACATCGTACTTCTCCGCCTTGTCCCGTGTCAGGTATCCGGTGGCGAGGGCGTTCTGGTAGGTAAAGACATCGCGATCTCGGCCAAGGCTTTTCATCTCACTTCGGGAGACGGGGACTCGGTAGTGCGTTTCTTTCCCTGCGCTAAGCGCAAGTCTTCGCCTCTTCTCGTGAGAGATCATCCCGATGCGCTCTTCGAAACGCTTCGCATTCTGGCCGTAGATTTGGATTCGGGGCAGCTCGGCGTCGCTCCAACCGCTGATGATGCCAAGGCGCAACAGCATTACTTTCACAGTAGCAAACAACTCTGGATATGCCGTCGTCAGCTCGATGCGCTCCATCCCTGTCGCTGATAGGTGCACCGACCCGTCTTCGAACAACCCGCGCAAGAAAGATGCCTGCACGCGGGTAGAGCTGCGAAGCACGCTTTCAGGAACGGCTTTCGAATTCGGTGACATGCCCCCGACTTTTTCGAGCCAGCCAGCTATCTGAACGGAGTAGACCGAACATTCGAAGCACTTGCCGTTCGCTTTATGGCAGGGTGCGACCTCCGCATCGACGCCGAAGATCGAGCTAGCTAGCTGAGCGAAGCGGCTTACGACTTCGCGATGCCTCTTAATGAGGCGTAAGCCGCTTCTGAAAACTGTGCCATCAGCGACCATCAACCCGAAGAACTCGGCTACGTCAGGATTGATTTTGTCTGGAAAGTCGAAGGTCGCTGCCCTGACATCGACAAGTGGGGGTTCTGGAAGCGCGGCGTCGGAATGGAAGAACGTAGCTTCGAGCTTGAGTCTCATGAAGTCTCCCACCCCCAAGTCGCGCGCATTCTTCCTCTCGTAGCGCTCACCGTTCCACACGTCGAATCCGTGCTCTGGTGTCGCGATGACGCTGTAACCGTCCTCTGTAGTTATTCTCAGCCCTTCTCGCTTTTCGCCGCTTACGCTGACGCGGTAACTATGCGCTACGGTCGGTGTTGCGACGCGACCCCGCTTCGCAGCGTCTCTTATCGGGAGCAATCCTTCATTGGTTTCTACAAGCGTCGAGCCATCGACGCATTTGTGAACGCTGATCGCATAGCCGAGCATGAGCGTTCTAGCATCCTTCTTGCTCACCTCTTTCGGGCCGTCGATAGTGTCGAGCACTAGCTTGTCTGGCGATACGTGAGAGATGACACCCTGCTCGCCGTTCATCATGTCGATGCGATAGTTGTTCTTCGTCTGGATCACGAGATCGCCAAGGTGTACAATCTGCCCGTTCATGATCTTGAAGGGAGGCAAGTTGTCGCCTGGGTTGATCATATGCTTCACCATCGCGTTGATAGCTTCGACGCCCACTAGCCCACCGTTCATGGGGGTAATGATCTGTGGCAGCTCGCCGTCATTCGCTTTGGCGAAGTCAGCTAGAATCCCAGGAAGGCGAGCGACAATCTCCTTCGTGTCTTCGATATTGATGAAGCGCAGGCGCACGTCATCGTTCGAGAAGGCTATCGGCTTCTGCTTGTTGAAGGCGTGCGCCCCCGCGATGATCGGGTTATCGGCGGCTTGTCTGAATATCTTCGTAAGCCGCACTACACTGCCTCGCTGTACAGCAAACGGTTGCCCTGGGCCTACGGGCGGCAACTGGTCTGCATCGCCTACGAGAAGAATCTTGGACGTAGGAGGTATTGCGTCTAGCAAGCTCTTCATCAAAAAAATGTCCACAAGGCTTGTTTCGTCACAGATGATCAACTTGTGGTCTAGTTGATTGTTTTTCCCAAAGACGAACTTTCCGGTCTGCCAGCTAAAACTCAGCGCTCTGTGTATCGTCTGGGCTTGGTGGTCTGCCATCTCTTGCAGGCGCCGCGCAGCTTTGCCGGTAGGCGCGCAGAGCAGCATCTTGATCCCCTTCTGCCTCGCGACCCTGACAAGTGCTCCGACGGTAAAGGTCTTGCCGCACCCAGGAAGGCCCGTCAGCGTAACGAGGTCGTTCTCGTCCAGCGCAGCGAAAACCCGCTCCTGATCCGCCGTCAGCGTGTTCGGGGGTGGCTTGATGCCAAGTGGATCATTCTTCGTGTGCTGCCTCGACTTGATGTGAACGATGATTGCCTCTTCGACCCGCTTCGTCCAGGGCAGCATTACATCTTCGCCAACGAGTACGAGCGTTTCGTCTTCGATGGCGAGTCGCATACCGCGCTCTGCGTTTGGCCTGCTAAGTTCTGCGTGCTGCAACATAGCCGTGATGCACTTCAGTTGAGTCACAAGTGTGTCGCCGCTGTTCAAGATCATTTGCATGGCGTACATTGCTGCTGCAATCAATCTCCTGTCGTCTTCCCTGTCAATCCCATTGCGCAACGCGATCTTATCTGCGAGTTTGAAGCCGAGGCCGCGAACCTCCGTTAACGCGTACATGTTCTCCGATAGCACCTCGAACGCATCGCGCCCAAAGTGCCGGTGCGCAACAGACACCTGATAAGGAGACATCCCGAAAGCGTAGAGCTGCGAGAGCGCGTAGTAATCATCTTCGACTTCACGCCAAGAGTCGGCTATCGTCTTCGCCTTCGCTGCGCCAATACCGGGCAGCTTTTGCAATCTCTTCTCACTGCCTAACACATCGACCGTCTTCTCGCCGTGCTGCTTGACGATAGCTTTCGCCGTCTTCTCGCCAAAGCCCTTCACGTTGTAGATAAGAAATGATTCAAGTCCTTCGAGCGCAGATGTGCCGTGAAAGATGTTCACCTCTTGCGCTTCGAATTGCAAGCCGTAGTCGGGGTGTATGACCTGCTTGAAGTGGCCTTCGACGATCGAGCCGACCTCAGCTTCCGCAAGCTTCCCCGTAACATTTACTGTGTCATCGGTGCCACTAAGGGTCATAGAAATGATAGCGAAGTTTCGTTTAGAATAGAGTACGCGCTTTACGCGACCCTTCGCGTACACAACGTCGTCGCCAAATAAAGTTTGCTGCTGCATAGCTCACTATAGTCTCTTTGTATCGCGTAAAGCGCTCCGTTGAGTCTGTGTGTGAGGTGCTTCATCGGGAGGAAATAAGCGTTGCTGTAGAGTGCAAACTACTCTGTGCGAGACATAAGAAGAGCCGCCTTTCAGCGACTCCCTAGCGAAACCCTCACCGGCTTCGCACAGAGCATAACACGAGAGGGGGAAGAGTGGCGCAGCTAGCGTTTACGCAGGTCTACAAGTTCGCTGACGATGTAGTGCTCCCATTACTGAGCATCGAGGCGAGAGATGTCTACCGCTTCTTATTGAGGCACAGGTGGAACGATACTAAGGATGCTCAGAGGCATGGGACCGTAGCTCTCACGCTCTCTGAGATGGAGCACGGCAAGGTGAATGAAGGCATCAGGGCAACGTTCGGAACCGGCTTGAAGCGAACGCGCCTCGCTACGGCACTCGAAGAGCTAGAAGCTTCCGGCCTTGTCGCTCGGGTAGGTTCGAGCACAGGCAAGGGTACTCGCGCTAAGTGGTTCGTCAAGACAATAGACGCCGAGTTCGACTACGAAGCGTTCGTAACCGATCTAGAGCAGCACTTCTTGAGCAAGGGAGTTGTACCTCGCGGCATCATCGTCGCGAAGAAGGAATTCGAAAGCCTTCTCGTTATGAACGGCGAAGTGCCGAAGCTGCTGAAACGCCACGCCGCATACAATTCAGAGAATACAGATTATGCAGCATATACAAGCTATTTCACATTCCTAGCGAATCGTGGAATCGCTGTCACAGACGGGAAAACTAAGAATAAAAAAGCGAAGACCGCGAAAACTGGCAGCCCTTCGGGGGTAGGGATTGCTTTGCTACAAGATTTAGAACTTAAAGATTTAGAACTTAAGAACTTAAAAGATAAAAGCTTTAAGAACTTAAAAGAACAAGCTAGTACACTTTTAGTGGATTCAAGTAAAGCATCCCTAGAACCTAGTGTTAATTCACCGAAGAATAAACACGCCGCTTTTGGTGAGAAGAGCGCAGCCAAGAAACTTTCCAGCGCGCAACTGCAACGCCTTGAAAGCTTCTCTTATGGATCGCTCTACCCAGTCATCGACGAACTCAAAGTTCCAGACTCAGTGAAGACGCAGTTGAAGGCAACGACACATGCCGCCAGCGGCGCGAAGGCAGACATAGGCCAGTTGAACCGCATCGTCAACGCAACGCCTTTCTACTTCGAAGGTGCCGTGATCGACGCTCTCGATGCGATGGTGAGAAATGCAACGTTTACGATGCCCTACTTCCTTGCGTGCATACGGCGTTCGAAGTTCACCCCAGAGAACGCTCAGCGCCCCGTAGAAGCTCGGCAACTCATCGAGGGCAATACGAGTAGCGGTGAAGCGCTCAAGGGGGTACAGCGTGGCGCGTGGGTTGAATTAGACGCATCGCTGCGTGCGCTGAGCGTTCACGAATTCTTGCGCGTGGGGAGATTCACTCGATCTGAGTGGCCTAGCGGTAAGATCGTCAACGGTTTCGATCGCGAAGGTGTCTGGGCGGCGATGTGGAACGTGATGCTCGAACAGGAAGACAAATGGATGCAGTACGCGAAGCAACAAGGGGGACTCGGCAACAACGCATTTCAAGAGATAGACATCGCATGGCCCTACAACCACCTGTTTGCAGGCGAAGTAGAGAAGTGGGCCGATGAACAGATGGACTGGGCAATACAGGGATTCGAAAGAAACTTCGGCGACGCGCTAGCTTCTACGTGGCGGCGCTAGCGCTATCACGCTGTTGTAAGCTAAGAGTTGTACGCGAGACGAATGCGTGAAAGGGGATGAAGATGGACACACTGACCCGCAGAGCGAAGCCCAAAAATGACAGCTTCAAGAAGGACCACTGGCGCTGGGGTAGAAAGCAGATCGAAGACAACATGCACGTCTTCGCCAAGTTCCATCGGTTAGCGGATGACTGGCGAGCTAGCAGGGGTGAAGACGCGCACATGGGTAGTCACATGTTCCTTGAAGTGATTCGCTATCAGACGGGCATTGCGATGAAAGGGTCTGAGTATAAGATTTCCAACAACCTCGGGCCGCTCTTCGCTCGCCTGTACCTTTACTTACACCCCGACGAAAACTTCGACACCAAGCACTCAAAGTATTGGGACAGCAATGAGCTGAAGTGGTATGAGCTTACCTTGCTCTTCGAAGAGAAGTGGCAGTCATGGGTATGACGAACAGATGGGTGCGCCCCTCGGAAGTCCGGTAGCAAGACGGAAGCGCACCCTCGAACAGTGTAACAAGGTGTGGAAGGCGATCAAATGAAGTTTTCATCGGACAGCAAATTCATGTTATTAGGTGCGTTTTTGATGTCGCCGTTGCTACTCGTAGCGATCGCCTTTGCACTTGTCCCGCTGCGACCTGTAGTGCTTGCAAACCCATGCGGCCCCTATCACAACCTGTACATCGATCCTTTCGAAGAATAGCTTGTTTAGGACGCTCTAGCCAGAAAAAGCTGTGTTATACTTTCGCTATAGCGCAGCGCTGTAGCTGCGAGAGGAGTGAAAGGGCATGAGCCAGAGAACACCCTGCGACCAACCGCTACTAAAGATCACGTCTGGGCTGGCTCCCTGCGAGGGGCATAGTTGGGAGGACATGGGAGACGACTGTTTGGGCTTCGGGGCCGCCCTAGCCTACGTACAGGTGTGGGGGTGTACAAAGTGCGGGGCGGTCATGAAATGTTTAGAGCCGGGCCGTTACCCGGAGACGGATGTGAAATCGTGACTGTCCGACGATTGAAGCCCTGCCCCTTCTGCGGATATACCGAGGTCGTCTACAGCAAGTACACCCGCACCGTCGATTGCGGTAGCTGCGGCGCGGAGGGACCAGTACCCTCCGAGATTGACGATGATGCGGAGAATGAGTCAATTGAACTGTGGAACACCAGGCACTACCCAACGTCGGGGGTGCCTGATGAGTAGGCCCAAAGACCTCCTGCCGAACCTACGCACCCTCCTCGGAGACTCGGGTATCCGCTGCAACGCGCAACACAGGGGCGGCAGGCCGTGCGCCGAGGGAACCGGGATTCCCACCACGATCTTCGCTCAGCGCCTCCTTGCCGGTGAAACCGTTGAGATGCAAGGACGGGATTACGAGATGACTGCGGGTGCTATCCGGTTAGCTGTTGCGTTTGAGGCAGGTCGGTTGTATCAGTTGGCTAGTGTGGCGCAGCGCGATGCGGTCATGGAGTGTCCACTACCCAGGCAAGATCGGGGGTCCGAATGAAAACCTATAACCCCGACAGCTTCGGGGATACCCTCCGCTTCGACGATGACGATGGTGATATTGTCATATTCCACTGGGATGGAGGGCATTTCATGATTGATGTCCCTTCCAATTACGGGCTGTACTTCACGCCTGACCAGTGGGCCGAAATCAGGGCAGCGATTTGCAAGTGGGAACCCAGGCCAGATCAACCGGAGGTGGAGTGATGGGTGATGATCTGGGATTCTTTCGGCCCCATGTCTACAGGATACAAGCCGAGCGGGACCGCTACCGGGGGGCGCTAGAGGAGATCGCGGGGATGACGGACGAATGGAAATCGAAGGGTGGTCCCGACTCCCACTACGCCCGTGGCTACCGGCACGCGGTAAAGCATTGCGCCGACAGAGCCAGGGACGCGCTGCACCCACGACAAGAGGCTTTGGTTGGGGTGGAAGATGGCGATTAAGGAGACGATCGGGGCGCATGTCTACTCGCCCGAAAATCAAGCAGTCGTCGTCATCTTCAACGTCCCCACCGTCATTGAAACGGATGGAGATGGGATCGAACACATCGCCTATGCCGCGAAGGTAGCGCGACGCCTACATAAAATAGCGCGGTCACTGGATGCCCAACCCCAGACTGTCGTGACCGCCGACTACAACGACAGCAGACATGATTCATTGGATGGGGTGGGGGAGGTGGAGCGATGACCGCTGATGAAGCTTACGAAGAATGGAAGCTGGAGCAGTTCGGCCCCGACGAAGATAACCCCAACTGGCATGACCTGGACTGGGACGATGCCTTCCATGCCGGATGGGACGCTTGCATGAGGGCGATCACGTTGGCAACGTACAGATCGACGAGGCCGGTCGATGACTGACCCAACACAATATCAAGAGTCTACCTCGGAGGTGGAGTGATGACGGAAGATCAACTCAAGGCGTGTCGCACCCTCAACCTTGCGCCTACTCCCGGCTGGATGATTGTTAGCGCCGTCCGGTACGCCATCAGACGGGAAACCTACATCGCGAAGGAAACCCAAGACTGGCTCATGGATAACCTCCGATGGCTCGACCACGATACGCGGGGACGCATCATGATTGATATCGAACGCGACCTGCTCGACGAACGCATAAACACGATTGATGCCCCAGGATGGCGGCGTGTCGCCGAAAAATTATCAACACATGAATCATTGGATGAGGTGTCCGATGGATAGGCTAGGCGAGCCGTCGCTACGACATAGAGCGTGACCGCATGGCCGGGGGTGGCGTCTCCATGTACGACGGTCACGGGTTAATCCGGGGCGAATGGGGACCACTTGAGATTTCGGAGGTGGGTGCATGATGCTTGATTGGGAGAGCATTGATTGGACAAGGCGAGATGTAGATATTGCGAAAGAAGTAGGTCGATCAAGGGAACGCGTCAGGCAGGTACGCCGCCGCGATGGTCGGGCTGAAAGTGCGAACGAGGCGAGACGCAAGGAACGGCGGGGAATACTAGCCGAACTTGCGACGGCGGATATGAAGATAGCCGCCATAAAACAAGCGCTGCCGCTACATTTAAGGAATGCGAGTCGGCACACCCTAGCAAACGATTTGCGGATACTCGGGCAAGAATGGGATAAGTTGCCACCGCCACCAAAGGTGAAGTGGCCCAGCAAGATTATAGCGGCCCTCCAAAGTGGGCCACTAACATCCCGACAGATATATGAGGTGCTCGGGGTAAGGTATCGGCAAACCAATGTGCAAAAACACTTAAGGCGCATGACCGATCGGGGCATCCTTGTGCATGAAGGTAAGTGGCGCAACAAGCAATACCGAGTCGTGAGAAAACCAAATGAGTAGGCCCAAAAACCTCCTGCACGACCTAAGAACCCTCATCAAGGGATCGGGTATCAACTGCGGCGCACGACACAGAGGCGGCAGGCCGTGCGCCGATGGAACCGGGATTCCCACCGCGATCTTTAGTCAGCGCCTCCTCGCCGGCGAAACTATCCAAGCGCAGGCAAGGGACTACGAGATGGATGTGAGTGATATCCGGCTAGCTGTTGCGTTTGAGGCGGGTCGGTTGTATCAGTTGGCTAGTGTGGCGCAGCGCGATGAGCTTGCGGGTGTACCTAAGTACCTTGCTGATTTACACCGCGACCCAACACAATTCACGCTGTCGAAGGTGCCTGATGTTGACGCATGAACTGAGGGATATCCTCGGACACCTCGTCGTTGGGGACATGCCCGTCGTCGTTCGGGTTGACAGAGATGGCGTCCCCCTTTTCTGGCAGATCGAGAAGGTGTGGCATGGTCCCATGGCGGTCGAGATAATCGTCACAGAAAACAGACAATTCACATTGTCGGGAGTGGAGAAATGACAAACCTTTACTCGGATCGCGTGGCCGATTTACGCCAAGCGGTTGAGGCAGGATGGCAGCTGGAAGGGGCGGTGGCGCTTGAACTACTTGATCGTATCGACCGGTTGGAGGGGGCGCTACGGAAGATCGCTAGTCCCACGTATAGTGAGAATCCCCTGGTGTTCACGCTGGAAATGATAGAGATCGCCAGAAGCGCCCTAGAACCAAGACAATCCTCGTTGGTTGGGGTGTCCGATGGAACTTGAACCCTGCCCGTTCTGCGGCGGAACCGCCCTAAGTTTCGATCATGTCGATAGGTACATCGAATGCGACACGTGTCGGGCTACCGGCCCGGTTCCACCGATCAATAGCCGAGTCGAGGCCCAACGCGCATATGACCTTGCCGCCCTAAAGTGGAACCGCAGACAAGACTTGGTGGTTGGGGTAGATGATGAGTAAGCGGCGTTATGAAGGGTCGCACCCTGGACCAGACGAGCCAGTACATCCCTCAACCCAACAGAACCCGATGGGCATATTCCATCCGCCGACTGAACCGGGATTCATCGAAAAGTGGGGGCCGATCAGCCTCTACCGCCTCATATCTGACCCGAAATTCGGGTACGTCATCGAGATTAGGACCGACGCTGGCAAGTCCCTTATCATTCGCAGCAGCCCCAAGGGGAGACGGTTGACCGTGGAACCTCAGGACACACAAGACTTGTTGGTTGGGGTCGATGATGAACCCTGAATATTTGCGACTAGGGAAGCTGTTCATCGAAGCGAAAAGCCTGACGGATTCTCTCGACTGGGCTATCGACGATTCCTACCGAGGCGGCAGGCCCAGCAAAAGGGTGAAGCGGTTGCAGGCGATGGTCTATAGCGCCTATGCGCGGCAGCGCCGCAGGCAGGCGGCATGGAACCGATGCCCGAAGAACAACAGACAAGACTTATTGGTTGGGTCGAAACCATGATATGTGCATACAGGGAGCAGGATAGGAAACTGTACCCAGACTCCCCAATTCATGAGCAGGCGCCAACCTGGAAAACCAGAGCGAATGGTGAGAAGGCGTGTTCTTACTGTGGATCAATGGAAGCGTCCGAGTTCTACGCTTTCATGGAGCGCGTGATCGACGACCCCAGCCCCTACATCCGAATTGAACTCAACGACCACCGCGATAAGATTTACGTCACCCGACCGGAAGTGAAAAACGCTGACGATGGCCCCCTCTACATCAGGACGGTACATCTTCCACTACCACCGACCGAGGAGGATGCGCGCTACCGGGCGATGTTTCGTGCTGCTAATCGCGTGAGCCGAGGCAAGTTCAAGCGGTTCATGGACGAGGAGTTCCCCAAAATTCTTGAGGAGTCTAGGCGCAGTGAGTGACCCCAGACAATATCCGTTATCTGTGGAGGTGAAGCCGTGACGGTCTACGAGCTCATTGAAACCGGCCCCGAATGTTGGGACCACCACGGACTTTACGCCACCAAGGAACTCGCAGTAGCCGCCATGAATTCCTTCGCAGACAAAACGAACGCCAAGACTGTAGAGATGAACGACTGGACGAGAAGGGACGCAAAGGAGGAGGGTCGCGAGGTTTCCCACTTCGAGATACAGCCATTCTACGTGCCAGGGAGAGATGATACTTGGCTGAAGCGCGATGGCTTCTACAGTCTCAGGATTATCGAACGCAACGTTGCCGGGGCAAGACAAGACCCGCGGCCCCATGTCTACAGGATACAAGCCGAACGGGATCGCTACCGGGAGGCGCTAGAGGAGATCGCCTCGGCCCCAGACCCAGTGGGTAGGCTGGTCCCCAGTGGATTTCTCACATTGCGGAAGATCGCCCGCGATGCTTTACCACCGGAGGTGGAGTCATGAGAACAGGCTTTCTCGACAAAACGTTGCACCAAGCAGCCCAGAACGAGGCTGGCGAACTCTACGATATGGCGCTCAAAGAATGGCAAGGCGCACCAAGGGGTGTCGCTTCGGTCAGGGAAGAGAACACCATTAAGACCACGGAGGGGGTGTTCCTTCGCGTCTTGGTCGAGATCGGCGATATTAAGCACGTGGATGATCGGGAGGTGGAGTGATGTTCGATCACCCAGCCGATAGCGTTGTCGAGGCGTTTGAGGTACTTCAGGCCGAGCGGGACCGCTACCGGGAGGCGCTAGAGGAGATCATCCAATTCGAGGAGGATAACCACGGGGGCGGCAGCGGCAGCGCCTACATCCAGGCGTATCAATTAGCGTTGGCGAGGGTTGCCAGGATCGCCCGAGATGCCCTGGTGGAGGCGAAGCCGTGAGCAGCTTTGACGAAGCGATCACCGAGAAGCTGAAGGACGAGAGGGACCGCTACCGGGAGGCGGTGCAAGCGGGTGACATTGTAATCTCGACTCTCATCAACCATCTTGAAGAGTACGTGTCGGATATCTTCGACACGATACCGGAGCTAGAGATCGAGCTGGGGAACTACAATCGTGCGGTTCAGGCGATACTAGGCCCAAGACAAGGAAGGTTATCTGGGTCGGAGGTGAGGGGCCGTGACGTTTAAAACATCGTCGGGAATCTACCAACTCAGGCGTCGGTGGTGGCGTGGTTGGGTAATAGAGAAATGGGACCGCATGGGTGAACAGATCGTCAGCAAAGGATGGTGGCCCCTCAGCGATGACGAAGCACTTGAACTGGTTGCATCGCTGCGCGAGAAAACACCGGAGGTGAAGCCGTGAGTTACCGCGACGAGAAGCAGGCGCTTACTGAACCGATAGAAGCGATCATCGAAGGGATCGCCAAATACCGCGAGGCGTACACGCACCGCCTTGAATCGAACGAGTGGAGGGAATCGGCGCTACGCCACTGGAACCGGGTGCTAACCGACCTGGAAGCGCAACTGATCGAGTTGCACAAGATCAAGCGTGAGACATGGTGACGCACCCCAGACGAGAAGCCTTATCCGAGGTGGAACTATGAATGCACATGACGCGAAAGCTGCCGCCATTCAAGTAATAACCGAATCCCCCGAGATCGCTGCGTTCGCCGCCCTGTACCTTGAGGTAGATTCGTACCTTGAGAAACATCAGGAACCCTCTGGGGAACTAGACAAACTTCGGATGGCTAGAAACTCCATCAAGCGGTTCCTAGAGCCCAGACAAGAAACCTTGGTTGGGGTGCCCGATGGCGACTGAAATCCGGCGACAGATTCGCGAATGGAAAGCGTCCCGTGATGGCATGGTAGATACGCCCGAGTTCCTGCGCCGAGTGTACAAGCT
>Ga0307379_10002984_pt1 | contig 24693 bp, 41 predicted proteins | sample UN2MG_FD_202237 | JGI IMG/M metagenome (GOLD analysis project Ga0307379, IMG submission 202237) | Soil microbial communities from Risofladan, Vaasa, Finland - UN-2 | ecosystem: Environmental > Terrestrial > Soil > Coastal area > Acid sulfate soil | place: Finland: Risofladan, Vaasa | collected...
ATACCGCACATGATGAAATTGAGATTCCTGAAAGTTATTTAACACATTATACCCCCCAAGTTGTCCCCCAAGTTGTCCCCCAAGTTGTCCCCCAAGTTGAACCTGAAATTGTTGAATTGTCAAATATAGAATATGTTAGTACAGGACTAACCACCGTAAATACAACCATACAAAATAAAGTTTTAAGATATACTAAAACAAATGATTGATAAAATAATAAAATACGGAAATTTTAGATCAGATAAAAAAAATAAAAACAAAACACAAATTATACTTACTAATACGTCTAGAAACATAAATGATTTTTTACAATCATTAAAGTATAGATATAATGGTAAATATGATAAAATTCCCAACTATATTGTAACAAGAGATGGTAAAGTTCTTCAGTTATTGGATAATGATGAATATACTAATTACAACACAACATCATCTATAAACAGAAACTCTGTAATTGTTTGTTTGGAAAATTTAGGTTGGTTAGAAAAAGAACCATTAAAAAATTATCACATTAATTGGATTGGTGATATTTATAAACAAAAGGTTTTTAATAAAACATGGAGAGATTATTTTTTTTGGCAACCATATCCTGAGGAACAAATTATTTTAACCTCAAAATTGTGTGTTAAGTTAACCAAAGAAACTAATATTCCATTAAAAAGTGTGGAACATAATACAAAAATAAACGGTATAGAAAAATTTGAAGGTATTGTAACTAAAAGTAATTTTGATAGTGATTTTACTGATGTTAGTCCGGCCTTTAATTTTGAAATTTTTAATAAATATTTAAAAAATGACTAATTACGAAGAAATAAAAAAATTATTATCAGCATCAAGAAAATTACTTGGGGGTAACCAATTAACTGAGGATATCAAGAATATTAAAAAAAATTATGGTTTATTAATTGAACAACCTGTTGAAGATACTGACAATAAAATAGATGTAATGACAGATATTGAAGATAAGATACAAAAGGATAAGTATGAAACTGCGGAAAAAGATGAATATGAATATAAAGAATTTGATAAAGTTAAATCAGATAAAAAAAAGGCATATAGAATATCGGGAGGGGTTTTAGTTATTCATAGTAAAAACACAACAGATTTACAATTAACAACTGATGATAAATCCGCTTTTCAAGAAAGTATGGATGAGTTTAAACAAGATGTTACTGAAATCGTTGATTTTAATAAATTAAATTTATATCCAACAAATGTTGAATGGTCAGGAAAAATAACTGAATTAGATTTAGATTTTTTCTTTTCAATTGGGGAAACAAATGGGGTATATATAAATGGAACTATGACCAAACTTGATGATGAATTTAATGAAATATCGTTAAAATTAAAAACATATTATGAAAAATTTAAAACCAAATGGTCTAAAATTGTTTCATCAAGAAAAAAAACAAGTGAGATATGAAAAATTTTTTAAACGAAAACTTCAAATACATTATATTAACATTTGTAATTATATTAATTGGTTTAATTATTTACGATATGACAAAAGTTGATAATGGAATGTCAAAAGAGGATAAAAAACAAATTGAACAACTTAATAAAGATATTGATAGTATGATTAACTATCAAAAAAAATTAGATGAAAAAATAACAAAATATAATGAAGAGATATATAAAATTGATTCAACAATATCTAATATTAAAATTAAAAAAGAAGTTGTTAATAACTATTACCAACAAAAAGGTAATAAAATTAAAAACTCAAACCCTAAACAAATTGATAGTTTATTACGATTAAGATATAATTTTTAAAACATGAAAAATTTAATACTAATATTATTTGTGTCTTTTGGGGTTTCTATTTTATCCCAAACAACAAAAAAAGAAGATACTACTGAAATATGTATTCCTTATAAAGTAGGAAAACAGATCATGATAGACCTAAATAAATTGGACTCTATTTCCGCAATTTTAAAATTAAACAAAGATGAGGTTGTTGAATTAAATAAAAAAATTGAGGTACAACAATCTATTATTATAACAATGGAAGAAAAGATTAAAACAAGTGAAATAATTATTCAAAAAACAAATGATAAATTTCAAATTGTTGATAATATTAATAAAGATCTTACATCAGACAATAGAAAATTAAAAAGAAAAAATACAATAATTCAGATTATTTCCTCAGCAATTATAGGAGGATTAACATATGGGATAATAGTAAAATAAAATGGCACTAACACAATCGGATAAAAGGGAAATTGAATCATTAATAAAAAAAGAAATAAAAGACTTTTTAGGGTCGGCAACAGCCAAACAATTTGAAGATAAATTATTAGAAAGAATTTCGAAAGAGATGAAACGAGGTAAATTAGAGAAAGATGTTAAAGAATTAATAATTAAATCGTTTAGAGAGTTTTACACTATAATGTACCAACAAAGAAATTTTTGGGAATCTAAATTTAAAAGTTCATAATGGATATGATTAACATGTTTAATAAAGAATATAATAATGCCGCAAATAACTTGGGGGTAAATGGTATTGACTTGTCCAAACAAAGAAAAAACTTCCAACCAATGGAAGAAGAAAAAGAAAAAAAGAAAAAAACAAAACCACAAGATTATTTAAAAGATAAAAAAACTAATTTAAATGACGTACTAACATTAGTTAAAAACAAAATGTCGGTAAGTAAAACAAGATCCGAATTAAAAAAAATGTTAGAAAATCCTGAAGATATTAACGATTTTTTACGTTCATTATTAGAAATAACTAAAAGTAAAAAAGAAGAAACTAAAGAGATAACAGGGTCAGGCAGTTCGGGTGGTTATTCGGCACCATTATTTGGTCGTGAAATGAAAGAAAGTGAGTGTCCTATTTGTGATATGAAAAACTGTAAATGTGAAGACAAAAAACATTCTAACGGACCAAGTAGAAGAGAAACAAAAGAAGCCACAGGATCGGCATCATCAGGTCAATACTCAGGACCCTCGATATGGGCAAAGTCAACTAACAAAAAAGATTGGGGACCAAGCCGTAAAACTCAGATTCCTGGTGGTAAATTTGTTCAGGTTAAGAAAAAATGTAAAAAGTTTCCTTACTGTAATCAAGGAGATATTAACGCACTTAAAATTTTTGAAAATAAAGGATTAAAAAGAGTTATAACCAATATAAGTGAATCTTATGGGATAACAGAAAATTATATTAGAAATATAATTTATTTAGAAATGGAAAAATTGAATAAACCTTGATATTTATATATAAACAAGAAAATGAAAAATAACAATTATTATAATGTTTTATTAAAAAAAATTCTTAATGAAACTTTAGAGGATAAAGCAAAAGAAGTAATGGAAAAATTAAAATTTAATAAACCTGGAACTTCATTTGATTATGTTGAAGGAGAAATGTGTGAATCATGTGGTGGAGAAATTAGAGAAGGTGAAGCGTGTGAATCATGTGGTTATAGTAAAAATAGTGAGGTTTTAGAGACTCATAAAAGTTATAGAAACAATAATAAATTAAGTGATTCTGATATTGAAGAAATAACTGAAAGATTATTTGGTAAACAAAAAAATATCGATAAGAACAAGAATAACAGAATTGACTCTGAAGATTTTAAAATGTTAAGAAATAAAAAAGAAACCTGTGAAGAATGCGGTAGTAGGTCAATGGAGGAAGAAGAAACTTACGAAGGAAATGCTTTTACAAAAAAATTAAAACAAACACCTAAAGGTGGTAAGTTTAAACTTGGTAATAAAGAGTATACCGATAATTCTTCGTTGGAAGAAAGTAATAGTGTTTTATATAAGTTAAATTCTGATTACGGGTCTGAATTGTTTACAGAAAACGAGATTATTAATCTGATAGAAAATATTATTATTGAAGAAAAAGAAAAAAATAATATAAAAAAAGGAAAAACACCAGCAGGTTTGGAAGCTTATGAAAAAGCACATAAAGGATCTGGTAAAGAAAATGAAAATTACATGAAAGAATTTTCTAAAAAAATGTTAGATTATACTAAAAGTGGATCTAAAGAGAAATTTAATACTAACCCAAAACATTTTCCAAAAGGTAACGGTGAGTTAGAAAAAATGGAGAAAAAAGCTTATGAAGTATCTGATGATGGAAATGAATTTATTGATGATTATTTAAGACCTGGAATGCAAACTTTAGATTATGATGAAATGCATCCAAATGAAGATTGGATGGACGATAATATTGAAGGATCTTCTAAAACCGGAAATAATAAAGAGTGGGCAAATTCTGAAGAAACTGATATTAATAAAAATATAAATAAAACCCGTAAGAAAGGATCTTACAATAAAGCTAAAAGAGCAGCATATAATAAATCACCACAACCAATTATTAGTGATAAACCAGGTCAGGAGACAGGTAAAGGTTTAAAACTTAATAATGAAAGTGTTGATCATAAATCACAAATAAAATTAACTGAAGAGTTTAATAGAATGAAATTACTAATGGGGTATAAGGAAAAAACCCAATAATTTACATATAAAAAATTTTTATTATCATTTGTCCATAGGTATTAATCTATGGACAATTTTTTTAACTATATAACCCAACCAATTAAACCTGAAGATGTAGATATCTGGTTCAGGATAAATAATATAATTTCCGAAAAAATGGAATTGTATTATGACTTTTCATTTTCTTTATATTATTTAATACTCGAGACTTATTTGGGTGAAGAGGATAATATAAATGAAACTAAAATTGTTATGTCAAATGAAGACAAACAAAAACACTTTGATTGGTGTTGGGATAAAACCATTAATAACTTCAATAAAGAAAATATAGTCTTCAAAGATAAAGGAGAACATTATGATTATTTTAATCAATTTTTTATAGATACGTTCTACGACCAAAAGGAAGATAAGATGAGAAAAACAATTGAAACATTTTTTAATGATGTATTTAATAGAAAAAAATCGTTTACCAAATCTGATTTAGATATAATATTAAACATTTATAAGTCATTAGATAAAAATATGGTCCTGTAGTATTTACAAACAACATTTTTTTTATTAAACTTAAATATACAAAATAAACTATTATTAATTTAAAAAATGAAAACTTTAGAAAAAATCAATTCTCTAAATGAAGAATTAAATCTTAATGTAACTAAATTTTTTGGTGGAAATAAAAGCGCTGGAACAAGAGCTAGAAAAACATCACAAGAATTAAAATCCTTATTACAAACTCTTCGTGGAGAAATTTTGGAGACAAAAAAAAATGACTAATATAGAAACAATATATTTATTTGTTTTTATATTCTCAACAATTTTATTGGTGAGAACAACATTAAAATTTATTATTTCCCTGTTACAAACAAAACCAGAAAAAATGGTTTTAAGTAATAGGGAAATTTTATTCAATGGTTTATCATTAAGTTATTTAATAACGTATTTAATACAAGTATAAATGAGCATATATAAAGAATTTACAATACTTTTTCCGTATTTACAATCAGTTAGGAAACTAAAATCATATTTATCTTTTGATATTGAGTTTCCGGATACATGGAAATTACCCAAAAAATTTGTTAACGAAGAAAAAGTAATTGAAAATCAGAAATCAAATACAGGACATAGATCCTTTTCATTTGTTTCTGAGTTTAGTGAAAAGTTAGTGGATGAAACAATCTTTAACATAAAAAATATTATTGCATATAATAAAGAAAGAGAAGAAAAAGAAAGATTATTCCAAATAAAAGTTGATGAATTAAAAAAAATGTTTGAAAAAGAAAATTTAAATAATTTACAAGCATTAAAATTTGAAATTACTGAAAATAAAATTGAATTAGATGACAAAGAAGAAACTATTAAGCCATCCGGAGAAAACCCAACAGTGGTTAAATAATGAAATTGAAAAAGATGTTCTTAATTTAAAAAATGAAAAAAATCGGTTTATTGAACAGATTAAAAAAATAAAAAAAGAAGATATTGTCTTAAACCAAAAAGAAATAAAATTAACATTATGGGAAAAAATCAAAAAAGTGTTGATGGGGTGATAGAAAAATTGGCATTGATAACTGATGGAATTCAAACATTATTCCCAAATGGAAAATCGTTTATTGTTTTTGAATTAAATTATGAAGATTTTAAAAAAGTACAGTCTAATTTTAGACATATAGATAGTGGATTTAATCAGTTTAAAATTGATTTATCGGGAATTGAAGTTGTTTTTATTTTAGAAAATACAATTAAAATAGAAGAACCTGTAAAAATTAGTATTTTTGGTAAATTAAAATCTTTTATAAGTGGTAAACTTACGGTAAAGAATTGATTTATCATAACCATTCTTATTTAAAAGATCATACATGTACTTTTTTTGTTCTTTTGACCCATCTTTAATTAATATACAATCAATCCTTTCTTGGTTAATCATGTATTCTGATAGAGTGTCTATTAGTCTATTTGAATCCTCTTCAGTCTTTAATGAAAACAAATGTATTTTTTCGTTATTTTGAATAATAATTTTATTATTCAGTTTAGAAATCATTTTTATTCCTACTTTTGGAAGATATTCTTTTATCATTGTTAAAACTGTAATTCTTTTTGATTTTGTTATATCAAATAATAATTCTTCTTTTTTATAGTCATTAAGTATTTTTAAATTAAAATTAGGATCCTCAAGATCAACCCTTATTTGTCTTCCGTATTTATCTCGAACAAAATAAGGTCTGTGGGCAACACCTCTTTCTAAAAACCCAAGTTCATATTCACAATACTTACCATTTTCTGTCTCCATATTAAAAATAACTGTATTACTTTCACTTAAAATTTTATCATAAAATTTTTTTGCGTTATTATAAGTTTTAAATTTCTTTATTATTTTCTTTTTTATCTTATTTTTAAATAAAACAATTATAAAGTTACTCATTTGGTTATGATATATTTGTTAAGTATAATTATAAATTAGTAAAAATAAATATGGAAGATTATTATAATGTGTTAGGAGTTACAGAAAGTGCAACTCAAGACGAAATTAAAAAAGCTTATAGAAATTTAGTTAAAGAAAATCACCCCGATAAAGGTGGAGATGAGGAAAAGTTTAAAAAAATCTCAACCGCATATGATACTATTGGAGACGAAAATAAAAGATCACAATACAACAACCAACGAAATAACCCATTTTCTAACATGAACGGTTTTGGAGGTCAATCAATGAATGACATTATGAATAATATGTTTGGTGGTCGTAGTTCACAAAATAGAGTTCACGACACCATAATTGATATAAATATTGGTGTATTGGAATCATACTTAGCGGGTAAAAAAGGTATAACATATAACAGAAAAGATAAATGTCCTCCATGTAATGGAAATGGGGGGGAGAAAAAACCATGTAATGTTTGTAATGGAAAAGGATTTGTTGTAAAACAAATGGGTACAGGAATGTTTATACAGATAGTCCAAGTAGCGTGTAATACTTGTAATGGTGTTGGTAAAATAACAACAGCAGCGTGTTATGCTTGTGGAGGACAAGGAACAAAAAATGAGATTAAAACAATCGAGATCCAGCTACCACATGGAATTGATGATGGTCAGTTTTTAAGATTACAAGGACTTGGTGATTATAGAAACGGGGGATATGGTAATTTGGTTATTAGAGTTAAAACAATTAATGAGGGTAACTTTGAAAAATTAGGGTCAAATCTTATATATAGTGCTTTTTTAAATCTTGATGATTTAAAAAGAGGATCATTTGATGTTCCACATCCAGATGGAAAGATAAATGTTAAATTCCCAAATAATGTCGATACATCAACACCATTAAGAGTTAAAGGAAAAGGGTATAAAGGCCAACATAATGGCGATTTATTAATAAATCAATATATTAAATACAATAGAAGTTAAAATAGTGATTTAATATCATATATTAAGGAAACTAAACCATATATTGTCAATAAAAACATTATTCCTCCAGTAATAAAAATAAATTTTTGTGTTTTACTTGACGATTGGTCACATTTTTTACATCCGGTTACTTGTGTTGCTTCAGTTTTCATACTTTCTTTTTTAATAAATATAGTGTTACATATTTGACAAATAAATATAAAATTATTATTTTTATATAAAACATATATATATGATATCTTACATCGGAGGAAAGGCTCGAATTGGTAAATGGATTGTACCATTTATCCCAAAAAACATTGAAACCTATGTTGAACCATTTGGTGGTATGTATTGGGTCTTTTTTAAAACAAAGTTAAATGAGTACCCAAACCTTAAAACTGTTGTTTATAATGATTTTAATGGATTAAATGCCAATTTATTTAGATGTTCTAAAGATTATGACAGACTTTGGGATGAACTAAATAAATACCCTTGTCAACAGGTAGGGGTTGAAAATACACCTCCAGAATACGAAGAAATGTTTAATCAGTTCCAACAAGAAGTTTTTCATAGTGGAATTGATATAACTGAAAATAATAGATTTGAGGTTGCCGCAAAATATGTGTATGTATTAACTCAGGTATTTTCTGGATCTAAACCTGAAACATCAAAATATACCGATTATAAAGGTAAATACAGATGTAAAATTTTAATATTTATGGATAAATTAAAAAATAAAGAATTTAGAGATCATTTTGATAAGATAACATTTGTTGAAAATTTAGATTTTCAAATATTAATTGAAATGTATGATTCACCAAATACATATTTTTATGTTGACCCACCCTATTGGAAAACAGAGAACTATTATTCAAACCATGACTTTGATAGAAATGACCATGAAAGACTAGCAAATTCTTTAAAACAAATAAAAGGAAAATTTTCACTTAGTTATTATGATTTTCCAATTTTAAGAAAATGGTTTCCAGCAGATGAATACTCGTGGGAAATGAAAGAATTTGCCAAAGCCGCATCAGCTAAAAGTGGAATCAAACAAAATATGGGGGAAGAATTGTTAATTATGAATTACGGTGAAAATAAAGTTAAAAAAATAAAAGTTGGAGAACAATTGGATATGTTTAAGCATATTTATGTATAATTTGTTTTTTTTTTATTTAAATGATATTTATAGTAAAAAAATATTATGGAATTAGTAAAAATTTTGTCAAAGATAATTAATGAAAATCTAAATATACAAAAAATATTATTAGAATATCCTGAATCAACAATTAAACGATTAGTTGATAAATTTTCATTAGAAACAGACGATAACGAGGATGATATAAAAAAAGTTATTTCTGACTTTGAAAGATTTAAAAGTGGTTTTGCTAACGAAGATAAGGATATTTTTAAACACACCTATATTAAGTTAAAACAATTAATAAAGGATAAATCAACAAAACAACAAACTAAAAAAGATCTTGATAGTTTTGCTCAAGAATTTGTTACAAAATACGAAGGAACGGATTTACTACTAACAAAACAAAATATTAAAAAATATTTTGAGTTAAAAACATTGTTTCCTGAAGATAGAGCCTTTAAAAATCCGGTTACAGATTTAAACCCATCACAACTTGATAGTCTTGTTAGAAAATATTTTGATAGATTTAATGAGAACGGCGAAAATGCATTAACAAAAAGAATGACTGAGAAATTTGCAAAAGAAATTCCTGATGAGGATCCACTTACAGTTATACTACCAAGAGTTAAAAGATTTGTAACTAATTTTTTATTAATACCCTTAAACACAAAATTAAGTTCATTTATGTCTTTTGATGAATTTGAACACATTGTTGATGGTTATACTCCAGCTGGGGAAGATCAATATAGTATGCCTGAAATTGACGTAAGTGATGTGGATATTGCATATGAAGATGATGACATATTAATTTTTGCTCCTGATCAAAAACATAAGTGTATTAATATTAGAAAAAAATATGCTCCCGATAGAAGATGGTGTACATCATGGGAAGGATCAAGTAATTATTATTACAATTATAGATTAAATCAAAACTTAACATTGTATTATGTTATTAGTAAAAACCTTGAAGAATCTGACTTAAATTATGCAGTTGTTATACTTGTTGATAAGTACGGAAGAATGAGATTAGCGGATAGATCAAATTCTGGTCGATTTGCGGGAGGGGAAGATATATCTTGGAATGAAATAACTCAAAAAGTTCCTAGTCTTAAAGGTAAGGAAGATTATCTTGTACCAAAACCATTTACTGATGAAGACACAAAAAAACTAACAAAATATAAAAGTCTTAATCTTACCACATCTGATCCTGTTAAAGAATTAGGGTCAATAGAAGAGGTTGAATTATGGATGGAATTAAGAGGACCTGATTTTAATAATATTACTAATGGGGCTGAAATATTTGGTAATTTACCTGAAGAATTGCAAAAAAAATATATTGGTCTTGGAAATGAATTAAATGGTAATATGGTTAGGAACTTAACACCTGGGGCAATGTCATATTATGTTTCTAAGAAAAAAGAAAAAATATTAACAAAAACTTTAAAAGAAGTAACGGAAAACGATATTGAAGTAATTTTATCTAAAGAAATGAGACCATATTTTAGAGATTTAAAACGAAAATATAAAAATGAACTAAATACAATTTTTGCGGATAACAAAGTAATATTACAGTACCCTAAAGATGACCCATCTAAATTTATTGTGATGTTTGGGTTTGAAGAATTTTTTGAATCCCTATCAGAAAATATTGAATTTATTAATATTGAAAATAAAGGAACATCTCCAATACGGTTAGATTTACCGGAATCAATTGGTAAATTTAAGAATTTAGACACTTTGGTTCTTGATAATATGATCAAAAGTATACCTGAAAGTATTGGTGAATGTAAAAATTTAACATTTTTAAATTTAACTAATAATATTGAGTTAGAAAGGTTACCTAAATCAATGGTAAATTTAACCTGTTTAGAATTTGTTTCAATTGAGGGATCTAATCCAGATATTATAATTCCAGACGTTTTACGAAAATATATGACAATAGATGAAGATTTTTTCTTAGTAGAATTCCCCGATAATATGAAACAACATTGTAAAGGAATCACATCAATTTAACTTATAGTTTATGAAAAATATAGATGTTGAAATTTACATTAGTCAAATGATTACTTTTTTTGAAAAAAACCCAAAAGATTTTATAGACTTAGTTGGTAATATAGAAAAAGAAATTTTTTACAATAAGATGAAAGAAAGATCTTTAAAAAACGTAAAAGAAGAAAAAGATTTGATATTAAGTAAAGAACAAATAATTGATATTGTTATTGAACTTCAAGACCCCAATTTAAATGAAAAAAAAGACGATATTAAAAATATTGAAAATATTATATTAAAAACAAAATTTGGTAATATATTTTTAAATTAAAATTTTTTTAAAAAAAGTATTGTTGATTAAAAAAAAAAGACTATCTTTGTTGTATAATTAAAATTTAAAAATATGAACTATACAACAGAATTAATTAAAACAACGGCACCGTCTATTTTTGCAACATCTCCATCGTCAAAAATGACAAACAAGTACGAATTTGTTCCTACCGACAAAATTATGGAATATTTTGAAAGAGAAGGGTGGGAAATTTCATCAGTTAACCAAAATGGTAAGGGTATACACTCAGTACATGAAGTAAAGTTTCGTAACCAACAACTTCCATCGGTTGGGGATACTTTAGTTGAGGCGATTATTAGAAACTCTCACAATGGTATGTGCGCATTTTCAATGAGTTCTGGACTCCACAGATTAGTATGTAGTAATGGGTTAACAGTTCCAACATCAGTGGCTGACCAATTTAAACTTAGACACAAAAATTTTCAACTTGATGATGTTAAAAGTTTAACTGAAAGTTTTGCAAAAAAATTACCAATAATTCAACAGTCTGTTGGAAGAATGATGGAACGTCAACTTACTATGTCCGAAAAAATAGATTTTGTTCAAAAAGCCTCTAAACTTAGGTGGACAGCAGGATCAGTACCCTCAACACTTGATTTAGTTGACTTGTTAACACCTAATCGTAATGAAGACGAAGGAGATGACCTATGGAGAGTATTTAATGTAGTACAAGAGAAATTTGTTCGTGGTGGAATTGAATATAAATCACAAACAGGACGTAAAACAGGATTGAGAGGATTAAAAAATATCATTTCTTTAAATACATTAAACACAAAACTTTGGGAGACAGCCGAATTAATGATATAATTTCTAATGGAAGAACAATATTTTACAAAAGAAAAAAATTTTTTAGATATTCTAAAAGAAAGACATCAAAAATTATATGCAATAATTAATGTTAACAGTGTTTTATCAATAGAACCTGAACTCTTAATAAAAAAAAATTTTGAAGTTGAATATCTTAATAGTTTTGAATATAATGGAGAAATTAAACACTCCGATGGGATATTTAAAAATAGATCAGGATTCTATTTATATTTATCAAAGATTACATTATCTGAGATAAACTTTAAAATAAAAGTTTATTACGACGTAAGTCAATTAGAAGAAGTTAAGTTTTTTATAAAAAATTTATCAAAACTAAAATAAACTGATTGATAATAAATATTAAAATAATAAAACAAATGGAAATTACAAGTGTAGAATTACAAGAAAAAATCAATAAAGGTGAAAAATTAATTATTGAATTTTGGGCGGAATGGTGTGGACCTTGTCGAATGATGAAACCTATTTTTGAAACGATATCAAAAGAAAATACTTCCGATGTTCAAATGTATACAATGAATGTAGATTTAAATCGTGAGGTTGGAGCATCATTAGGTATTAGAAGTATTCCTACTATTAAAGTAATAAATGGGGGGAATGTTATTGAAACAAAAGTGGGAATGTTAAATGAAAAAGATCTAAAAGGTATGTTAACAGAATTAATCAATGGATAAAGTTGTAGTATTATTTACGATGAAACAATGTCCGTTTTGTCATATGTTAAAAGAAATGTTGGATAAAGAAAATGTTGATTATGTTGATCGTGATATACATGAATATGAGGAGGAATATAATTTATTTGTTGAGGTAACTAACAATGAGTATGTTCCATCATTTATGTTAATAGAGTCACCAGATGATGATCCAATTACTGGATTATTTGCTCCTGATAGAGATTTTGAAGATATTAATGAAGGAGTAAAAATTATTAAAGAATTTATTAATGGGTAATTAGAAGATAATAACATCTTCCAATCTGTCCTGAACCAAGTATGGTTTTTCTCCCTCAGGATCCAATATATCTTGGATAAGGTCATAAGACTCCATTCTATTAGAGAAGTTCTCTAAATCAAAGTCAAATACGTCTAAAATCAGTGATCTAATTGTTTGTGGGTTATAAATTGATGTAGTCACAACTTTAATATCAACCTCATCATCTACTTTAGGTAATAAATGAATATACATACTTTCTGAACCTATTGTTGATGAAATTTGGTTAAAAACATAATGACTATAATAAACCATTAATCTACCACAATTTAAACTATGACCATACGGAAATTCAGAATTAATTGAAATTTCACTTAAAGGTTCATATTCCTGTGTAAATGGAATTTTATTAACTTTAACCCAACCTGTTTCAATGTTACTTATTTTTTGATTATAGTTTATAACGTCAACAACATTAATTAATTTAATATTTAATTCAATTAATATTTCTTTAAATTTTTCGGTAAATTCGTCTCTTATTAAATTTATATCTAAAAAAATTTCACTTGTGGTTATACCGTTTACAGCATAAAAAGATCCCACGTCAGAAACTTGTATTATTGAATCTTTATTTTTATCAATTTTAGATAAAATAAATTCGGCAAATAAATTAACAATGCCTCTTTTTGAATTTTTATTAATTAATCTCATATCTTTTTTTTACAATTGATATAGATTATAAATGAATAAATAAATAGTTTATTTAAATATATTCATCAAACATTTCGTTTATATACTTTCGAGTAATACCCCAATCTGGATAATCAGGGGTTCTAAAATCTATACATTCAAAATCACCATCGTAGATTAGTTGTTTCATCAAAGTTGTATAACCACCAAAATAATCTAAATATGAGTCTGAATATGATTGACCTTTATTGTTTTCTAAAAATAAAGTAATATCACCAACAAAATTTCTAATTTTAATATAATTTACATATATGGTGTGTTTTTTACCATCTGACATGGTGTGTTCTTTTGGAAATTCATCAACTTTACCTTCAAAGTAATCATCTAAACCATTATATACTAATTCATATATTTCATTTTCATATGCAGAATTATAAGCGTTCCAATAAACACTTTTTAATTCTTGGCCTAACTCACTTAAATCATTTTCACATAGTCCATTTATTGCCTCGGAATCTTTAATTAATTCATTTAAGTCTTCAGGTCCAATTTTAAAATAACCTTCAGTTCCCTGATCTTCTGATAAGATTTCAAAAAAATCAGAATCATAATCTTCTAAAGATAATTCAACATTACCAATTTCTTTAAAAATAACATCTTTTAAATGGGCAGTATTTTTTTCATCTAAATCTTCAATAACTTCAGATGGTTTTGTGTCAACATCAAAATGCCAATCGTTACCTAAACCATCTTCATCAAATACTTGTTTTGCAACATCTTCAGGAGATACATCACGACGGGATGAACCGCAGAAAAAAGATGCCAACTCATCTCTATCCTTACCTAAATATAAATAGAACCCATCAGGTCTAATTTCAACATCAGTTAAAAGGTTGCCTGTAATATACTTAATAGTATTATCGTAGTTATGTTCTAAACCATGTAGTAAATAATTGTTTATAAACGATTCAGGAACAGAATCATATTCTAAATTAGATATTATATCACTTTCAGCCAAATAATCAAACACTTCATTACTAAAATTGTCGGAAGGAATGTTATTTATATCTATTTTATGTAATAAATTTTTTCCTTTAATAAATCTAAAAAAAGTTAAAATTTTTCCATTAAAAATAGAAGATATTTCATCCCAATTACCATCATTAAATTCTTCTATAATATTGTTTACCGTCATATTTTTATTAATAAATATAAAAAAAGTGAGAAAACTAATTTCCCACTTAAGTAAATATTACAAACGACTATTATTTATTTTTATAATATTTCTCAACAATTTTTTTAACAGATTCCTGAACCGTAACATTTTGTGCTTGTGGTTGAGGTTGAACTGGTGTTTGTGGCTGAGGAGCCGCTTCAGACTGATTTTTTTTACATCCGCATCCCATAATAATTTAATTTTATATTGTTTATTTATATATAAATATTATAATATTATTAAATTTGTAAATAATATAATATTTATTATTGAATGAAAAAAATTATAAAAATTACAGAAAACAAATTAATAACTTTAATAAAAAATATTATTGTTGAAGAATCTGAAAATAATTACTTTGAAATTACCCCAGAACAATATCATAAATTGTTGGTGTCCGTAAATTTTAACGCAAAAGTTATTCCAAGATTACCAATGTTTAAAGGTAAAAAAATAATAGTTAATGGTAATTTATCTTTAAATGGTTTAAGACAAATTACTAGTTTAGGTGATTTAACGGTAAATGGACAATTAGATATTCCTTATACCGGAATAAAAAACTTAGACGGGGTAAAATTTGAAAGACTTGGTTCTTACCATATGACACCATATGCTGATGAAATTGAGAAAAAAAGAAAAATACAAGAAAGGGAAGACGCTAATGAAAGAAGAATAAATGACGAATGGAATATAAAAAATACAGATGAAATAAGTGAGATGGCAAATGCGGTATTTGAGCATATGTACGCAACTGGTGATTTAGCCACATTAGATGATTCAGAACGTGAGGATCTGAAAAATTTTGAAATACAAATGGTGGAACTTGAAGAAAAAATTGATAATGAGGAAGATGATGAAATTTTAGATAATTTATACGTTGAAAGAGATGAGTTAGAAGAAAATATTGACGCCTTAAAGGAAAAAGATAATGATCAATATGATTTAATTTACAAAGATCGGCGTTCTCACTATAAAATGACAGTATTTGAATCAATTCATAGTGATACATATGGAAATACTTATGCTGTTGGTACTGAAAGTGAGGTGGATGACTCCATTGAAGAATATTATGAAGATATGCTAAATGATTTAAGTAATTTTGATAAAAGTACACTAAGTTATCACATTGATGGTGAAGATGTGTATGAGTATTTTGAAGATTCGATTCGTGAAGGGATTTATGATAGTCCTGAAGATTATGATATTTCTAAAGAAACTAGTAAAAAACAAGATCAAGAAATAATAAACCTTAAAAATGAAAAAAAATCTCTTGAAATAGAAACTTATTTAATTTCAAATGGGGCTAGATCTCCTCTTATTGAAGAAGAAATAGAAAGTATGAAATACTTTAAATTTAAAGATTACATCCCCAATTTATTAGTTGTTGAATGGTCTGACGATAAATGGCAAATTTACCAAAACGGTAAAAAGGTTGATGAAGTAACTTATGAAGATGAAGATGAAGACGGTGAACATGAGTCGGATAATGAATCAAGGGTTGAAGAAATTGAAAATAGGTCGGAAGAAATTGATTCTGAAATTCAAGAAATTAAAGACGATCCTGATGGAGATTTAAGTGATGATGATATTGAACAAGTTATGGAAGAAAAAAGAGATGAGATAGAGTCTGACCCAATATCTTGGTTGGATGATTATGGTATGGATTATGATAATTTTGTTAATAAAAGAAGTTTACTACGTGACTTAATTGATGAATCTGAATATAGCGTAATAAGTCATTATGATGGAGATTACCAAGAAGTTAATATAAATTCAAATACCTATATTGTATTTAGAATTGACTAATATCTTTACAGAATGAAATAATATTATTATCTTTATGTGTAATGGAAAAAAAGAAAAAAATAGAATTTTTAATGAACACTGAATGGATGTTTGAAAAACCTATTGATCAAGAACACAAAGAGTATAAATTATTATCTTACTTTCAAAAAATGGGAGAAAAATTAGATAATATGGAACTGTATCCTGGATTCATTGAGTTGTCATTACACGTAGCAAATCTTCAAAATTTAATTAGAGATAAAAAAATAATGTATACTAATAAAAAATTTACAACAATAGATGATGAATTATTAGTAAAAGATTTAAAAATAAAAGACCTCCCAATATTAAATAATGACGAAAAAGAAGAATTTAACAAAATATTAATATTTAGTGCTCCAAGAATGTTAGAATATTTTAATATTGCTAAATCTGTTTGGGAAATAGTGTTTGATAGTGTAATTTTAAGAATAAAAAAAAATAAAAATGAGGTTTTACAAAAAAAAGGGTATTTTTATTATTTAGACTCAAAAGATAATTTGTTTTATGTTTGGGAATTCAATGTTAAACAAGTAAATAAAAAATCACCTGAAAGTAAAACATTAGTAAATTTAATTTATTCTGAAAAAAAAAATAATTTGACAATTACAAAAATAATAAATACATTTAGTCAATGGAATAAAGAGAATATATCAAAATTACCTTTGTATGAAATGTTATGTGAAGGAAATTTCCCGATAAATGAAACACTTCTTCCATTGTTTAAAAGAAAATTGATTACATACATTAATCAAACACAAATGATTGAAAATTATAAAAAAAACAAAGAAGAAATAAATTTTTAAAATTGTATATGAAAATTAAATTAGAATATGTGTGGTTAGATGGATATAAACCAGAACCAAATCTTAGAAGTAAGGTAAAAATAGTTGACTATCATTCTATTAAGGAATCTTTTCTTGATGGAAATTTCCCAGTATGGAACTTTGATGGATCTTCAACATTACAATCCGAAACAGGAAGTTCAGATTGTATTTTAAAACCTGTTAGACATTATGTGAAAGACATGTCATCAACGGTTTATATTTTATGTGAGGTATTAAATTCTGATGGGTCACCACACGAGTCAAATAAAAGATCAAGTATTGGAGAAGGTTTTGAAGATCTTTGGTTTGGTTTTGAACAGGAATACTTTATATACGACAAAAAAAACAAATGCGTTTTAGGTCATGATCAAAACAACTTGGAACCACAAGGTAAATATTATTGTGGAGTTGGTCAATATGTTGCTGGAAGAGATTTTGTTGATGAACATTTAAATATGTGTTTAAATTATGGAATTGATATTACAGGAGTTAATGCTGAGGTTGCGTTAGGACAATGGGAATACCAAGTATTATCTAAAGAAAAATTAAAAAGTGGGGATGATCTTTGGATGACAAGATATTTTCTTTTTAAAACCTCAGAGAAATATTCATACCACATTGATTTACACCCAAAACCAATTACACATGGTAAATGGAATGGGTCTGGTCTTCATACAAATTTTTCAACAGATATTATGAGAAATGATGGAAATAAAGAATATTTTATGTCATTGTTTAACGCATTTGAATCAAGACATCATCAACACATTAAATCTTACGGGTCAAACAATAATTTAAGACTTACTGGTGAATACGAAACACAATCAATAGATAAGTTTAGTTGGGGTGTCTCTGATCGAGGAGCATCAATTAGAGTCCCAAAAGAAACCGCAGAGGAATGGAAAGGATATCTTGAAGACAGAAGACCAGGATCAAACGCAGACCCATATAAAATTATTTTTGAGATTGTTAAATCACTCCACGAAACAAAACAAATATACCATATAAAAACCATGATGACTAAAATTATTGACACAACTGATCTTAGTGGTAAATATGGTACAATTTCTAATGATGAATTATTAAACGATTATAAAGAAGAATAATGGATAAAGAATGCGTATGTGGTGGAACCGGACTTTGTCAGTGTCCACCGATAAAAATAGAACAAGTAAATCATCCTCAACATTATGGGGGAAAAAATAATGAATACGAAGCAATAAAAGTTATTGATGCTTGGGATTTAGGGTTTAGTTTAGGAAATGCAATAAAATATATTAGCCGTGCGGGAAAAAAAAGAAAAGATACAGAACTTGAAGACCTCAGAAAAGCCCTCTGGTACATCCAACACCACATTGAAAACATCGAAAAATAAAACAGGATTTAGTAAAGAAATTTCAGTTTTAGGAGCAATCACAACACCAAGTGAATTACTACGGGAAACTTTCATAAATTTTATGTGGGGGTTTTTAGGTAATTCTATCGTTGTGTTTGTTGCAAAAGAATTGGACTTTTTAGTTTTAATAAATTATGTTCTGTATTACGTTTTAATTTCGTATATTGTCAACAGAAAAAAATATGACACAATTTTAGGTAAGTTTATAGTTCTTCCTGGTTCAGCGGCATCAGGAGCATTTGCGGGATATAAATTAGCTCAAATAATTACAGAAATAGTTTAATAAAAATTTGACAATAAAAAAAATTATAGTTAGGTTTATTAAAATTGTTTAATTAATTAAAAAAAAAGTATGAAGAATTTAGAAGACATTACTGGTAAAATTATTAATGGTAGTTGTATTGATGTAATGAAAACATTTCCTGAAGGTTGTGTAGATTTAATTGTAACATCCCCACCCTATGGAGTTGGAATTGATTATGATGTACATGACGATGATGTCGATTTTGAAGAGTATATTGAGTTTGCCAAAGATTGGTTGACAGAAGCTTACAAAGTTTTAAAGGACGATGGTCGAATTGCCTTGAATATTCCTTATGAGATCAATAGACAAACTAAGGGAGGTAGAATTTTATTTCTTTCAGAAATGTGGCAAATTATGAAAGAAATTGGTTATGGTTTCTTTGGTGTTGTAGATCTTGAAGAAGACTCACCACATAGAAGTAAAACAACCGCTTGGGGTTCTTGGATGAGTCCTTCTAGTCCATACATCTATAACCCAAAAGAGTGTGTTATTTTAGCCTATAAAAAACAACATATTAAAAAAGTAAAAGGACAACCGGAATGGACAGGTGTTCCAACTGATGTTGAACAAGAAGACGGGACCACCAAAAAGAAAAATGTTTATGAAGAAAACGACAAGAAAGAATTTATGGAACTTGTGTTTGGTCAGTGGAATTATTTTGCAGATACTAAATCAATGACTAAGGCAACATTCTCAATGGACATCCCAACAAAGGCAATTAAAATTTTATCGTATAAGAATGATATTGTTTTAGATCCATTTGCTGGTAGCGGAACTAGTTTGGTTGCTGCTGAAATATTAGGAAGACGTTGGGTTGGAATTGAGTTATCTCCAAATTACGCAAAAATTGCGAAAGATAGAGTTGAACCTTTTAGAATTCAGAAATCACTCTTTAATCAAAATTGAATCACCCTCAGTGATATCATATTTGATACAATCACCACCATTGATCTCTAAGATCATATCACCAACACCATCATATCGGGGACATTTCGAATCGTCTTGTTCCCGACAAGGTGGACAATCCGAGTAAATTTTTATTATTGATTCATCTGATATAAAAATAATATCTAAAGGAGTAATACAATCCTTCATCCAAAATGAATGAGTACCTTCACTCATCACAAATAACATACCGTTAAATTCGTCATTAAATTTTTTACCTTTCATTCCATCTTGAATGTCTTTATCTGTAATTGCAGATTTGACATTAAAAAGATTATTGTTTATTATTACTTCCATATATATATATAAATATGTAAGGTATGAAAAAAAATAAAAGATTTTCTGGAATATTAGTTAAATGTAATGACAAGGTATTATTGTGTAAAAGAAGTAGTGACAATACAATGCCAAATCAATGGTCAATCCCTGGTGGGGGAATAGAAGATGGTGAAACACCTGAAGAGGCGGCTCGTAGGGAATTTTTTGAGGAAACAAATATTAAGATCAATGATAAATTAAATTTGGTTGGGTTTGTTGATAGATTTAACAAAGACGGTACCTTCCTAAAAGGTTTTATGTATGTGTATGGTCTTGAGGTTGAAGATAAGATATATCCAGATCTAGATAACGCAAAAGATGGTGGAGAACATAGTGAGTGTGGGTATTATAGTATTGATGAATTACCAATTACAAATAAAACTGATGAATTTTATAAAATAATTGTTAAAAATTTACAATAAAGTTAACTTTTTAAAAATTATGGCATATTTATATCGTACATAATAACAACCAAAATCCTCTTTCTTAGTTATTTAGTGGTTAATCAAAAAGACAGTCCCATAATTTTTTTAAAAAAGTTATGGGATTTTTTATTTTTTGTTTGGTAGTTTAAAAAAAAGTATTACCTTTGTTGTATAATTAAAAACAAATAAAAAATACATTATGAAAAAATTTGAAGATTTAAAATTTGAAAAAATTGAAGATGCTCCGTACCAAATTGGTGTGAAGTGTCGAATGGTGTTTGAAAATGGATACGGTGTGTCTGTTGTTTCTCACACACATTCATATGGTGGAACGAAAGGTTTATTTGAAATTGCGGTTCTTGGTAAAGATGGTGACTTAACTTATGATACTCCTGTAACAAATGATGTTATTGGGTACTTGAGTCCTGATGAGGTTACTGACATTATGGAACAAGTACAATCTTTATAATAAATTTATTAATATTAATTCAAACGTCTAAAATTTAAAAAATGGGAACTTACATTCACACATTTAAAAAAAAATTCAACAAAAAAGTTATTCTTGATGGACAAGAAGTTATTGTTGGAGCGGCAACATTTTTATGTCGTCAAGATTGGTCGGGTAATTACTCACCATCTGAGAATAGAGAAATGACAAGAGCATATGCTTTACCTAAACATGATCAACCTGATTACATTATTTTTGAGGATGATCATGTATATAAAAATAATAAAAAAGGAGTTTGGTCGGACGGAAGTGGTTTTTGGGGTGGTATTGATCATAAAAATGATTTTGTTGGTACACTAAAAAAAGTTGGTAAAAAATTTGTTATTATAAAATAATGTATTACCTTTATAAAAAATTATAGATTATGTTAAAGCCAACAATTACAGGATACACACTAAAAGTTATTAATGAAAGTATGGGTGTGTTAATTGATGAGACATTTATGGATCACATCCAATTCAAACTATTCTTAAAATTAATTCACGGGTCCATTGAGTTGGGTCATAATTTGAGTTTTTACAATGGAGATGCGTTCTTAGTACACATACCAAATAAAATTTTAATTAATTCGGTAATTATTAGTAATGTGGAAGATATTTCTATAAGTGATCAAGTTAAAAGTAAAATTGAATCATTAGTAACAAAATAAGATATGAAAAAAATAATTTTTTTAACATTAGTATTAGTTGGGTTATTATCTTGTGAGAAACAAGTTATTGAACCTGGACAACAAGAACCATACGTGACACCTAACCCAACACCACAAGATAGTGTATACTCTTTGGTTGGACAAACTTGGGTTATTAAACAATATAGAATTGGTGAGATTGGTTTACCAATGGATATGATGCCGGTTGACACGATTAAATTTATTACAAATAATAAATACACATATAACTCAATGAGTCCTCAAAACTATGGATTTTATTCTGTGGGTACTGTTTATTCTTTAACCTTGAATTATACAATATTTGGTTACTTGACTGGTAATGTGAATAAAGTTAATTTAGAAATGGGTGTTATAATTGGGGGTAAGTTTACGGATATTTCAATAGGTGTAGTTAATCCCCCAAATTACTACCTTTGGATGGAAAAAATATAAACATGGGAACAAATTATTATAGATCACCAACTTTAAATGAATTGGAGACAAGGAAAAATCGTCTTATGTCCAGAATTAGACAAATGGAATTAAATGTGGAATCAGTTAATAACAATTTTAGAATAGATGGTACTGATCAATTTCAAAATTTGTCACCTTGGGATGAGTTTACTGATAATGTAAAAGTTCATTTAGGTAAACGTAGTATGGGATGGAAGTTTCTTTGGAATTTCAATGAAGATAAGTTCTTTAAAGATAAAGAATCATTACTTGAATTTATTAAATCAGGTCGTATCTTAGATGAATATGGGGATGAATTGAGTCAGGATGAATTTATTGAAATGTCTTTTTCATGGGGACAGGAAGATGGTTTTGATTCGGAATCATATTATTTGAAATATCCTGAAAGTAGAAATTCTTGGAGTAAACCTGAACGTTATGTCGATGGATTAAGAATATCTGATTCAACAGACTTTTGTTAATTTTCCTTGTTTAGTAAAACAAGTTGGTGGAGTCGGACAATTCGTTGTCGACCTTTAAAGGGAGGATTAGTCTTCCCTTTTTTTATTTAAATTAATTAGGTATTGTTTTATTTTTGCCTTTGCTTTAAATAAGTTAGATTTTGATGTTCCCTCACTAATTCCTAATTCGTCTGCTATTTCTTGATGTGACATATCCTCAAAGAAAAACATCTCAAATACTTTTTTATATGCTGAAGATAAAGTTCCAACCGCATCTTTAATCTCTTTTGATGAATATAAACTTTCTTCTGGAGTGTCGTCAATTACTTCTAAATTTGTTCGTTCAAAGTCAACAGGATTTTTATATGGACTTCTTTTTTCTTTTCTAAGTTCATCAAGAATTGTGTTCGCAATTATACGTCTTGCCCAAGCTTCAATAGGTCCTGATCCATCGTACATACTAAATTTTTGGTGTAATTTAATAAACCCTAATTGACAAAAATCATCCGCTTTTTCTCTATCACCATTAGAATACCTCAAACAAACTTGTCTATATATTTTTGGGTACAAAGATTTATATAATGAATTAAAATCAGCTACTTCATTTAATAATTTAGAATATTGTGATTCAGTTAGAATAATTTTCATACCAATAAATAGTTGGTTATATAAAAAAAAATAACTATCTTTGTTTTATGGAAAAAATATTATATATAGTTCGTGGAATTCCTGGATCTGGTAAAACCACATTTGCAAAACAATTAACCTCAAATGTATTTGAGGCGGACCATTATTTTTATGATAATGATGGGAACTACAATTTTATTGCGTCTGAAATAAAAGAAGCACATAAAGAGTGTCAACAATATGTTGGATATGCTATGCAATCAAACACACCAAAAATTGCAGTATCAAACACATTCACACAAGAGTGGGAACTTCAACCATATTATGAATTGGCAATTAAGTATGGTTATTATGTAACCTCTATTATTGTTGAGAACCGACACGGAGGAACAAATGTACACGATTGTCCTGAAGATAAAATAGAATTAATGCGTAATCGTTTTGAAATAAAATTATAATGAAATTTGATAAAATATTAACAACAGGTAGAGTGTGGGTCACGTCTGATCCGCACTACAACCATAAAAACATATGTAGAGGAGTTACCGGTTGGAGAACACTTGATGGGAAAGTACCAGAATATAATACAAGAGATTTTACAACCTTAGAACTAATGAATAATACCTTGGTTGATAATATAAATTCAAAGGTTGGTCAAAACGACACATTAATTATGTTAGGTGATATTGCGTTTGGTGGGTTTGAATTTATTAAAATTTTCTTGGACAGATTGGTATGTAAAAACATTCACTTGGTTCTTGGAAACCATGATCATCACATTAGAAACAATAGAGATAACATTAAAGATATGTTCTTATCTGTTAGTGATTACTTACAAGTTAATATTGACGGTGAGAATTTTGTAATGACTCACTATCCATTTGCAAGTTGGAATGGTCTTGGTAAAGGTGTTGTTCACCTTCACGGACACGTTCATTTACCGGTAGGTAAAAAATGGGGTAAAGGTAAAAGATTGGATGTTGGTGTTG